>Ga0307510_10004377_pt1 | contig 16618 bp, 6 predicted proteins | sample 12_EM_MG_FD_207224 | JGI IMG/M metagenome (GOLD analysis project Ga0307510, IMG submission 207224) | Populus trichocarpa ectomycorrhiza microbial communities from riparian zone in the Pacific Northwest, United States - 12_EM | ecosystem: Host-associated > Plants > Roots > Unclassified | place...
GTCTGCTAGAAGTCCTTTTGGTTAATGATGTTTTTACACAACATAGAATCAGCTATCTGTGTAAAATGCTTGGTGAAGTTAGGATTTAAGAAGTAATCAGCTGCAGATTATCAATAGGATGGTCACTTGGTTTATTCAAGATTGAGTGACATAACGAAAGTATAAAATTAGTCAATAAGGTTGACGCTTATCATGAGTTGTGGAGCAAAAATAATCATTGGATGGCTTGAGTGCTGAAAACTTCCCTAACGTTGCTTGTAAAGGTCTTAACCATTCCAGGGAAGTTGCGGTATAGAGATTAATCTCTCAAATGCGCAGGAAAATTTAAGTATCCCGAAGATAAATTGCTTGATGGTGGTGATTGTTAAGTGAGACATCAAGTGCTAGTAGCTAGAACCGTTGCAATTTTTGATACATTTGCATTAAGAAATAAATTCAGTTGGAAGTTTTTGATAGATCAAGTGGTAGTAGCTAGAACCACTGCAATATGGTAAGTACTCCATTGGTTAAATGTAACCTTTTGAGCTTTACTTCAGTAAGCTGAACGACTTCACCAAAGGTTAAAACCATGGGAACTAAACTAAACTAGAATTTTTATGCTCGAACATGTTTGGCCCGAATGAGCTTTTTTTATTTATTAAGAATGATTTATTGATCTCATGAATTCATCAAATCATTACGAGCATAGGAGCAACTGGTGTTTCGCCTGCATTTCTTATTTTTCTTCTCCCGCCTATGGGTTCCTGCTCTTGTGAATAAAAATATTCAATGTGTTTCTTCATGTATGTAATTGGACATGCATCTATGTGTATTGAATATTGTCTTCATTTTCTGTTCCTTTTGTAGGCCCTATTAATAAGAAATGGCTGACCATGAAAAAGATGATGTAGCAATGCTGTCAGACACTCATCCAAAGTTAGTGGATGAAGAGGTGGATTCTCGATTTTCGCCATTTCTTTCCAGGACTCAAAGTGCATCAATTTCTATTCCTGTGAATTCCATGGAGTCATATGGTTTTGAAACCAATCTTGTTGGCTATACTGGTCCACTGCGTAGTGAAAGAAAAGCTCCACTGGTACAAATGAGCGGTCCTTTATATATCAACCGTAACACTGAAAACCTATTCCTGCCAAATCATGGTGTAACAGCTCACAAAAAGGTGGAACCCAAGCCAGAAAGATATCTATCTTTTAAAGGAATGGATCCGAATGACTGGGATGACATGTATACTACTACAAATGCCCACTTAATGAGGTCTGGGCAACTAGGGATGTGCAATGATCCTTACTGCACAACATGCCCATCGTTAATCCATTCCAAAGATTCCAGGGTATGCTTTTGTTCTAATAGAAAAAATTGGAGTTGCTGTTATGATATCCTGGATTTTTACTGCTACTTCTTGTTGCCCTTCATTATTCAAACAGGAGGAACCGGTTTCTATATGGATTATGATTAAGACTCCAGCCATAAATGGCTATTTTGTTGCATATATTTTTACTTGGTCACTTTTGTTGAGTAATTCTATCATAAAACTAGGATTTTCTCCATCACTAGTTTGGTTTCATGATGACTTCTATTGTTATCAACATAGCGAGTGTGGGTCATGTTGTAGTTTGTGGCTTATAGGCAGATGCTGGAGCGGAATGACGACATCTGCCTCTCTAGGATTTATTTAATGTTTTGTTGCTAGAGACAATTAGTTGGTTGGTGGTTGCGAGGGCAATGCCCTTGTGGTAAGGTACAAGGGTAAAAATTATTAATACTCCTTGAACGATTAGGATTCCTTAGGTAGCTAGGTTTCCTTGGACGGTTTAGGATCTACTATAAATATATACCATGTAACCCTATTTTGACATAGTAAAAAATAAAAATTCCTCACTCCTGTGGATGTAGAGACATTGCCAAACCACGTTAAATCTTGTCTTCTTTCTGGTTTCTCTCCTATTGCAATGTTTATCAATAGTTGCTGCAGTTTTTTCACAACAGGCCATCATTTCATTGCCATCTCTTTGAAAGTGATGCCTAGTTGCTTAGTGGGATTAGAAATAAAAATCTTGCAAAAGGCTTCTCATTTCCTTGACATGCTATCCCAAAGTGGTTGCACTTGGTGAAAAGATGAAATCTTGTGAATTCATGATGTGATAAATCTCACAAGTTAAAATAAAAGTTGTAATGGTGATTGGTCCATACTATCGAGGCCGTTCTTTTTGGCGGTGACAAAGTGGTGGAATGGGATTATGATAATAATTTTTGATGCTTTCATGAAGGAAAAAGCGGTGGTAATAGAGGTTGTGCAGATCCAGTGTGGGTAATGTTCATATTCTTTATGGTTGAAAGGTGTTATATGTCATCAGAGATATTGTGTCCCAGTTTCCTCTTATTTTTAGCAATATTTTCTTTTAATTGAGCTAATTGAAAAGGAAAAATGTTATATCGAGGACTGTGATTTAAGTATATATAGTTAGGTATTGGTTGTGGAGTACTAAACTTGTATTTATCTGAGGGGGATTTGGTTTATGAGCTCCAGTTGTGTACGCTCTGTGGGTACGGAACTTTATAATACCTAATAATGATGGTTCACTATAGACTTATTTTGTTGGCTGGGAAGTTGTTGAATTTCGTATTCTCTTTTTGGTATTGAATTGGAAATTATCTATGTGCTTATCTGAAATTCATCTGATTGCATTCTTCTTTGGATGTAGCCTTAACTGTTTGGGAACCATTAAGTTCTTGTGGTCTTTTGGAATGTTCATTTGCATGAATTTGTTTGCAAAATTTACCCTGGTAATCAGTTAAATTCTTCCACGGCATAAATGTGTGGCAGCAGAAGCTCAAGGTCTGATCTTTGACATTCTGTTGGTTGGTTTTAATGACTATGGCATGATGGAGGGGAAAACCATGGTTCAAGGAGGAGGAATTTGGTGGAGGAAGAAGAAACACTAGTTCACCTTTTGGCTTTTCAAAGTTCAAGATTTATTATATTTTTATCATAGCTTTTAAGAGAATAGTTTCGTTTTGTTTTGGAGATTTTGACAGCTTATATGCATATGGTGAAGATGATGAGTTGATGCATTCACAAAATTTGACCTTAGTTGGTGATGATTAGCTTTGATGTCTGTTTCCGGGTTTGTTTAGTTTTTTGGTAAGTTCCTATGCCATGATTAACTTAGGAAGCTAGGCAAACCTATTTTTTCTCCAAGTAGATTTGTAAGAACTTTATGGAAGGGGTTGCCTAGTTTCAAACCAGATCAAGAAGCAGTGTTTTCCTTGTGGGAATGTGTCGGAGAGAAAACTTGTGTGTGCTCTTTCAATAATCTTTCTCAGTTACATGGGCTTAAAATAAAATAAAATCTTCAGCATCTACCTGCAAAAAAATTACATTCCAACTGCAGGCAAATTGTGTATCTTCTCTAATTCTACGAGTAGGAAACAATATTCAGTATCCTGTGATTGGCTTATAAACAGTGTTGAACCATTACTAGATCATAGCTTTACTTTATAATGTTGTCCCATGTCTTGATTATTATATATTATATTAATTTTATGGACCTGCCTCAATGTGTTCACCAGCTTTCTGCTTTTGTGCTTCTTGCAGTTTCGTAGTGTTCTCTATGGAGATGCTAAAGGTTGGGCAAGGAGATTCAATGATGTTATAAACTTGTATATTCCTAGAGTTATGAATCCTCATACTCAAGTGGTTCAGAAGTGGAACAAATTTTTTGTCATTTCGTGCTTGGTGGCAATTTTCGTCGATCCCTTGTTTTTCTTCCTCCTATGGGTGCAACAGGTATGTTTAGCTTGCTTATAGTTCCAGAATTTATAGCTAGAGTGGTGTTAAATAGTACTGTTCACAGATTATGCAGTTACATATAGCTCTGAAACCATGATTTTAGCAACTTTTAAGCAGTTTTGTTAAGTTTTAGGGCTTTCAATTTTCTGTGTTCTAATCATGGATATTCTATTGCTGAGAGGGTCCATGATGAGGTCTTTGTCTGATCGTGATTTTACTTGGATTGTATAGAACTTACAGATTCCACAGACAACTATTTGAAAAGAACTTCCATAATAATTGCTCAAAAGCTGCTGTTATTGCTAAGATACTTCATCTGTTTTTGACTTCAATGCTTTATTATTTAGGCATTTCATATGATATTCTCCTCAGTTCACACTTTAGCTTGTATTTTTTTGGAATTACATTATTTTCATTTTTGGTTGCAGGAAAACAATTGCATAGTTATTGACTGGCCATTGGCTAAAACAATTGTGGTTTTTAGGAGTTTGACTGATCTCATCTACTTACTGAACATACTTCTTCAGGTACACTAGCTCCTTACATTAATCTGATTATCTTTCTTTCTTTCTAGCTGCCGTTAGACCTGTCATTAGCTCCTTACATTAATCTGATTATCTTTCTTTCTTTTTAGCTGCTGTTAGACCTGTCATCTCCATTAGTACTGATGTCAATCTTTTTATTTAGAACTTAGAGATCACTTATCGTAGGCTTTGTAGTAACTTCAACCATAAATTCAAAAGTAACACACCACTTGACACAGTTAAAGCTAAAAAGATCATGTGAAATTTTAGCCAAAAACTTTCTTTCTAGGATCATAGAACTTTTTATGACACTTGAGATTAAAATTTAAAGGTGAAGAAGCCCGTGATGGCATATAAAATGACCCCAGTGATGAAAATAGCTCCTATAAACAATGATGAGCTTGTCTCTGTGCTCCTTTAATTATTGAAGTATGATTGTCAAATTCCATTGCTTCTGTCTTGAAGCTCTTTTAAAGTCCAGCTTTGACTGATATATGAAAACTATTCTTAGCAAGTATTGATTCATTAATACTCTTATTTATTTTCTGCAGTTTAGGTTAGCTTATGTTGCTCCTGAATCTAGAGTGGTTGGTGCTGGAGAGTTAGTTGACCATCCAAAGAAAATTGCTAAGCACTACCTTCGAGGATGTTTCTTTATTGACTTATTTGCAGTATTACCACTCCCGCAGGTTAGTGATTCATTCTGTCTAGCATGGTAACTATTGACCTTATAAATTTTACTTAGGATTCAACAAAACATTCAACACAACATGTCGTATCTATATTCTTATGTTTAAATAACAAGCATCTAAACGTCAAGTTCTGAACCTGGCTGAGGACGTGGAAATTAATTGCTTGTCATTACATGAATTTGGATTCTGGCGGGCACAGGGACAGCACTGGGTCTTAGGGTCATTAAGCACGTCACCGAGTATGATTGCCTAATATGGGGAGGATAAATAATGTCATCAATTTGAAATGAAGCACGTCACTGAGTATGATTGCCTAATATTGGGAGGATAAATAATGTCGTCAATTTGAAATGAAGACTTGGTAAGAACCTGAAAATGGTGGAGTGATAACGAATGTGAAGTGTCAAATGCTGCAGCATCTAATGAGCAATGCTATGATAGTCACTTCATGATTGACTCCATGAACACTCTCCTAATCTCACTGTTGGCCATATACATGTAGGTGCCATCTTTCTTTCCTACAATGAGATTTGGAGAGTATCTGGATAACCACTTTCGAAGCTGACTATCCATGATGTTGTTATAAATCACATCACAATAAATTGCAAAACTAAGCGAGTTGTGTGAGTAGAACTAGACATACATTAGTGCGACTATTTTTAGGAAAATATTAAATGGCAATTAACAAGAAAAATAAACAAGAATTCATGTGTGGAGGGCTTCATGGTTAACTAGAGTGACAGACTCGAGTTAGAAGCTGGAGGTTGATGGAAGTGTTAACTATTCAGTATTCTGAATTTGTTGTCACATATGCTGAAAATGAAATAATGTGATTGCTTGTATGGTTTCCATGGAATTTACATTGTAATCTTCCAGATTCAGTAAATTATGTCTAATAAATTAGCACTGGAATCTAATACCATATTCTTGGTAATCACGTGCAGATCATTATATTAGTAGTCCTACCAAAGGGATTGGGAATCTCTGGAGCAAATAATGCCAAAAATCTTCTACGGGCAGCTGTTCTTGTCCAGTACATTCCAAGGCTGTGGAGGTTTACTCCTCTTCTCATTGGTCAGTCTCCAAGTGGCTTCATATTTGAGACAGCATTGGCAAACTTCTTTATAAATCTTTTCACCTATATACTGTCTGGTCACATCGTTGGGTCATGTTGGTATCTCTTTGGGTTGCAGGTGAGTGTGTTGAGCTTTATTTCTCAAACATTTTCTTATCCTTTTGAATATCCAGAAGCTATTATGAAGTCTGTTACTATTCTGGATCTCTAGTATCCAGAGATGCATATACATTTTTTCCAGAGTTCTCACCCTCGATGTCCTCATAATATTCAATCTCTAGTTCTTAGCCTCTGAAGCAATGATAGATTGAAAGGAATATTTTGGTTTACTAGCATAACATTTCCTTTTCTTGTCAAATTATCATTGCATGGATCATTTTCTTTTTCGGCATATTGCTTTCTTTCTCCTTTTGGCTGAGCGAAATCCGAAACTAGTTCTGTATTCTGATGCGATAGTGATAGTACTCAAATGACTCTACCACTCTTTTAACAGAGGGTTAATCAATGTCTCCGTGATGCCTGCCATTATACTAGTTTTCGAGACGAGTGCATGGAATTTATAGATTGTGGAAGCGGGAATGCTAATGAAGAATACGGGTCTCATCTAAACTGGGCTAACTGGACACAGAATCCTAATGCAAGTAATTGTTTTCAAACGGGTGGTCCGCCAAATGGTTTTGATTATGGAATCTATACCAAAGCAGTCAACCTCACCGGAAAAAATATCATCATCAGATACATATATTCATTGTTTTGGGGATTCCAGGTATGTGAGTAATGTTATCTTACATCATTTTTTTCTTTTTCCTAAGCTATTATGATGTAATTGGAAATTCTCTCCATAGCAAGTAATAAGCTTGCCACTTAAATACTTCCTCTAATCATAATTTTCCATCTCTTGTGTAATTAACTAAAACTTTAAACCACGATAGACTTCTTATCCCTTCAAAGAAAAAACCAAAGGCTTAGTTTAGTCTTTTCACATGGTTCATTAATCATTACAGATTTGACTGATGGTATAAGTGACCTTTCCTCTTTTTTAGTAACAGTAAAATGACCTTTTCTGCCTCCAAATAAAAAAAATTAATACTATTGACAAAGGGTATTGAACTCTTTATTTTTTTAAATATAGTAAAAAAATATCTTTACCCTTTAATCCAGGGGATTTTTAGTCTTTGCACATATTGTTTTTGTTAATTCCAGAACCATGGAGTACAATTTGATATATTTTAAGATGATTAAATAATTTTAAATTCAAAAAAGCTGCTGGCGCGTATTGTTCGCACGCTAGTGTGTGGGAGGTGCTCGAGCCCTTAGGGCGGCACGTGCGGTGCCTCCTGGTGGTAAAAAATGCTTGCCCTTCTATCGTGTCGTTGGATACGCCACCACGTTCTCTTTCTTTTAGTGCGTTTCGTGTTAGCAGTGGTTGGTCGGTTGGTCGTCGATGAGGTTTCCCCCCCTTCTTTTCTCACTCATCCCCTGAAAATTATATGTTGATCCTCCTTGTTATTGATATTTCAATTCTAGTCCTTATTCTTTTGATTTTTTTCTTCACTCTTCTGTAAAATTTTTATTTGTTTTCAATTTAGTCTTTAAATTTTAATTTGTCATATATTATTTTTTTCAACCTGATCTTTATTCTTTTGATTTCTATTTTTTTTTCCTGTTCCTTTTGTAAAACTCTTATTGGTTTTTAATTTCATCATTTAATCAAAGTTTATAGTATATTATTTTTCCAGTTTGGTTCTTATTTTTTTTTTGTTAAAGTTATTTTTCTTTTTAATTTAACCCTCTAATCGAAAATTTATAGTTGCCTTCAAATTTATTTTTTATTTTTACCCTAATTCCTTTAATTACTATTTTATTTATTTATTTTAGATCCTTTTGTGTAATCGATTTTTTTTCTTGATTTCATCCTTTATTGTTTGATTTGTTGGGGATTGAGCTTTGTGGTTTTTTCGTGTATAGTGCTTCTGGTCTAGTGACCCGGGTTACGTGTTTGAAAAGTTAACGTGGGTCAATATCTTTTTTTTATCTTATTTTATTTTTAGATTTCATCGTTCAATATTGTTTTTTTTTTAAATTAAAAATAACGTGTATTCAATTTATTTTTATTGAAAAAAAAAATATTAGACCTGCGACGGAGTGCGGGTTAGCTTGTGGAAACTATGGGTGTAATCAATCACTTTTGATGCACTTCTCTAACCTAAGCTAAGAACGCCTCCTTTTTCATTTGGTGATGTTGCTTGAGTTTACAAAACTAGGTTTATATTAATCCTTGTTATCTTGAAACCTTTGATTTCTTGGGCTACTTCTCAATAACTCTTTCATTTCATGTAACACACCTATTTGATCTTATAATTGTGTCAATATTGGTGCAAGTTAAACTGTTTTTCTGCTGACTTAATATTATATTTTTTATTTTGTGAAGCAAATCAGTACTCTTGCTGGAAACCAAGTACCGAGCTATTTTGTTTGGGAAGTCCTCTTTACCATGGCAATCATTGGACTTGGTCTCTTGCTCTTTGCTTTTCTCATAGGAAACATCCAGAACTTTCTCCAATCTCTTGGTCGGAGGTATAATTTATTAAATTTATCCTCTTAAATGTCACCCAAAGGACTTCAGATGTCCATAATGACTTGATTTTTTTTTTTTTTTTTGAAAACGTTATTATTGTGCATCCATTTCAATAGTGTTCTTATTTGAAAGCATGGATGGCCTAGACTAGAGTGTGTATGTTAAATGACCGAGGAAGAAATTTGCAGGCTGTGCTTGACGAAGTAGTGACTATCCTGCGTTCAGATTTAAAGATATTTTTCATCACTATCTCTCCCAAATTTTATGTACTCTTTATATAGTGAGGGTTTCTTTCAAAATAACCAGAGGTAGGATTATTAACCAGCACCAAAATAACTTCACTGCTGAACACCAACTCTCAATAGAGAAGTTTTGTAATGCAGAAATTGTATTCATTTTCCAAAATGATCATTCATTTACAGCATTGTTCTTATTTGTATCGATTCTTTAACTTACTAACTGATTTCCAACTAACTCTGTTACAACTTTATTTTGACGCGTTAAAAGCTTGCCTATACTATCTAACTATAGCAGCTTTTCCTGTCAATTTCTTTCTTCTGGTATTCTTCTTTATTTCTTCCTGCCTTGTCATCTGCTACTGCTGTTAAATTGTTGTTGTTCTAACAAGTTCATCATTACTGGAATACACTGTTTTGATTTAAATCTCCAAAGACAAAAGTGATGGGTGAGAAATGAGATAGATGTCTATAATATTTACATCTTGAGAAGAAAATTTAAAAAAACCTCCATGCCAATTTTGATGTGGCGGCTTATGATGCAATTCATATTCGCCAATTAGTTTTCTATTCCTAGTTTGGTATTTGCAAGTAGATTAGAATGCCATCTGCTTGACTAATCATTATTTATTAACTGTTCACTGTTCTCCCTTCTAGGAGGTCAGAAATGTCATTAAGACGACGTGACGTTGAGCAGTGGATGAGACATCGGCGGTTGCCACAAGAACTAAGAAGGTCTGCTGTATATTCTTTTAACTTCTCATCTCTCTCTCTTTCTACCCTTTTTGTTTTTGGGTAAACTCCTCTCTCCCTATCACACACGCACACAGCGCGCGCACTTCAACTGTATATTTCTTGACATGATGGATATTGTGATGAAATGTAATGAAATTCCATACACTTTCGAGGCTTTATGATTGGAGTGTGCAATGAGTGAAACAGTTGCATACTTAAATAAAGAAATCCTTGTTATCTCCATCAAACCTCGCTCAGTGAAATGTAATTCGTGATATTTTTCCTCCTGGACCATTTTGCTGTGTCAAAGCAAATATTCTTTCATTTATGTCGTGCTTATTGGCTTCCTTGCATTTCCATCTATAATATTCCTATTATTTTTCTTGTGCACTTGTAAGAATTTACTTCTTTGCATGGTCGCATTCTTTGGCATATGTTATATGGATCTCATAACTTATAAAATTGTTGTCATGTAGGAGAGTGTTAGAAGCTGAACGGTATCATTGGGCTGCTACTAGAGGTGTAAATGAGGGAATGCTTATGGAGAATTTGCCGGAAGACCTTCAGAGGGATATAAGAAGGCATCTCTTCGAACTTGTCAGGAAAGTAAGATATAAAACATCCCAAGGCAATAAAATTGATTTGCTATGTACTTCATACTCATTGATTCCTTCTGATCCTTAGTGCTGATAACTTGTTGAGTTGATTTGGCTGAGGGTTGCAATCAAACTCAACAGTTTGTCTCCAGAAAGGAGCAAGACAAGTTTTTTTTTGTGTCTAAATAGACTTTCTGATTTCATAATCATAAACTTTGGACTAACCTGCCATGCATTTATCTGCAAAATTGTGTAGGTTTGGATTTTTAACCTGATGGATGACCATGTCTTAGATGCTGTCCGTGAGAAATTAAAACAAAAAATATACATCAAGGGAAGTGAGATTTTTTATGTTGGTGGACTGGTTGAGAAGATGGTTTTTATTGTGCGAGGAAAATTGGAAAGCATCGGTCATGATGGCACTGTAGTAGCCTTATGCGAAGGGAATGTTTGTGGTGAGGAACTTCTCACATGGTTTCTTGAGCATAGCTCAGTGTCCAAAGGTATATCATGATTCTTAAGAGTAAATTGAATTCTATTTCAGTTCTTTATAGACCATTTTAAGTTATTCGGAAGCCAAACTTCCAGTAGTCGGCGTCTGTAAACACCATTAGAGCATGAGCATGGAATTTTGGTTCTTACCGCAGATGGAAGGAGAATCAAAACTCCTGGACAGCGTTTGATTAGTAGCAGGACAGTAAGGTGCCTAACAAATGTAGAAGCATTTTCACTCAGTGCCGCAGACCTTCAAGAAGTCACCAGCGTTTTTGCAAGAAACTTGCGCCATCCACTCGTCCAAGGAGCCATAAGGTTATTTCGATGCCTTTACATATATTTTTTGCATGCATGTTTAATAAGTTTAGCAGTTCGACTTTGTTACAAGGAAAGCACTGCATGCATGTTGATTATAACATCTTTGAGGCTTGTGCATGCTCTTGAAAGATAATATCTTCTTCTTCCTTCTTTGTTTTGGGAGAATGTAGATGAGCTTATCTTAGAGATGCTTTATGACAAAAATGCATTTATTGGAGAAAATTTCATGTTAGTATGCATTGGTGTACAAACTTAGAAACTAGAATGAGAAAAGGGATGTTGATTTAGAGTTTGACTAGCCATTTAACCCGCGTTTTGTTGCGGGTTATAATTTTTTTTCTCAAAAAATACTGGGTATGTAAGTTGCTTCAATGTGTTTTTTTACATAAAAAAATTTAAAGTGTAAATTGAAAAGCCCATACAAGTAAGATCAAAATATTTCATAATATAAAATGAGATATGCATCTGATTGTGATTACTAAATTTATTTATTTAAATAAATAAAAGATAAATTCACACCCTAAAAAACCTATGACTTAAAAGATAAACACATATGAAACTGACTGAATAAACAAACACTATAAAAAATATTACGCAACGCCGAACACTTCAACAATATAATTTAAAAATGATCATTTTTTATTTAAAAAAATAAACTTAATTTGTATAAAAATAATTATAGATGAATTAGAATAATGCCTTGAAAAATAAAATAAAAACAAAACTAATAAAAGCTTCTAGTAAAAAAAGGCATGAAAAAATTGTAACCTAAATCATAAGATCGGGATAAACTCATAGAAAAAACTTGAAGATAATCACAAAACTAATATTAAAAAATAAACTAATGCAGAATAATAAGATTGTACGAAGCTTAATTTCTAACAAATTAAATGTTGAAAGATAAAATCAAGAAAAGAAATTAATTACATAAAAGGATTAAAAAAACAAGGGTGAGAAAAAAACATTAATTAGAGGGATTGAAGAGTTTAATTGAGATGAAAACTAGCTTTAATAAAAAAATCAAAAGATGGAGGGATGAAATTGAAAAAAAAAAATATGGACTAATGTGATATAAAAATCAAGTGTCAAGGGATGAAATTGAAAAAACAAATTAACTCAATAAATGATTTAAGACCAAATATATTGCAATCAAAAGAATGAGGATCTAATTTAACTTAACAAACAAATAGCTAGATTTTTTTTTTTTTTTTGCGATGGCCAACACAGTTTTCTAGGAGGAGAGAGAAATAAACTTGCGATCGTAGCTCCTCCGTGTGACGGCTGCGAACACACGCCTCACCATCATGATAGGGATGATGAGACATATTGAACGCTGCCCTGAAAGGTAGTGTTCGGTGCAATTTTGCGCATGCAGTGCTCACTTGCTAGCATGTGCCAGCTACTTCTGAATTTAAATAATAATTTGTGTATATTAAAATAGCCAATTACTCTTGATCTCACTTGAGAAGTACAACAAAACCATATTAAAAGGACGAAAACATCCTTGCAAACAAGCTTAGTTTTTTTGGAATCTAATAGTAATTTTGTCATTTTACTGTTTTAAAAATAAAAAAGACGGAAAAGCCCTTTTGGTCATGTTAATTTTCTCTCTTCTAAGGGTATGACCATAAATTAACTGTTTACTTAAAAAAAAAAAAAGACGAGCCCCTCACCAAAAGGCTTAGTTTCTTTTTTTGTTTTTAATGGCAAAATAATCATTACACTGTAACAAAAAAACATGTCCAAATCATTTTGTCCTCAATTAATTTTGCAATAACTAGTATATCATCTGGAAAGGACAATTGTACCCCCAAATGTAGGCCTACTTAGTTTTTTCGGCAAGGATAAAAACATATTTACACTATTATAATTCACAGTATTTTGTGTCTAGAACATAATAAAAGTCTGATGTCTTATCTTTTAGTATTTTCTGTAATTTGGCTGCTGATTTAGGTTTTGTAAACACCTTCTTTATTAAGAGGGTGTGTGGGTTAAAAATATATGAACATGAATGAAATAAATAGGCCGCCTTTCCCTGTAAAGAAGACTCAATCAAACATCAAAGAATAATCACGAAATTAAAGCAGGGAAAGTGCTTATGGTACTGGCTTCAACTTTCAGTGAAGGTGTTATGGTTCTACAATCACAGCCTTGATCATGTATCTTCATGCTAGGATCACTGTCAGATTAACTTATCAGCCAAGGTTCTAAAGTTCCAGCAGCATTAGAGTCTAGATTCTAAAGTTACCTGTCATGACTTTTGTGTAATAATCAAAGATTTATTTCGAGTAAAAAATTGAATAAATATGATTTTGCTTCGAGTTAAGACTTCAGGGGGGGAAGATTTGTTTTTAAAACAATGGTTGCGAAAAGAACTCTTAAAACAGCAAGTGGTTTCTGCTGTTCATTCAGACTTTGTTTTGCGTTCTGTCTGACTGACAGGTATCAATCTCCATACTGGAGAGCCCGTGCTGCTACCCTCATTCAAGTTGCCTGGAGATATCGGCAGAAACGTCTGAAGCATAGCAAGAGCTCTCAATCAAACCATTCTTCAAACTCGAGGGTTTAGATATTCTTGTATCTTTTAATATATATATAGGTATGTATGTATGTATATGGTTAGCATATAATAGAATAAAATTAAATATTTTCGTGATGTACTTAAAGGTAAAACATTTCCATGAAAATTGAAGGCAACATATGAATTAGGAAACAATAGGAACAGAGTTATGAATGTATTAGAAACCATATTATTAAAATTTTTATTTTTCTTGTAGAAAGATGTCCTCATATTCAACCTGCAGTCAACATGCTTAGGTTGCTGGGGGTTTTCTAGTTTATGATTTGATCATTCAACAAACTTGTGATTTAAAAAAATATAGACCGATCTATACCCGGGTAACTTGCCGTTATCAAACCTAGTCCACATTTCATAAAATCAAAAGCAAATATTTTTTATAAAAAGAATAATAAAAATAAAGGCTTGTTGAGAATCTGACTCAATTACATATATGATTAGACAAATCTCAAACCAAACAAGGCAGCGGTTTTGATTTGGGTCCTCTATCTTTCATGAAGACAACTTGGTAAGAAAACTTTCACAAAAGAAAAACTTGGTTAAGAAATCTGGGCATGAGTTATCATTGACAATAATCAACCTGGACATTGCGAGAATGTTGATGAATCAAAGACAAGAACTGATGGAGACTCTGGTGTGGGTGTTTAGATGGGAAAGAAAAGGAGAATCTAAGTAGTTGTTTCACTTTAGCTTAGACAGAGTAGCAAAGCAATTGTTTTTGGCTTTAGTCAAGACATCAAATCTAAAATAAATACCTCATAGTCTACTTGTCTATATGGGAGCAATTCTATCAGTTCAATAATAATAAAAAGTAAAATTTGGAGAGGCAATAGCAACACCCTTTGTCCATAACTAATAATATTCATCACATTGCAATCATTTGTAGCGTAATCCTTTGTCCCAAGACGCAAATCAATCACAACAATCATTCTTGTAGCAACACCTATCATTGCTATGTACTCCAAGTACAGTAAGGATAACTAGAAGTCATAAAATGCTGGCTCAATTATTCAGACTGTCAGGGTGGTTTACGTTGGTTTACGTGATTGTATCAAAACTCATGAGCCCATCCAAAAATTGTCACCAAAGGAAGGAGAGAGACGCATTTACAAAAACCAGATCTAGTCATCTTATCTGTGCGTGCTGCTTGGTGGTGGGTTCCGTCTCCTGGTTACTTTGATTTGCATCTGCATCATTCACATTTGCTTTTCTTTCTGCATCTGTATCATTCACATTTGCTTTTCTTTCTGCTTCATATTTCTCAAGCAAAGCCCGTGTTTGCATAGCCTTCATCATATCCTTCATTGAATTCTCCTCTCCTTCAAGTTGTGTCTTCATTATAATCTCAGCTTGCTTATTGATCGGCTTAAAGTAATCATCAAATGTGGCCTCCTGCACATCAGTAGGACGTTATTCCAACCTTGGATAGAATCAGACTAAGAAACGCCACCTGGCAGGGTGATGAGGGGACAAAAACATAAGTTTTAACTTTAGGTTCAAACAAGTGAAAATGATCATTGAAAAGCGACATGATGTAAAAAGCATCAGGAATATGACCTGGCAAAATTAAATAGGTAAAAAGAACTAGCTTTCATTTTGAGATAAAAGTCCATAGATACACCTCTCAAAATGTTAAAAGTAGAATTGAGGCGTTGTAAAAATAAGGACTCTTGAAGGTTGCATTTGGTTAGTGTCTCAGGACGTAAATGATATACACAAAAGAGATAAAAATATGTTTGATTGAAGGAACAAAGACAGAAATATAAAATAAATCTGTCATTGAGAAAATATTCGAGTGAATTTATATACTTTCAAAACAGGAAATACAGGAGACATGTCCTCTTTGTCTTCACAATTTCTGTCTCTTTTATCCCGACAGTATCCGAACACTATCTAAGAGATGAACGATGAAGTACTTTTGTGTACAAGCAATGTAAGAATCAAAAGAATGTGAACTAGGAAAAAGAATGGGAGTAGGAGAAGTACATATTAATGGTATGAAACATATGCAACAGGGAGGGATTCTTTTTACCCTTAATTTATCCCTCTAACTCAACATTGCTACATTTCACTAAAAATCTCTTCCTTGAAAATCACACCCATCAACATTCCTTGACTACTTCCCTTTTGGAAACCTCACCCCACTCATATCTTGTCTTTCATTGGACAATGTTTCACACATATCACACTATGAATTCCCATCCTTAACTACCACATGCATTCCAGCTTACTAGGATCACCCACTTCATCCCACACCTATTCCTAGTCCCTCTTGCTATCTGCTCGGGCATTGATTGTATCCACACACAATCTCCCTTCACCAAAATTAAGAACCCAGGAGTCCAAAACATCAAGTTTTATATGAAAAGACTTATCCATTGTTCAGGCGTGTTAGCACATTACTCCAATCTGTTCATGTTTTCTCACAGGTATACTTCCCAAAATGAGATCATCACTTACCTAAAAGCATGTAGGTCAATAATAAATTGTGAGTAAAGATAGTCATAAATAAGCATAAACTTACTACAGAACTACACATAAATATCATACGTTGTCTGGTAGCAGATCAAACCTAGAAATTTCTCAACAAGCCTTAATGCTTAAACTTTTTCTCTATAAGGAAACTCAAGATACATAAAATACAGGCAACTAGTTTGTGGGATTGTTCATGATATTGACAATGAGATCAACATTGTAATACAGAATTCACAAAAATAATCTAAAGAGAACCAACAGTTCAGTAAAATAAGATAAATGCATCTAAAATCTCATTACTTACAATTTCATCTATCTTCTTGTTCAAATTTTGCATTTCCTCAACCATACGACGAACCTCTGATAATATGAACTGCTCAGGGATCTTTCTCAAGGCTTCCTTTCTTTCTTGTGCCTGTACAGAGAGAGATCTCATTAAGATGGAATATAATGTGGAAGCAAATGATCGGGGTTTCAGAACAATAGGTGAGGACAATATACATATACTCGGAAAGATAAAATGTGA
>Ga0307510_10004378_pt1 | contig 16616 bp, 17 predicted proteins | sample 12_EM_MG_FD_207224 | JGI IMG/M metagenome (GOLD analysis project Ga0307510, IMG submission 207224) | Populus trichocarpa ectomycorrhiza microbial communities from riparian zone in the Pacific Northwest, United States - 12_EM | ecosystem: Host-associated > Plants > Roots > Unclassified | place...
CCAAGCTGGGCACAGGAAGTTCCCACCCAGACCCTGCCAGCGGCACCAGTTCCGCCCGTTACGCAGGTGCCCCCGGCACTCCCGGCTCAAACGTTCGTCGTCGACTGGCAGGGCGGGCCGCAGACGCCCGCGACCGCCGCATCGCTCGAGGAGCAGATCGCGCTGGTCAAGGGGCTGACGATCAAGCCCGAGGCGTTGGCCTTCTTCGCCGCGCAGCCGATCGTCGTCGATCTCGCTACCGGCACGGGCACGCGCGCGTCCAAGACGGGCATCATCTTCGGCCGCAAGCCGGTGCCGGCCGATAACCCGGTGCTGCTGCACGAACTGTTGCACCGCTATCATTTCGAGAAGCTGGCGCAGGGCTATGACAATCCGGAAATCCTCGCCTTCTACAATGCCGCCAAGGCCGCCGGCGCTTATCCGGCCAACGAATATATGTTCAAGGACCGCATGGAGTTCTTCGCCATGTGCGCCAGCGTCACGCTCTACGGCAAGGCGGCGCGCCAGCCGCTGACGCGCGCCAGCGTCCAGAAGAATCTGCCCGACGTCTATGCCTGGGTGGTGAACGAATTCGGGCTGGTTATTTGACCGGATCCGCTGGCGTCAGCTCGATCACGTCGAGCAATGATTCAAAGCGTGGCGACGGGAACGCTATGCGCCAGCGGCGTGGGCCGATCCGTTCGACAAAGCCGGCGAGATCACGCTGCGTGTCCTGGCCATAGACCATCGGCTTGGTCTCGTCGCCCAGCACCAGCGTGCCGAGAAACACCGCGCGCGCCGCGCTGTCGTCGAACAGCAGGCCGACCGGGCGCTGCTTTCCGGCGACCTGATAGAGACTCGATACCTCGCCTTCGGTTTCGATCACACAATCCGCGGCGGGGTAGGCGGTGAAGTCCTGCATGGCCGGGCCATCGGCGCCGACCTTGTACACACGGCAATGATAGCGGCCGGGCGGCGGCAGCGCGCCGTCGGGCATGGCACGGTCGGGGTCGAACAACGCGCCCAGCGCATCGATCTGCGGCCCCTTGCCGGCGGCACGGGCCTTGGCGATCGCCGCGACCCAGCTGGTGTGCCAGAGCCGCAACCGCTCGCGATCGGCGTCGGTGGCGACGCGGTGCCAGTCGGCACGTGCCGGGGCGCCCGCGACATGCTTGTCACGGTGATTGCACGCGCCGAGCGTCGTGGCGGCGCATAAAGCGAGGGCAAGGGTTGTTCTGTTCACGCGACCGTTTTTTCGTTGAGCTTGGCACCACCCTAACCGGCTTGGCGCACGCTGGCCATGGGCCTCAGGCCGCGGTCCATCCGCCATCGACCGACAGATTGGCACCGGTGATCGATTTCGCCTCGTCGCGGCACAGGAACAGCGCGAGCGCGGCGACCTGTTCCGAGGTGACGAACTCCTTGGTCGGCTGTGCGTCGAGCATCACGTCGTTGATCACCTGTTCGCGGGTCAGCCCGCGCGCCTTCATCGTGTCGGGGATCTGGCTTTCGACCAGCGGCGTCCAGACATAACCCGGCGAGATGCAATTGACGGTGATGCCGTCGGTCGCCGTCTCCAGCGCGATCGTCTTGGTCAGTCCGGCAATGCCGTGCTTGGCCATGACATACGCGCTCTTGTTGGGGCTGGCGACGAGGCTGTGGGCGGAAGCCGTGGAGATGATGCGGCCCCATTTCGCCGCCTTCATCAGCGGCACCGCGGCCTGGATCAGATACCAGGCCGAGGTGAGGTTGATCTTGATGATCGCCTCGAACTTGTCGGCCGGGAAGTCCTCGATCGGCGCGACATGCTGGATGCCGGCATTGTTGACGATGATGTCGGGCCCGCCGAGCTCGGCATGGCAGCGCTTGACCATCGCCTGAATCTGATCGGGTTTGGTCATGTCGGCGGCGTCGTACAGCGCCCTGGCGCCGCTCGTCGCCTCGAGCGCGGCGCGTTCGGTTTCGATCGCGGCGGCGTCACCGAAGCCGTTGATCACCACGCTCGCGCCTTCGGCGGCGAAGGCCTTGGCATAGGCCAGGCCGATGCCCGAGGTGGAACCGGTGACGATCGCGGTCTTGCCCTTGAGGAACATGGCTTACTCCTTGATGATCTGGGGTTGCGGCCGCAGCGCGAGGTCGAACGACGCGCTCTTGCCGGTTTCGATATTCTGCGCGACGAGCTCGGCATTGGCCATGGTCTCGTCGACCGCGACGCGCCCGGCGGCCCAATGCTCGCGCATCGTGCGGGCCGAGAATTCGAAGTCGCGGCTGCCGCCTTCCCAGGCATTGGCGCGGTAGATCAGATGGACGAGGTTGACCGGCTGCTCGGCGGCGCGCGCGGCAAGGGCGCGGACATCGGCATCGCCCTGCAATTCGGGCGGCAATTTGGCGATGACCTTGCGGATCGCCTCGCGTTCCTGGCGCAGCTTCATCACCTGGTCGGAAATCTGCCGGGTGCGGCTGGAGAAGCGGATCTCCTTCTCGCGCGCCATCACGTCCATGATCGTCTTCGGGCACTCGGTCGCCGCGGCGAACAGATCGACCTGGAAGGCGAGCAGCGCTTCGGTCTGGTTGTCGAGCACATGGGTCAGCGGCGTGTTGGAGACGAGGCCGCCATCCCACCACAGCCGGCCATCGATTTCGATCGGCGGCAGGCCAGGGGGTAGCGCGCCCGAGGCCATGATGTGGCGCGCGTCGATGCGCGTCTGGCTGGTGTCGAAATAGTTGAAATTGCCGCTTTCGACATCGACCGCGCCGACCGACAGCCGGACCGGGCCGTTGTTGAGCAGATCCCAGTCGACCAGCTCGTCGAGCGTCGCCTTGAGCGGGGCGGAATCGTAGAAGCTCAGCGCGCCCATCGTGCCGGGCGTTGCCATCAGCGGCGGGATCATCCGGGGTGTGAAGAAACCCGGCACGCCGGCAGCCATGACGAAGCCGGCCGACCATTCGTGCAGCCATTCGCGGATCTGGTCGTTGGGGAAGATCGGGAAGCTGGGCAGCGAACTCGTCACCTTGTCCCAGAAAAGGTTGAGGCGCTCGACGCGACGCTCGGGCGGGTTGCCGGCGACGATTGCGGCATTGACCGCGCCGATCGAGATGCCGGCGACCCAGTCGATCTCGATGCCGCTCGCCGCAAGGCCCTCGATCACCCCTGCCTGATAACTGCCCAGCGCGCCGCCCCCCTGCAGCACCAGCGCCACGCAATCAGGCAGAGGCATCGCGGCGGCGCGGCGTTTCCGGCTGGACTGGGGTGGGGGCTCGCTATCGGCCATCGCCATCGTCCATGGCGTGCTGCAGCGCGGCAATCAATGGAAGTTTGATGACATCGTCGTCATACCCTCGCTTGCAACCCTAAGGCCGCCCGCGCATTCATGCCGGAGCAGTAACAAAACCCCGGGAGGGCGCCATGCGGCTCGACGATTTCGATCCCAATATCGATGTGGAAGATCAGCGCGGCCGTGGCGGCGGCCTGGGCTTTGGTGGCGGTGGTGGGGGCGGCGGGATGCTGTTCGGGCTGTTGCCGCTGGTGTTCAGCCGGTTCGGCTGTGGCGGCGTGGTGGTGTTGCTGATCGTCTTCGCGGTGTTCGGCGGCGGGCTCAACATGCTCGGCGGGGGTGGCGGTCAATTGTCCGCGCCGACGTCGCAGGTCGGCCAGCCCGGCGGGCAGGGCGGCCATGACGTACAGTCGAGCTGCACGCTCAATGCGGCGAGCAAGGCGGCGTGCAACGCGTTTAGCTCGGCCGACAAGACCTGGGCGGCGATCTTCCAGCAATCGGGCGAGAGCTTCACCAAGCCGAAGCTGGTCTTCTATGGCGGCAACGGCCAGTCGGGCTGCGGTGCGGCGCAGAGTGCGATGGGACCATTCTATTGCCCGCAGGATCGCGGCATCTATCTCGACACCAGCTTCTTCGACGAGCTCGCCAACCGCTTCGGCGCGAAGGGCGATTTCGCGCAGGATTATGTCATCGCGCACGAATTCGGCCATCACATCCAGAACCTGCGCGGCACGTCCGACAAGGTGGCGAGCGCGCAGCGCCGGGCGAGCGAGGCTGAAGGCAATGCGCTGTCGGTGCGGCTCGAGCTGCAGGCCGATTGCTATGCCGGCGTCTGGGCGGCGAAGAACCGTGACCGGATGGAGCCGGGCGATCTCGAAGAGGGTATGACCGCGGCGCATGCGATCGGCGACGATACGCTGCAGCAGGAGACACAGGGGCGGGTAATGCCCGACAGCTTCACGCACGGCACGTCGGCGCAGCGCATGGCGTGGCTGCGCAAGGGGCTCGACACCGGCGATCCGGGGCAGTGCGATACGTTCAGCGGCGGCATTTGATTGCCCGCGCCAAACAGCGAATGATTCTTAAAACGCTGTTATCTATTCGAGTTCATTGAATAATTTAAGGAATTGCAAACCAATCGGGATCAATTTCTGCGGCAGGGCGGGCTCATGCTGCGCGACACCGGGGCGATGGGGATCGCCCCGACGCGCGACGGAGGTGTAGATGCTCGAGCATGGCCGCGACGCCGAACGGACGGTCTTCTCCCTGTCGGATGACGTGCCGGCGCCACCGGAGCGGCGCCAGTCGCAGCGCAACCTGTCGGTCTTGCGCACTGCCGTCCTGCGGACCTCGTGCGGCGAGGAATTGTGCCTCGTGCGCAACATTTCCGCCGGCGGGTTGATGGCGCATGTCTATTCCAGGCTGAGCGAGGGCGATCCGGCGACGATCGAATTCAAGTCCGAGATTTCGGTGCGCGGCCATGTCGTATGGTCGCGCGACCGGCTGGTCGGCATCCAGTTCGCGCAGCCGGTCAATGTCGCCGATGTGCTGGCCGATCATCGTGATCCGGCGGCCGGAGACCAGCAATCGCGCTTGCCCAGGGTCGAGGTGCACAGCCCGGCGCGGCTGCGGTCGGACGGTCAGTATCAGCCGGTCCTCCTGTGCAATATCTCGCAGGGTGGCGCCAAACTCCGCCTCGGCAAGCCGGACGATCTCAAGAGCGACGTGGTCCTGATCGCCAACGGGCTGCCCAGACTGCCCGGCACGGTGCGCTGGCGGCGCGGCGAATATGCCGGCATCTCGTTCAACGAGGTGATCCCGTTCGCCGATGTGGCGCGCTGGATCGCCAATGCCCATCGCCATGCGCATTAGGATTTGAGCAACGCAATGGGCCCGGGCGTTGGCGCCCGGGCCCGATGCTTGTCGTGAGCGCGGCCCTTAATAGGTGCCGGAGAAGCTCCGGTTGAGGTTGCGCGTCGTGCCGATGTCACGTTCGCCGCGCTGGCTGTCATCGCCGAACAGCGCCTGATTGCGCTCCTCGTCGCGCCAATGGGCATGCGCCTCGTCGGCGGTCCTGGCGATGGTCACCTTGTCGTCCACCGACCTGATCCAGCGCGACGGGATCGAGTGGTGGCGACCGCCGGCATCGCTATCGCTCCTGGTCAGCACGATGCGGTCGCCGCGCACCTTGTCGACGGTGCCGACATGCGCGCCGTCCGAACCGACCACGTCCATATGTTCGGTCACCCGGCCGAGCGCGCCGCGCTGGGTCTGGCGTTCGTTGCGCCAGGTGCCGAACTCCTTCTCGAACCGGGTGCGGTTCTCGCGGCGATATTCGTCATAGTCGCGGTCGAGCGCTTCGATCTGGCCGCGTCGCCAGCTGTGATAATCGTCGTCATGGCCATAGCGTGCCTCATCGCGCCGCGCATCCTGTTCGCGGCGGCGCTCGGCCTCGTCATCGCCGAACCAGGCGCGGACCTCATCGCCGGCACGCTCGAAGAAGCCGCGGTCGTCGCCCAGGTCGCGACGGGATCCGCGCTCGGCGAAGCGATGGCCATCGCCGGCATAGCTGCCGCGATAGCCGGACCCCTGATCGGGATAGTCGCGGCCGTCGTTGAAGCGATCGCGCTGGGCATAACGGCCATGGCCATATTCACGCGGACCATAATCGCGGTCGCGTCCACGGTTGCGACCCAGTTCGCCCGCCGCCTCATATTGCCGCGCGCTCGAAGTGCCGAAGTCGCGGCCCGAGCCGTAATCGCGGCCGAAATCCTGATCGTTGCCGCGGTTGTAATAATCACCGGGATTGCTGTCCCGGGAATAGCGTTCGTAACCCATGTCCAGATCCTCCATCCTGCGGACGGCGGCGCGGGGTTCGCCGCGTCGCTCGCCCCGGGATAAAAAGGTCGAAACCGCCTTTCGTTCCGTGGCTTGGGAGGTGTCCGCCGCAGGTCGACGCGTTGTGCCAGCGGTTGGTCGCGGGCAAAGGTTTATATGCGTCGGGAAGCCGGTTGCATCACCGGAAAAGGCTCGCTAGAGGCGGCGTTCCCGATGGGTGAAAGCCCGTCGCGCGTGGAGCGGGGCTGTAGCTCAGATGGGAGAGCGCTGCAATCGCACTGCAGAGGTCAGGGGTTCGATTCCCCTCAGCTCCACCAGGCTCCCGCGATCAACTCCACCAGGCGAGAAGCGCGGCGAACAGCGCAATCACCCCGGCAAGACCCAGGCTGACAAGATGCAGCACCCAGCCATAGCTGCAGGGTGCGTCCGATGCGTGAAAACCATGCATCCTCGTCTCCGCGTGTTCGCTCTGCGGCGAAACACGCGGAGATATTACACCCGAATCGGTCGCAAACCTACACCCTAAATCTACTTCCCCGTGATGGTCCTGGTCGCCGCCTCGAGCCGTGCGGCATAGGCCTCCAGCACCTTGGCGGTGCGCCCGGCATAGACATTGGCGTCGTCGAAGCGGCGTTCCTCGATCGCCTCGCGCACGCCGGGCAGGGTCTTGGCGCCATAGCCGGTGAAGCGGCCGGGGGCGTAGACGAGGTTTCGATACCATGACCGACCGGGAAGGCCGCGCTCGTCGATCAACAGCTGATCGATATCGCGCAGTTGCGCGTTGAGCTTTGCCCGGGTGGCAGGGGCGATCTTGCCGCCCTTGTCGGCGTAAGCACTGTCATAGGCCGTTGCGGCGGCCTTCAGGCGATCGACCGCGTCTTCCAGCGCCGCGAGTTCGATATGCGGTGTGGGCGTGAGAGCCGCCGGCCCGCCGACCGGTTTGAGCGGGTCGCTGGCGAGACGGAAGGAGTCGTCGGCGGTCAGTTTCTCGCGCAGCCGGTCCTCGGCGCGGCGATCGTCGGCGAGCTTCTTCACCTCGCTGAGATAGGTCGCCACGGTATCGGCGAAATCGCCGAAGCGCATCGGCGGGGTGTCCGCATCGGCGACGCGCAGCACCAGTCGGCCGACCGTCTTGGACAACGCCGCGCCATAGCGAAGGCCGGGATCGTCGAACGTCGTCATGTGGTGGAAGCTGTCATAGGCGGAGTGGTAGACGCCGCCGGCCTCGTCCTCGCCGCCGAAGCCGACATTGAGCGCGGGCAGGCCGAGATGCTGGAGATAGGCCGAATAGTCAGAGCCCGAGCCGAGTGCGCCGATCGGCAGGTCACCGCCTTTTTCAGCCGCGGCAAGCGCCGCCGGATTCATCCGGCCGGCCCTGTCGAACGCACCGACGCGGATCGCGGCGCGCTGGCGCTGGGCCAGGGTGGCGCCCGTTTCGGGGTCGGTAACATCGGCAGCGACGGCGTTGACGAAATGCTGGAAGTCGTGGCTGCCCTCGACGCCGAGCATGCCGCGGCCATTATTGTCGGTGTTGATGTAGATGACGCCCTTGGCCTTGAGCTCGGCAGCATGCTGCTCCGCCCATTCGGTCGAGCCGAGCAAACCCGGCTCCTCGGCGTCCCAGCTGGCATAGACGATGGTGCGCTTGGGCCGCCAGCCGCTCGCCCATAGCGCGCCGAGCGATTTGGCCTCGGACAGCATCGCGACATTGCCCGACAGCGGGTCGGAGGCACCGAACACCCAGCCGTCATGGTGGTTGCCGCGCAGCACCCATTGGTCGGGATGCTCGCTGCCCTTGAGCATGGCGATCACATCGTAGATCGTCTTCAGGCTCCAGTCCGACTTGACCGCGAGATGGACCTTCACCGCGCCGTCGCCGCCAATGTGATAGGCCAGCGGCAGCGAGCCATGCCAGTTGGCGGGCGAAACCGGCCCGCCGAGGCGCGACAGCAGCTTGGTGGCATCGCCATAGGACATGGGCAGCACGGGGATTTTGAGGATCGTCGACGCATCGGCGCGGGTCAGGCGTTTCGCGCCGGCGCTGGCGCCGATGCCGGGGGTCAGCGGGTCGCCGGGATAGGTCGTCATATCGACGACCGAACCGCGCTGCACGCCCTCGGGCGGGCGGGCGCCGCCGCGCGGATAGGTGTCGCTGTCGTTGTAACCGTCCTGCGCCGGGTCGGAATAGATGATGCAGCCGATCGCGCCATGGTCCTGCGCCAGCTTGGGCTTGAGGCCGCGCCAGCCGACGCCGTAGCGCGCGATGACGATCTTGCCCTTCACGTCGATGCCGCGCCGCGCCAGCGCGTCATAATCTTCGGGCATGCCGAAATTGACGTAGACAAGGTCGGCGGTGACATCGCCATCGCCCTGGAAGGCGACATAGGGGGGCAGGGCATTCGCAGTATTGGCGGAGGTATCGTCGCCGGGCACCGGCGGCTCCTGGCCGCCCAGGGTGATCTTCTCCGGAGCGACCATTTCGACCGTGGTCGAGATCGGCGTGGGATAGAGTATCTGGAAGGTCTCTATACGTGCGTCCCAGCCCCATTCCTTGAACTTCGCCAGCATGAATTCGGCATTGGCCTTGTCGTGCGGGCTGCCGACATGGTTGGGCGCGGAAGACATGGTCCCGAGCCAGTCGAGCTGATCCTGCGAACTGATCCCGGCGTCAAACGCCGCCTCGACCGCGCGGCCGCCCTGCGGCGCGGATCCCGATTGCGCCACCGTCGCTTGCGCCAAGGCGATGCCGCACACCCCGGCCAGTGCCAGTCCCAGCTTCTTCATATGGATTACCCTTATTTGCCCAGATGATGCAGCATGCGACGCCAGCGCGTGGCGTGCAATCTCTTCCCTTGCCCGGGCCGGTCGGTCATAGCCGGGGCATGGCCGAATTGTTGCCCGCGATCCCCGCCTCGACGCTCGTGCTGTTCCGCGAAGGTGCCGGCGCGCCCGAACTGCTGATGGTCGAGCGCGCCAAAGCGATGGTGTTCGCGGGCGGCGCGCTGGTTTTTCCGGGCGGGCGAATCGATCCCGGCGATCACGAATTGGCCGCGACGCTCGCCGGGGACCTGGATGATCTGGCAGCGCGGATCGCGGCGATTCGCGAGACGATCGAGGAAGTCGGGCTGCCGGTCGGGCTGACGTCGGTGCCCGAGCGCGACGCGCTCGCCGAGCTGCGCCGAAGCCTGCACGCAGGTGCCGCACTGGGTCCTGCGCTGGAGGCGGTCGGGCTGACGATCGATCCTGAGCCGCTGGTGCCATTTGCGCGGTGGCGCCCCAACCACGCCCATATGCGCATCTTCGACACGCGCTTCTATCTTGCGCGGTTGCCCGAGGGCGCGCCCGAACCGGTGGTCGATGACACGGAGAATGTCCGTGTGTTCTGGATGTCAGCCCAGGATGTGCTCGACGAGGCCGATGCCGGGCGCGCGCGGATCATTTTTCCGACACGCCGCAATCTCGAACGGCTGGCCCAGTTCGACAGCTTCGACGCGGCGGTGGCGCATGCGGCCGATATACCGGTGCGCACCGTGACGCCGTGGACGGAGGAGCGCGAGGGAGGGACGCACCTGTGTATCCCCGACGATCTTGGTTATCCGGTCACGTCGGAAGCCATCGCGAGCGCGATGCGCGGCTGAAACCGGCCTCTCCCCGCAAGGAGAGGCGCGGTCATTCAGTTCGGCAGGGCGGTCGCTTCGACCTTTTCGACCCAGTGCGGGAAAAAGGCGGGCTGGCGGTTCGACCAGCCCGACGCGGTGGCCGCGGCTTCGCTGATCGACTGCAGCAGCTTGCGCCGCAGGTCCGGGTGTAGATGGGGCAGGGCGGCGGCGGCGCAGAAGGCGGCCGGCAGCCATGGCCGGACCTCGGCGCCGATCAGCCGCTCGTAAAGAAAACGATAGGCCGAGAAGGTTGTCAGCCGGCCCTGGCCGAGGTCGAAGGCGCTGATCATGGTGAGCGGGGCGATGAAGGTCTCGATCGCGTCGAGGCTGCTCTCGTCCGGGATCATCGCGCGTATATCGGGCAGGCGATTGTAGAGGCGTGACTGAGCGCGGATGCTCGCCGCCTCGACGACGTCGCGCGACCAGATCGCCATGGCGTCCTGACGGTCGAGACCGACATCGAGCGAACGGCGAATGTAACGCTGGGTCGCGGCGCTGAAGCCGGCGAACTCCTTCATTTCGGCCAATGTCATCGGCCCGTTTGCTGGTTTAGTCCGTGAAGCCATGATCAAACCCCGCCCCCTTAAAGGAACCGAGTGAGACAATGCGCTCTCAGGTTTTACCCTATGGTTAACGCCCCGTCGCCCGGCGTTCATATGGAATCAGTTTTCCTGCTGCGACGCAACATGACTTGCGACGAGCGGAGCGGCGGCTTGTCGAAAGTTCCTGAGTGCGGCAGTTGCGCAACATATCGTTACGTGACGGCAACGGGTTAGCGTTGCCGCCACGATGTTCGGGCGCGGCGTGAAGCGGCGTTATTTCTGTTTGCGACGCGCTTCCGCTTCGGCGTCATAGCCCGATGAGGCGGGTGCCTCATGATGGTGAACGGGCTGCGTCGCCGCGGGCGGGTCGGAGGCATCCATCGATTCGTCTAGCGCATTGTCGAGACGCGCCTCCTCGCTCTCCGGATTCTTCTCGAGTCGCTTGGCGATCGAGGCATCCTGTCCGGCATCCTGGCGGGGATGATGGATATGCCCGGCCTCGTCGGGATGGCCAGCGTCGATCGTCTTGTTGTCCTCGGTCATCGCTCGTCTCCTGTTTCGTGTGCAGAACGATCGAGCGGGGAGAGGCGTTCCACGGTCAGAGCAGGCTGCGTTAGATCCGACGCGCACCGCCTGCTCTGGATATTTGCTGTCGCATCGCTTTTAGCGAAAAACCGGTTCCCACTTTTTCGCGCGATGCTCAGTCGTCGAGCCGCACCACCGTGACACGTTGCTCAAGCAGCTGCGCCGTGCCGAACACGGTCATGAAGGCGATATCCGTGGCGTCGCGGCCGACCGCGACGCGCGCGATTTCATTGGCTGGGGCCATGCCCGTGGCGTCGACAAGATGCCAGCTACCGTCGAGCCACAGCTCGGCCACGGCGTGGAAATCGGGCGGATCGACCCCGGGCGCATAGGCCGAGACGCAACGCGCCGGGATACCGCCGGCACGCGCCAGCGCGACGAGGAGATGGGCATAGTCGCGGCATACGCCGCTGCGTGACGCGAAGGTGGCGAGCGCGGTTGTTTCGCCGGTGCTCGAGTTCGATGCATAATCGAGATTGTCGCGCACCCAGGCGCACAGGGCCGCGGCAAGCGGGCCGCCGGTCAGGTTCGGGAAATCGCGGTGGATGAAGCCTTCGAAACGGTCCGACTCGCAATAGCGGCTGGGCAGCAGATAGGGCACCGCGTCCACGGCGACTTGGTGCGGCGCGGTGGCGGGCAGGGCAGCGAGGTCGAGTAACGGGCGGTCGATCGCGACGATGGCGCGATATTCGGCGCGGAAATGATCGCTGCTCTGCACCCAGGTGCGTTGGCCGATCCCGTCGAGGCCGCGCTGCGCGCCGATCGGGGCGTCGCAATAGACCCGCAGATCCTGCTGTTCGAGCCGCTGATCGGCCATTGCCGCCGCCTCGACGAGCAGCAGCACATCGGCGTCACCATCGATGGCATAGGCAAGGGTGACGTCGATCGCGAGGCGCATGTCGGCTTTCGGAAGAAGGCAGGAAAAGAAAAGGGCCCGGCAGGTTTCCCCGCCGGGCCCGAAGCTGAAGCGTTGCCGCTTTGGCTTAGTTCCGCGAGCTGCCGAAGATGCGCAGCAGGAACAGGAACATGTTGATGAAGTCGAGATACAGGCTGGTCGCCGCCATGATCGCGGTACGCTGCTCCATGGCTGTCCCGGCGACATGAGCGTAGAGGCTCTTGGTGCGCTGGGTGTCATAGGCGGTGAAGCCGGCGAAGATCACCACGCCGATCAGGCTGATGGCGAGCTGCATGGCGCTCGACTGGAACCACAGGTTGAGCAGGCTGGCGACGATCAGGCCGATCAGCCCCATCACGAGGAAGGTGCCGAACGCGCTGAGATCACGCTTGGTGGTATAGCCATAGAGGCTGAGACCAGCGAATGCGGCGGCCGAGGCGAAGAACGCCTGGGCAATCGAATTGCCGGTATAGACCAGGAACACGCTCGACAGCGACAGGCCCATCGCCACGGCGAAGGCCCAGAACACCGCCTGCAACGTGCCGTCGGACATGCGCGACAGGCCCATGTTCAACGCGATGACGAAACCGAGCGGCGCGAACATGATGACATATTTCAAGATGCCGCCGCCGAGCAGGATGTGCGCGGCGGGCGAATTGTTGCCGCCCATCGCGAAGAAGAAGGCGACGAGGCCGCTCAGCAGGACCGCCGAGCTCATATAGTTATAGACCGACAGCATATAGCGCCGGAGACCGACGTCATAAGCAGCGGTGCGCGCATCCGATGGCGAGAACGCGGTCGCGTTCGGCTGCGGATCAGACCAGTTGGCCATTGCGAAAAAGCTCCTTTTTCCGGCGAGAGGCCGGATGACGGGAATATCGTCGCTCCCACGAGGCATTTCAAGCGAATCCGGTAATGCGATGGATAAGGCTGACAGCGGAGCCTTGGCCGCTATGATCGCGCGATGCATCGTTTGTTCGTCGCACTCCGCCCGCCACCGCCGATCCGCGCCCAGTTGGGCGCCGTCATGGGCGGTGTTCCGGGCGCCCGCTGGCAGGACGATGAGCAGCTTCATCTGACGTTGCGCTTCATCGGCGAGGTTGACGGACGCGTCGCCGAGGATGTCGCGCTGGCCCTGGGGCAGGTCCACGCGCCGCCGATCGAGATCGCGCTGGCCGGTGTCGGAGCATTCGACAAGAATGGCAGGGTCGATGCCTTGTGGGCCGGCGTGACGCCGCATGAGGCACTGGCGGCGCTTCATCGCAAGGTCGATCACGCCCTGGTGCGCGTCGGCCTGGCGCCGGAGGGACGTACCTATCTGCCGCATATCACGCTTGCCCGCTTATCGCGGTCGATGGGCATGGGGATCGAGATCGAACGCTGGCGCGCTGATCATGCCGGATTGACCAGCGCGCCGTTCACGATCGGTCATCTCTATCTCTATGCGAGCACGCTCGGCAGCGGTGGCGCGCGTTATGAGGCAGTCGAACGCTGGCCGCTGGCATGAATCTCTCCCTCTCCCCTCCGGGGAGAGGGTGCCGGAGCGAAGCTACGGCGGGAGAGGGCAGTGACGCGGACGTTCGCGTTTGTGGCCATCCCTCTCCCCGACCCTCTCCCCGCTAGGGGAGAGGGAGAAGAAGACAGACGGCGCTTCCTTCGATCGGCGCGGCGCGCTACCCCCATGGCAGAAAATAACATCGAGAGGGCGATCGCATGGCCAGCAATCCGGGGGGAGAGCCCGCCCATGCCTCACGCTATGCCTGGTATGTCCTGGCGATCCTGTTCTTGGTCTATGTGCTCAATTTCGTCGACCGCCAGATCATCTCGATCCTCGCCGAGGATATCAAGCGCGACCTGCACCTGAAGGACAGCGATCTCGGCTTTCTCTACGGCACCGCGTTCGGCGTGTTCTATTCGTTGTTCGGCATTCCGCTCGGCCGGCTGGCGGACAATTGGAACCGCGTCCGGCTGATGACGGCGGGCCTCGCTTTGTGGTCGACGATGACGGCGGTGTCGGGCTTTTCGCAGAGCGGCGGGATGCTGGCCGGCGCACGTGTCGGGGTCGGCGTGGGCGAGGCGACGGCGAGCCCGAGCGCCTATTCGCTGATTTCCGACTGGTTTCCGCGGCGGCTGCGCGCCACGGCGCTCGCGATCTATTCGGCCGGACTCTATGTTGGTGGCGGGCTGTCGCTTGGCATCGGTGGGCTGATCGTCAAGCGCTGGAATGACAGTTATCCGCAGGGAGGTCCGTTCGGCCTGCACGGCTGGCAGGCGGCGTTCCTGATCGTCGGCATTCCCGGCCTGCTCCTTGCCCTATGGATATCGACGTTGCGCGAACCGATCCGCGGCGCATCCGAGGGGCTCGCGCCGCCGCCGCCGCATCCGGCGCCGTTTCGCGACTTCTTTGCTGAACTGCTCACCATCTTGCCGCCGCTGACGCTGATCGGCGCGGCGCGTTGCGGGACACGCGCGCTGCTCGTCAACCTCGTCGCGCTGGCGCTGGTGATCGGCGGTGTGATGCTGCTCCACGCGTTCGGCGAGCCGTGGCTGCAATGGTCGGCGGTCGGTGTCGGTGTCTATGCGGTCTTCTCCTGGGCCAGCGCGCTGAAGCGTCGCGACCCGCCCGCTTTCGCCTTGATCGTCGCCACGCCGGCCTTTCTGTGCACCGTCGTCGCTTACGGCCTCAACGCGTTCATGGCCTATGCGGTGAGTTTCTGGGCCGCGCCCTATGCGATCCGCATAATGCACATGGCCCCCGAAAAGGCCGGCGCGATGATCGGCAGTGCCGGGGCGCTGGCCGGTTTCATCGGCGTCACCTGCGGCGGGATCGTCGCGGATCGGTTGCGTCGGCGACATCCCGCCGGGCGGCTGTTGGTCGTGATCTTCGGCGCGACGGCGCCGATCCCGGCGGTGGCGATCGCCTTCACGACGCTCGATCCGCTGGTCTTTGTAGTGTCGTTCTTCGCGGCATCGGTGATGGCAAGCGGGGCGCTCGGCGCTGCCGCCGCGACGACCCAGGACCTGGTGTTGCCGCGGATGCGCGGGACGGCGACGGCGACCTTCTTCATCGGCACGACCCTGCTGGGGCTGGCGATGGGACCCTATCTGGCCGGGGACATTTCGACCCGCTCGGGCAGCCTGTCGCTGGGCATCTTGTCGTTGCTCGCCGCGGCGCCGATCACCATCGCGGCCGGCATTGCGGCGTGGCGGTTGGTACCGGCGGCGGAGGCCTCGCGCGAAGCCCGGGCACGGGCCGCCGGCGAGATAATCTGACCATCGTTCCTAATCCGGCCTTAACCAGCCCGTGCCTATGCCTCGGCGGAGTAAAGACCGGAGAGAAGCATGTTCGCTGCTGAGATAAGGATCGTCCAGGACAAGGATGTGCAGTTCGTGCCGGGCGATGCACGCCGGCAGGAGCGTTCAGCGGTCGTCGTGCCGGGGCGGATCAACGACCTTGGCGCTCGCAGCCTGTGCCGTGTCGCCGACCTGTCGATTACAGGAGCACGGTTGCAGACGCACGCGCCGCTGACGCCCGGCGCTTCGGTGCTGGTGACCTTGCCGGGGCAGAAGCCGCGTCCGGCGACGATCATCTGGTCGGAAGGCTATGCCGCAGGCTGCGAATTCGCCGACCCGCTGTCGCAGGACCTGCTCGATCTGCTCGTCGCGATGTACCGCTTCACCCCCGCCGAACCGGACAGCCTGACCCGCCCCCACTGATCGGGGTCAGGACGCGCCGAAAACGCCGCAGGCGATCCGTGCGCCGCTATTGCCCGAAGGATCGGTCATCAGATCGTCCTGATTGGCATGGACGACCATCGCCGAACCGTCGGCATCGAGCAGCCCCGCCATCGTCGCCCCCGGAATCGTCACGCCGATCGCGCCGCGCCCGTCGGTGCCGATGACGAGATTGGGCATGTCGCCCTCATGCGGGCCTTGCGGGTTCATCGAACCGTGCTTCATGCCAGTCGGGTTCCAATGGCCACCGGCGGTGGCGAAATCCGGCCCATCGCAGTGGCCGACGGTGTGGATATGCGCGCCATGCGTGCCCGGCGGCATGCCGTGCGTGTCGATCGTGATACGCAAGCCGCCGGCAACCTCCGTGGCCGTGGCACGACCGACTTCGCCTCCGTCAGCGGTGTGCAGGGTCGCCACGGCGGTCGCGCCGCCGGCAAGCGGGGCGCCGGTTGCCACGCCATGTTCGTCGCAGCCGGTCAGGCCGAGCAGCGCCAATCCCGCGATGATCCCAGCCGTGCCACGCATGTCAGTCTCCTGTGATTGCGCCTGCGATGCTGTGCCTGAAAGCGTTTCAGTGCAAGCGTGTTGCGGCGAAATCTCAGACGAAACCGAGGTTCCAGGTCGACGGGTTATAGTTGCCGATATTGGGCAGAACGGTCGCCATCTCGCTCGCGCCGACGCCGAACCAGCCCGCCAGCGTCGAGGCATATTGGTCGACCGCGATGGTCGGCAGCAGGCGGCCCTGGCCTACATCGTCGGGCGTGTTGTTGCCGATCGCCGGCGGCGTGCCGTAGAATTTCTGGCCGTTGACCGCGCCACCCATGACGAAATGCATGCTGCCCCAGCCATGGTCGGAGCCGTCGTCGTTCGATTGCAGGGTGCGGCCGAAGTCCGAGCCGGTGAACGTCGTCACCTTGTCGGCGATGCCGAGTGCAACAGTGGTATCGTAAAAGGCCTTCATGGCATTGGCGACGAGCGCGGTCTGGGTCGGGTGCTGCGTTGCGAGCAGGTCATGCATGTCGAAGCCGCCGAGCGAGACGAAGAACACCTGACGCTTGGCACCAAGCTCCGACGAGACCGAGATCAGCCGCGCGACGATCTTCAACTG
>Ga0307510_10004379_pt1 | contig 16613 bp, 15 predicted proteins | sample 12_EM_MG_FD_207224 | JGI IMG/M metagenome (GOLD analysis project Ga0307510, IMG submission 207224) | Populus trichocarpa ectomycorrhiza microbial communities from riparian zone in the Pacific Northwest, United States - 12_EM | ecosystem: Host-associated > Plants > Roots > Unclassified | place...
CGTGCCCGAGCGCCAGACCAGTTGCTGCGCGGAACCCTTCCCCGTGATCCGCCAACCCGGCGGAAGCGTCCCGTCGTTGGCCGCCGCCGTCGCCGTGAACGGTCCGGTGTCCGACGGTGGCGCCGCCTGCGCCGACCCGGACATCCCTCCCGCCACCGCGAGCACCGCCGCGGCCGTGACCCATATTCGCCGGGCACGGAACAATGTGTTCTCCTCCTCGAACCCCAGGCTCAGGCGCCCCGTGCGTCACGGGAGCCTCTCGCGCCCCGGAGGACGGGAAGCGGAGCCTGTGGGTTGCCTGTGGAGGAGGATTCGGCCGATCTTCGTCGGGCGGGCCTGAACTCGGCTTCGCGCCAAGGCCGTTCAGGGGTCGTCCGTCGATCGGTGCCCGCCGGGTCGGTCGGCGGCGGTCAGTGCCAGGCGCGGTAGGGCTCGTCGAGGAGCTGGAAGACGGGCTCGCCGCGTACCGGGTCCTTGGCCGTGGACAGCCGCACGCGGTCGCCGCTGTGGATGCCGATGGGCGGGCCGATGACCCGGCCGCGCACCACGAAGCCCTCGGCCATCTCGATCAGCGACACATTGCGGGCGGCGGGGGTGTTGCGGTGCACGACCGTGGAGTGGCGGACCGTGCCGGTGCCCTCGCTGCGCTCCGTGCGCAGGTCGCCGCCCTGACAGACCGGGCACAACAGTCGGTGGTACATGGCGGTGCCGCACCAGGTGCAGCGCTGGAAGAGGATCGTGTCGCCGTCCGCGGTGGGCGGATCGAGTACGCCCGCCGGGGAGCCGGCTGCCGGACGGGTCGCGAATCCTGAGTGGTGGTACACGCTGTCAACTCCCTGCGCTCGGCCGGAATCCCGCGCGCGCGGCCGAGCCGGGCACGCATGTGCGCGGCTCGCCGTGCAACCGTGCACGACCACAGCGTATGGCACTCAGTGCCAAGCGTAAAGACACTGCGTACCCTTTCCTTTTCCGGTTCAGTCGCGGCCGAACGCGGACTCGATCTCCTGGACCACGCGCCACATCGGGGCCCCGCGCCGGGAGACGACCACCACGACGTCCTCGGGGCGCTGTTTCTGGTGCGCGTCGGCGGGCCGCACCGGAGGGTGCCCGAAGGCGGACTGCACATACCCCAGGGCGTGGTCCACCTCCGCACCCGCGTCGCGCTGCCCGTCCGAACGCAGCCAGGAACGCAGGGCGTTGTTGTGCGCCGCGACGACGGCGGCCGCGATCACGTCGGCCTGGAGGGTGCCGTCGCGCCGCCCGGCGAAGCGCCCGCGCAGATAGTCGGCGAGGGCGCGCTCGTAGCGCCACACCACCGACAGTTCGTACGCGCGCAGCCCGGGCACCTTCTTGGTGAGGCGGTAACGCTGGACGGAGAACGTCGGGTTCTCGTTGTACATGCGCAGGACGAGCCGGGCCGCGTCGCAGACCCGCCGCACGGGTTCGTGCTCGTCGCCGGAGGCGGAGAGGAAGGCCGTCATGTCGGCGAGGCAGCGCTCGTGGTCGGGGAAGACCACGTCCTCCTTGGAGGGGAAGTAGCGGAAGAACGACCGCCGTCCGACCCCGGCCAGCGCCACGATGTCGTCGATGGTGGTCTGTTCGTAGCCCCGCTCCAGGAACAGCTGGAAGGCGGCCGCCACCAGGGCGTCCCGCATGGGCGGCTTGGAGCTCATGGACGGGAACGTAGCATCAGGCCGGCACGGATGGCACTCAGTGCGCTCCGTGCGGGGAACTGAGTCCCCTTGAAGATCTGGAGCGACCGAGACGATCAAAACGATCGAAACGATCCGCGGCATAGAGTGACCGCGACCAGTTTCACCTTCAGGGGGACCCATGCGACCGCACGTCGACCAGCGCCATGAGCGGGTGCTCGAACTCGTCCGGGAGCGCGGCAGCCTGCGGGTCGCCGACCTCGCGGCCGAACTCGGCGTCTCCGCCGTCACCTTGAGGCGCGACGTGGAGGCGCTGGCCGGTCAGGGCCGGGTGCACCGGCTGCACGGCGCGGTGGTGTGGCCGGGCGGCGAGAGGACGGTCGGGCTGCGGGCGCGACAGGAGTCCGCCGCGTCCATCGCGTCCATCGGACCCGCCGCGTCCGCCGAGGGCATCGTGATCGGAATGATCGTGCCGACCACCGCCTCGATCTTCGCCGACATCGTGCGCGGCGCCCGCGAGGCCGTGGGAGCACAGGGCGGCCGACTCGTGCTCGGAGTCTCCGGATACGTCGACACGGAGGACGCCGTCCAGGCCGCGCACCTCGTCGCGGGTGGCGCCGAGGGACTGCTCGTCGCGCCCAGTTGGTCGGGCGGCGTCCCCGTCGGCGGCCAGGAACAGTGGCTCCTCGACCGGGACGCGCCCACCGTCCTGGTCGAACGCTCCGCCCCGCCCGGCAACCCCGCGGCCGCCCTGGACCGGGTGCGCACCGACCGCGCCCACGGAGCCGCGGTCGCCGTCGGCCACTTCGCCGCCCTCGGCCACCGCAGGATCACCGCGGTACTCCAGGAAGGCCCGCACGCCGCGCAGATCCTCGCGGGCTACGAGTCGGCCGTACGCTCCCTCGGTCTCGACGACGCCCGGGGTGCCCCGTCCGTCCGCGAACACGGCGACTACGAGTTGAGCGTGGACTACCTGGCCGACGCGGTACGCGAGCGCGGAGTCACCGCCGCCCTCGTGCACAGCGACGAGGACGCGATCGTGCTCGTGCCCCGACTCCAGGCCCGCGGCATCCGCGTCCCGGACGACCTGGCGCTCATCGCCTACGACGACGAGGTCGCCCCGCTCGCCGACGTCCCGCTCACCGCCGTGGCCCCGCCGAAGCGGGCCGTGGGGGAGTCGGCCGCGAAACTCCTCCTGCAACGGCTCGCCGAGCGCGGCAGCGGACGCCGGCCGGCCCCGCGTCAACACGTCGAACTCCTCCCCGAGTTGAGGATCCGCTCGTCCTGCGGAGGCAAGGCGCTCGCCCGCTGACCACGGGCCGACCGTTTTGATCATTCCGCGCGAACGCTCTCGACCGAGGAGAACCGGCATGCCCTCCACACCTCTCACCCGCTCTCGCCCCCGCGTCCTGTACGTCACCGACCTGGCCTACCCCGCACGCGGGCGCCGCTACTGCGACGAGGACATCGACCTGACCTCCCGGTTGCGCGAGGACTTCGACCTGGCGCTGTGCCATCCACTGGACGCGGCCACGCTGATGGACGGCTTCGACGCGGTCGTGGTCCGCAACAGCGGTCCCGTCCTCGGGTACCAGGCCCAGTACGACGCGTTCCGTGAGCGCGCGTTCCGCACCGGGGCCCGGGTCTACAACCAGCTGTCGGGCCGGGCGGACATGGCGGGCAAGCAGTACCTCCTCGACCTGAGCACCGCCGGGTTCCCGGTCATCCCGACCGTCGACCGCGTCGAGGACCTGGACCGGCTGCCGCGCACCGACCGCTATGTGGTCAAGCCCAAACTCGGCGCCGACTCCATAGGCCTGGAGATCGTCCCGGCCGACCGCCTGCCCACGCTGGCCGACGGCAGCGTCCTGGTGCAGCCGTGCGTCGCCTTCTCGTACGAGGTGTCCTTCTACTTCGTCGACCACGACTTTCAGTACGCCCTCTACGCTCCGGACACGGGGAAGCGCTGGCAGCTGGAACCGTACGAACCCGCCCCCGCGGACCTGGAGTTCGCGCAACGGTTCATCGACTGGAACGGCATCGACCACGGCATCCAGCGCGTCGACGCCTGCCGTGCCCCGGACGGCCGGCTGCTCCTGGTCGAGCTGGAGGATCTGAACCCGTATCTCTCTTTGGAGGCGCTCGACGACACACGCAGGGACGCCTTCGTCGCCGCGCTGAAGGCCTCCCTGCACCGGTTCGCGCGAGCGTGAGGTCGAGCTGAACTCCGGCGGCCGTGCGTGCGTATCTCTCCAGGGGGATGGGGGAAGTCCGTGCGCGCGGAACGGAAGGAGAGCAGTGTGTCTACACCGCCCGAACCGGGATCGTCGTCCGGTGGCCCGGTCCTCGAACCCTCCCGAGTCCTGCGCCGCCGCCGCTCCGACAACCTCGCGGAGCTGCTGCGGGAGACCCGCCGGGACTCCTCCGTCTTCGAGTCCGTGCCGGTGCCCCGGCCGGTCTTCGGCTCCGAGGCCGAGACACAGGAACTGCCGCCCGTACCCGGCGAGTTGCACCCGCTGCCGACCACCACCGGTCCCTTCGGACCCGGTCTGCGCCGGGCCGCGATCGTGGTCGGCGTGAGCGCCGCAGCGCTGGTCGGCTTCGCCTGCGCCCTGCTGCTGCCCGGCAAGGGAGAGGCCAGCACGGCCCAGCCGATCAGCACCCCCACTCCGGTGGCGTCCGCCACGGCCACCGCCGCGACCGCGGACCCGGACGGCGCCGGCACCCTCCGCGAGGGCGACAGCGGCCCCGAGGTGAAGGAGCTGGAGCAGCGGCTCCTGCGCATCCCCAACGTCTACGAGAACGGCTCCACCAGCGGCCAGTACGACGCGACGCTCACGGCGGCGGTCGCCCGCTTCCAGCTCTGGTACGGCATCCGGGGCGACGAGAACGGTGTGTACGGCGACGACACCCGCAAGGACCTGGAGTCCCGCACGACGCTCGACGGCCAGTAGGGCGGAACCCCGCCCCACGACACGTTCGGCCCGTTCAGTCGTCGTCGCGGTGTCGGACGTACCAGAACACACCCACGACGAGGGCCAGCAGAAAGATTCCGGGCAGGACGAGCCCCGGAAGACGGGAGGCGCTCATCGGCATGGCCTTCGGTTCGCAGCGGGCGCGACGCCGTCGACCCGCGACGCCGCGCTGTCCATGATGAAGGCCGGTGCCTCCGCGAGCCCGCGACTTTCCGCGGGCCTTGCCGCGTGTTCGATACCGGGTCAGCGTCCCGTGCTGTGCCCGACCAGCGCCTCGGTCACCGCACGGACGCTGCGCGCGATGTGCTGGAGCTGGAGGACCTCGGCGGCGTACAGCTTGATGGTGTGCTCGATGACCGACTCGGGCAGGCCGATGCCGGGCAGGTCGGCCCGCGCGGTCTGAAGGGCGGTCCGGGCCACGCGGATCTCGTGCTGGACCTGGATCTGCGCGTGGCGGGCGAGCAGCACCGGGTGGCGGATGAACGCGGGATAGCTGGCGTAGCGGGCCGGCACCAGCTCGCGCAGCCATTTGGCCGCCGAGCGCTCCCAGTCGTAGCTGCCGGGCGTCTTGACCTGACAGGGCCAGTCCTGGCTGATGCGCGTGGTGGTCAGTTGCATGTCATCGCTTCCCGGTGTGCGGCGTCGCGGGGGTGGGTCGACGGTGGGTGGCGGCCCCGGCCCAGGGGATGACCGAGGCCGCCCTGGGCGCTCGCGCAGGCGATGCCCGACCGAACACGCCCGGCGCCGACGCGGGTAGGAGACGGCGGCTGGGAGTGCTCGTGCGAGGGCCCCGGGAAGCAGGTGTCGCCGGCGCGGCGGGTGGAGCGGAGGTGCGCATGGGCGGACCGGGCTTTCTCGGGGCGGGTGCGATCCGTGAGCAGTATTTATATATGCCGTCCGCTTTGCAAGGCGTATGAAAACATTCATGCGCGAAATGGGCGGAATCGTCCCGGTGTGAGGTCGTATGACGGGGGAGTGGCGGGTCAGTCCCGCATGAAGAACTGGTGCTGCTCGGCGATCTGCTCGTAGTCCTCCAGGCGGGCCTGGGTCCGCTCGGGATCGGCGTCCGTCATGGCCTGGAGCAGGGCGGAGGCCATCACGCCGGGCGCGGCGTACGAGTCGAAGACCAGGCGGGAGCCGGTGCCGGTGGCGAAGGTGACGTCGGCCTCGTCGGCCAGCGCGCCGAGCGCCAGATCGGTCACGAGGGCCACCTTGAGCCCGGCGCTGCGCGCCACCCGGAGCGTGGTGAGCGTCTCGTGCGCGTGCCGGGGCATGTCGAACGCGAGCAGCCAGGTGCCGCCCGCCTCGCGGGACTGGAGGATCGCGTCGTAGGCGACGCTGCCGCCCCGGGTCACCAGCCGCACATCGGGGTGGATACGGCGGGCCGCGTACGCGAAGTACTCGGCCAGCGAGACGGAGATGCGCAGGCCGAGGACGGTGAGCGGGGTGGACGCCGACAGTTCGCGGCCCACCTCGATCAGCCGGTCGGGGTCGGCGAAGTCCCGGCGCAGGTTCTCCAGGTTCGCGATCTCGGCGTCGACCGCGGCCTGTAGTTCGTTGCTCCGGTTCTCCTCGGCCGCCGGGCCGCCCGCGAGGGTGCGCAGGGCGATCGCCTGCAACCGCTCCCGTAGCGCCGGGTAACCGCTGAAGCCGACCGCCGCGGCGAACCGGGTCACCGAGGGCTGGCTGACGCCGACGCGCTCCGCGAGATCGGTGATGGAGAGGAACGCGGCCTCGGTGATGTGCTCGATCAGGTACTGGGCGATGCGCCGCTGGCCCGGTGACAGCCGCGGCCCGTCGAAGAGTTCCCTGAGTTGGGACGTCGGTGCCGCGCCGACTTCCGGGTCGGTTTTCCCCGAGGTGATCACGGATGCCTGGGCGCGTGCCTGCTGCGGCGATGGCACCGGTGCGCCTCCTTTGTCTCCCACAGCCACTCAACATAGCTCACAGAGCGTTGTGACCAGAGGGTGATCAACGTCGGTAGATCGTGATCGAATGACCGACTTGATCGATCGGACGACTGCTCTCGATCAACTCGGCCAGTTTTCCCCGTGCCTTGTCGATCGCGGTGTCCGAGACGACCAACAGCCCGTGCACCTTGCGCACCCCTGCCTTGCGCGGATCGGACGACTCGATGCCGTAGTACGACGGCACACCACTGCCCTTGTAGACGAGCCAGACCCGCTCGCCCGCGTACCGCTCGTGGAGCCGGTCGGCGAGGCGGCCGAGGTCCTGGCCCCAGTCAACGTTGGAGTCGTGCAGCCGCAGATAGGTCTTCGCCGGACCGCCGAACGCCTCGTTGGAGTACGGCAGATAGTAGGGGAACGTCCGCAGCGAACTGACCGCGACGAACGCCACCAGCAACCCCGTGGACAGCGGAGCCCACCGCCACCACGACCGCAGCGCCGGCACACAGGCCGCCGCGACCGCCAGGAACATCGGCACGAAGATCGCGTACCGCGTGCCGAAGTCCCGCGAACCGTCCATCGCCGTGGCCAGCAATACGGCGGTGGGCACGAGCAGATACGGCGCCGCGGGCCGCAGCCGCCGTACCGCCACGACCGCGACGGCGCCCGCCGCCCACAGCGCGATCATGCCGAGCGGTGTCTTCACCAGCAGGGCCACCGGCAGGTAGTACCAGTGCGACCCGGTGTAGAGGTGTCCGAACAGGAAGCCCTGCCACGGGTAGTCCTCCATGCCGAACTGGATGAGCATCCCGTCCCGGAACGCGCGCGGGAACGGCATCAGATCCACCAACTGCCCGCGCAGCCCGTGGATCACGGGCACCGGTTCCGTGGACGTGAACCGGAGCTGCGGATCGACGACGAGATACGACGCCCATACGACGGCGACCGTCACCAGCGCCACCACGGCCGCGCCCGCGACCCCGAGGGCCAACGCCCGCCGCCGGGCGTCGCGGTCGACCGGGCGGCGGGCGGACCACACCGACACGACGGCCAGGAGCATCAGCACCGGTACGGCGGGCAGGGCGCTCATCTTCGTCGCCACGGCGGCACCGAGCGCCGCCCCGGCGAGCGGGATGTACAGCCGCGGTCGTCGCCTGGCCCGCCACAGCAGCCACACCGACGTCAGCAGAAAGCCGGCCTGCGGCACGTCGAGCGTGGCCAGCGAGCCGTGCGCGACGACGTCGGGCGAGAACGCGTACAGCGCGAGGGCCACCAACCCCCGTGCCGGGCCCACGAGTTCACGGGCGAACGCGAACACGACCAGCCCGAACAACAGGGTCAGCACGATCACCGGCAGCCGAGCCCAGAACATCAGCCGCCAGGGGTCGTTGCCCGACTCGTACAGCAGATGACGGCCCAACGCCCCTTGATCGCCCCGGTAGTTGGTGTCGAAGTGCGGGTCGGCGATCGCGATTCCGGCGGCGATTACCAGCTTCCCGAGCGGCGGGTGCTCGGGGTTGTGGTCGAGGCTGTGCTCACGCAGATAGACGGTGGCCGTGGCCACGTACACCGGCTCGTCGATGGTCGGTGTCTGCTGGACGGCGGTCGTGACCATCACGGCGGCCAGCTGCGCGAGGAGCACCACGACGAGGAAGGGCAACAGCCATCGCTTACGGCGCCGCAGCCCGGCGTAAAGGCGTGCCGACCGGCCGGCTGTCGCGCGCGGCAGCGGCTGCCCGCCGCCGTCGTCGAGCGTGTCGGGGTCGAGGACCGAGTACTGTTCGCGCGCCATCATCCGCCCTGCGGTGAGGCCGGCCGCGCGGTGGCGGGAGCGGGCCGGGGCCGGGTCATGGCCCTACTGTCGCATCGCTCCCGCCACCAGGGGCGTCACCGCTTCAGGAGTCGTACCGACAGACCTTCCGCCGTATACACGGGTACGGCCCGCAGCTTGTCCGGGTTCACCGTGACGCTGTCGAACTGGCCGCGCAGCGAGGATGCGCTCAGCACCCGCACCGTGGAGCCCGCGGCCGGCGGGTGCTCGGCGTCGAACCGCAGGGTCAGCGTGCTGCCCTTGCCGAGCGTCGCGCGCCGGGTGACCTCGACGGCGGGCTGGTGGCCCGAGCGGAGCGTGACCTCCAGCGCGGCGGACTGCTGGGTGTAGGCGCCGTGGATCTGCACGGACTCCGAGACCCGCAGCGCACCGCCGAGCACGCTCACGTCACCGTGGCCGAGCGCGTGCGCCGAACCGGCCACCAGCGCACCGGACTTGAGCACGGTCCCGCCGGTGTACGCGTTGTGCCCGGTCAGGGTGAGCGTCCCGGTGCCCTGCTTGGTCAGACCGCCGCAGCCGTCGATGTCGTTGCGCCAGGCGTCGGCCGCGCCGAAGCCCCCGGCCGCCGCGTCGAGGGCGACGACGACGTCGGACTCGAAGGAGCCGTAACCGTCCGCCGCCGCGAAGAGGTTGAGGCGGCCCCACTGCTCGAAACCGTCGAGCAGGACGTATCCGGACGGCAGCGCGGTGGTGCGCAGCACTTCGCGTCGCTGGGCCGCGTCGAGGTACGGCAGCCGGGTCTCCAGCAGCACCTCCGCGCCCTTGGGCACGGTCAGCGGCTTGTCACGGCCGCTGCGGGTGAGCACATAGGTGAACTTGGGCTTCACCAGACGGGAGTTGGCGGTCCGGTCCGCGTACGGGTCGGTCGCGGTGGGCGCCGAGTGGGCGTAGGCGTACAGGGTGTCCGCCGTCGTGCCGGTCTTCGCCTCGAAGTAGGCGAGGGCCTGGGCGCGTGCCGCGGCCTTGAGCGTGGCGTTGGCCGGGTCGGCGAGCGTGGCGGCGGCCAGGGCCGTGGCCATGACGCGGCCGCCCATGACGTCGACCGTCGAGTGCATGCCGGCCATGATCCGGGTGTGGCTCAACTCGAAGGTGCGGGTGACCAGTTCCTGGAAGCGCTCCGGTACGGCGTACGCGTAGGCGAGACCCGCCAGGTGGAAGGCGTTGGTGTGGCCGCTGGGGAAGCCGCCGTCGTCCACCGGTGACGTGCTGCGCTGGCGCAGGAGCTGGGGCGCGACGACCACCTTCGAGTCGTAGACCGGGTAGCCGAGCGCGTCGACCTTGCCGGTGTCGACGACCTCGCTCTTCTCGTTCATGCGCCACGGACGCGGGTACTGGTAGGCGTACTTGCCGGGGTTGCCCGACGCGTAGTTGCCGCGCAGCGTGTCGACGAGTTCGGCCACCTTGCCGAGCGCGGAGTCGTGCGAGCCCGCGCCGAGCGCGGAACCGGCGGGCGCGTCGGCGGGGACGGCGTCGTTGATCGTGGTGGCGGGTGTCCCGTCCGGGGCGCTGGTGATCGAAGTGACCGCCAGGGCACCGGACTTGTACAGGTCGGACAGCGGACCCAGGCCCGCGATCATCGCGTAGCTCTGGTGCTGGCGGTCGTAGAGGAACGCCTCCTTCGCCTGGGCCTCGGTGCGGTGGGTGGTGAGGTCGACGCAGTACCGCACGTTGGCACGCAGGATCTCGGGTCGCAGCGGAGTGCCGGTGTTCCAGGCGGCGCCGGTCTTCCATATCTGCGCCATGCCGCCGAGGACCCGGACCACGGCGTTGGTCTCGGGCGTCAGGTTCGCGATGACGTTCGTCTTGTAGTCGTCGACGAACGCGAGCGGAACCGTGGTGGCCTTGGCGTCCGCGGCGGCCAGCCAGCTGACCAGCGTGGGCGCGGCGACCACAGCGGCCGAGGCGCCGAGCGAGGTCTTGAGGAAACCACGTCTGTTCACGGCGGGTCGAACGGCGTTCGTGCGCTGCCCGGCGGGTGACGGCATGGGTGAGCCTCTCTTGAGTTCTACGGCCGATGAGGCCGGCGAGGTCGTGCGACCAGGGAGGGTGGTGCGATCGGCTGTGGTTCGGGGTGCACCGTACGACGTTGGAAAGCGCATACGTCAACGGGTGCGTACGTGCGAAGATTTACGGTGAGCCGTGTCCCGGTGGAGGGGGTTCGGCGGCCACGACATGACCCCCGGGTGAACGGGGGCCGTGCGGTTCACAGGATCGATCGGGCCAACGCCACCGCGCCCTCGACGGGCGGCACTTGGATGGGCCATGGCCGTGCCCCCGGCACCCGCTCGGCGAGCGCGCTGGTGAGGGCGTCGTACAGCAGGGGCTGGGCGAGGACGGTGCCGCCCGAGACCACCACGTCGTCGACGGGGACGCCGCGTTCGGCGAGCCGTACGACGAGTGCGGCGAGGGACCGGCCGGCCTCCGCTATCACCTCGTGCGCGAGGAGCGAGCCTGCGTCGGCCGCGGTGAAGACGACACGGGCGTGACGGCCCCAGTCGGCGGAGACGTCACAAGCGCTTTCCAACGCGGCGCCGAGTGCGGGCACTTCGGCCACGCCGAACGCCTCGACGAGTCCCGTCGCGAGTTGGTCCGGAGCCTCGCCCCGGTCGTGCGCGGCCCAGGCGGCGCGGGCCGCCTCGCGGACGAGACCGGCGGCGCCGCCCTCGTCACCCAACACCGCGCCCCAGCCGCCCACTTGGAGCCGGCTGCCGTCGGCGAGCAGGCCCACCGCGACGGAACCGGTGCCGGCGACCAGGCCGACGCCCTTGTCCAACCCCGCGGCGGGGACGAGCAGTTCGGCGTCCCCGACGACCAGTACGGGCACCTTGAGACGTTCCTCCAGCGCGGCACGGATCTCGGCGCACTGGCGGGGGGTCTCACAGGCGTGCCCGCCCACGGCGACCGCGGACGGGCGCGTGTGTGCGGGCAGGGCGTCATGGATCAGCGTGGTGAGCCAGTCGGCGGCGGTCGCGGGGTCGTGCGGCCGCCAGCCGCTGCTCGCACGGATGGTGTCGGCGATGACATCCGTGCCCGCGCACGCGCGCAGATGAGTCTTGGTGCCACCCACGTCGATGCCGACCACGAGGGGCGTGGAGTCCTGCACGGAACCTCTTTCGTCGTTGCGCTGTGCTGCGACGGTTGGGCGAACCGTGTCCGGGGGAACGGTGGTTTGGAGCACTAGGGAAGCCCCGGGACGGGCTTCTGACGGACCACGGCAGGCGAGTACCGTGACGTTCGTTAGGAAGTTAACTAACGAAGTACAGTGCGTCAAGAGTCATCGCGAACTCGGGCACAGGGACCGTTGTCCGGGCCCGCGTGACGTCAGGACATCCCATCGCCGCATCCCACGGACACCCACCGGGAACGCGGCCTGTGAACTGGGGGAAGTGTGGAACACGTCGTGGCGCAGGCGTCTCGGCTGACCGAGAGCGCGAGTGCGGTGTTCGCGGTGCTGGCGAGAGCCGGCAGCGCGACCCGGCCGCAGCTCGCGACCCTTGCGGGCCTGTCCAAGCCGACGGTGTCCTCCGCCGTGGTGGAGCTGGAGAACGTCCGGCTGGCCGCCCACTCCGGCACCGCCTCCGGCGGCACGGGACGCAACGCGGCCGTATACCGTCTCGGCCCGGCCGCGGGCGCCGTACTCGCCGTCGACCTCGGCCCCGCGTTTACCCGGGTGCGTGGCTGCGCCCTGGACGGCACCCTGCTGGCCGAGGCCACCCGTCCCCGGGAGAACGCCGCCGGCGCCGTGCGCGAGGCCCTCGACGCGCTGCCCGCCGGCACCCCGCTGCGCTCGGTCGTCGTCGCCGTCGGTGACGTCCTGGCGCGGAACCGGGCGGGCGCCGGAATGCGCCCCGCGACCGCCAAGGCCGGCCCGGTGTTCGACGCCATGACGGTCGCCCTGCCGCCGGGCGTGCCGGTCCACCTGGAGAACAACGTCAACTGCGCCGCCCTCGCCGAACTGCACGAGGGCGCCGCCCGGGGCCGCCACACCTTCGGCTATCTGCGGATCGGCGTCGGTATCGGCCTCGGCATCGTCGTCGGCGGCCAGGTGTTGCGCGGCGCGAACGGCGCGGCGGGTGAGCTGGCCCGGCTGCCCTACCCCTGGGACGACGCCGTGGAACCGCGCCGGGAGGCCCTGGAGGAGTACGTGGGCGCCCGCTCGCTGCTGCGCCGGGCGGCGGCCGCCTGGCCGGACACCGGCGAACCGTGCCCCGGCAGCGCGGACCAGCTCTTCGCCCTCGCCCGGCAGGGACACGACACGGCGAGCGCACTGGTCGGCCGGCACGCCGCCGACGTGGGCCGGCTGGCCGCCGCCGTGGCCGCCGTACTGGACCCGGGACTGATCGTCCTCGGGGGCAGCACGGGCACGGACCCGCAGCTCCTGCCCGGGGTGCGGACCGAGCTGGGGCGGCTGAGCTGGCCCACCGAGGTGGTCAGCAGCACGGTCGGTGATCTCGGCACCGTGGTGGGCGCCGCCCGGCTCGCGGTCGCCAGAGGAGTCCAAACCGTGACCGATGGTGCGGGGGCGAAGGATTGACGGCCTCCGACTTGGTCTGCCAATGTCCGGACAAGCGCTTTCTAAGTCGGTCGGGACACCGACTTGGGGTGAGCCTTCTCAGCCCGTACGTGACGTACGGCAACCGCACGAGGGTGTGCTTGTGCGGTGACGGCCAGGACGGCCGGGGATCTCGCCCCGTGTGGACGACGCGGCCGGGCGAGGCCGTGCCCCCGGAAAGCGACCTTTCCTGCAAAATGCACCCGTGCCGCATCGGTCGGCGCCGTGCTCCGTCTCCTACGACGAAAAAGGGATCGAAGATGACCACTGTGGGTGTGCGGCGCTCCAGCCGACTCGGCCGCGGCGGCATGCGCCGCCTTGTTCCCCTCGCTGCCGCCACCGCGGCAGGAGCCCTGTTGCTTTCCGCCTGCGGGTCGGGTTCCGGCTCCGGCGGGACCTCCAAGTCGCTGACGTTCTGGATCTCCACGGTTCCGGGGCAGGACGCGGGCTGGAAGAAGCTGGTGGCGCAGTACAAGAAGGAAGAAGGCGTCAACGTCAAGCTCGTCAACATCCCCTACGACGGGTACCCGACGAAGCTGCACAACGCCGCGCAGGCGAACTCCCTGCCCGACGTCGCGGACGTGCCGGCACTGGACCCGATCTGGTCGAGCAAGCTGATCGACCTCAAGTCCATCGCCAACAACAAGAGCTACAACATCAACTCCAACTTCCTCGCCAAGGACTCGTCCGGGAAGGTGCTGGCGATCCCCTCGGACGTCACCGCGTCCGGCCTGTTCATCAACGAGACGCTGTTCAAGAAGGCCGGCGTCGCCGTCCCGGCCTCGCCCCAGAAGACCTGGACCTGGGACGAGTTCATCGCGGCGGCGAACAAGGTGCGCGAGAAGACCGGCGCCAAGTACTCCCTGACGTTCGACCAGTCTCCGTCCCGGCTCCGCGCCATGGTGTACGAGATGGGCGGGAAGTACGTCCACGCGGATTCCTCCGGCAAGTTCTCGGTGGACGCCGCGACCAAGAAGGCCGTGGAGTACTTCGTCGGACTGAACGACGACAAGGTCATGCCGAAGTCGGTGTGGACCAGCGGCGCCGACCCGTCCGCCATGTTCCAGAGCGGTGACGTGGTCGCCTACTGGTCCGGCGTGTGGCAGGTTCCCGCCTTCGCGGACAGCATCAAGAAGTTCGATTGGGCGAGCGTTCCGACCCCCGCCCAGCCGGTGCAGGCCAGTGACGTCAACAGCGGCGGCATGATGGTGGGCTTCAACAACAACGGCGCCGCGGCCACCGCCGCGCAGAAGTTCATGTCCTGGGTGTACGAGCCGAAGAACTACACCGAGCTGGTCGAGGCCTCCGGGTTCCTGCCGGTCGAGAGCGGTCTGAGCCCGAAGTACCCCTTCAAGTCGGCGGCGGCGCAGGCGGCGTTCAAGCTGTACAACGAGTCGATCCCGCTCTACGCCCCGATCTCGGGTTACTTCAACGGCGCACAGACGAACTGGGTGCTGAAGGGCAAGAGCCTCACCGAGGACCCGACCAAGACGGAGCTCGGCAAGGCGATCAACGGCCAGCAGTCGGCCGACAAGGCCCTGCAGAACATCGTGGACGGCTACAACACGGCGGTCGGCGGCTGATCGTGGGCCAGAGGGCCGGGCGGCGGGGTCGAGACGCCGCCGCCCGCCCTGGTCGCCCATGTGATGCCGGGCTCATGACGTGAGCCGACAGCGATCCATTCCACCAGCACGGAAGTCAGGAAGATGACAAAAAGCGCCGCGGACGTGTCCGTGAGGCCGCCCAGGAAACGACGAAGCACCTACACCCTCGCGCCGCTCGTCCTCATCGCGGCCAACGTCGTGCTCTTCGCGTTGTTCTTCGTGTGGCCGGCGGTGATCGGGCTCGTCTACTCGTTCACGAACTACACGGGTGTGGGGGCGTTCCAGTTCATCGGGCTGGACAACTACCAGAACCTGTTCGGGGACTCCACGTTCTACGACGCGCTGTTCCGGACGCTGCTGTACGCCGTGCTCGTCGTGCCGCTGAACTTCGTGCTCTCGCTGTTCATCGCCAACCTGGTGGTGAGCAAGCAGGCCAAGGGCGCCTCGGTCGCCCGTGTCGTCTTCTTCATCCCGTGGCTCATCTCGCCCATCGTCGTGGGCGTCCTGTGGCGGTGGCTGTTCGGTGAGAACTTCGGACTGATCAACTACGTCATCGAGAAGCTCGGCGGGCACGCGATCGCGTGGCAGTCGAACGCGGACCTGTCGCTGGGCGTCGTGGTGATGGCGGGTGCCTGGTGGGGCACGGCCTTCTCGATGCTGCTGTTCATCGCGGCGATCAAGAACGTGCCGGTGTCGTACTACGAGGCGGCCTCGCTCGACGGTGCCGGCCCCTGGCGCCAGTTCAGGAGCATCACGCTGCCGAGCATCGCGCCCACCTCCTTCATCGTCATCCTGCTCAACACGATCAACGCGATGAAGGAATACCCGCTGTTCGTCTCCCTCAACAACGGCGGACCGGGCACCTCGAACAACCTGCTCGTCCAGTACATCTATCAAACCGGCTTCAACCGGGGCCAGATCGGCTACGCGAGCGCCGCGTCGTTCGTGCTCATGCTCATCCTGATGGCCGTCGCGATCATCCAGCTGATCGTCAACCGGCGGGTGGAGAACCGATGACAACCACAGACACGCCGCGTCCGGTCGAGGGCAAATCCGTCCGGACCCTTTCCAAGAGGCAGCGGCGCAACGTGCGCGACGGTGGGCTCCGGCGCGCGGTACCCGCGACGACACTGCTGTGGATCCTGGCGGCCCTCTACGGGCTGCCGGTGCTGTGGTTCGTCCTCAGCTCCTTCAAGCCGGCGGGAGACCTGTTCTCCCTTCCACTGACGGTGCTTCCGCACAACCCCACCGTGTCGGGTTACAAGGCGGCGTGGGACAGCGCCAACTTCTCCCAGTACTTCATCAACACGGCCATCGTGTGCGTGATCACGACGATCCTCACGGTGGGCGTCAGCTGCTGCACCGGGTACGCGCTGGCCAAGTACAACAACAGGTGGCTCAAGTTCTTCTTCATCTGCATCCTGGCCACCACGATGCTGCCGTCCGAGGTCATGCTCGCCCCCGAGTTCCTGGTGGTCCGCGACCTCGGCCTCTACAACACGTTCGGCGGCATCATCCTCCCGGCCGTGCTCACCGCGACCGGCTGCTTCATGTTCCGCCAGTTCTTCCTGACGGTCCCCGACGAACTCGTCGAGGCCGCCCGCATCGACGGCGCGCGTGAGCTGTCGATCTTCCTGCGGATCATGGTGCCGATCTCCCGGCCCATCATGCTGACCCTCGCCATCCTGTCCTTCCAGTGGCGGTGGAACGACTACATCTGGCCGCTGCTGATGCTGAACGACCCCAACAAGTTCACCGTGCAGATCGGCATCCAGAGCCTCGTCGGGGCGCAGAACATCAACTGGTCGGTGCTGCTCGGCGGTTCGGTCATCTCCATGATCCCGCTGATCCTCATCTTCCTGGTCTTCCAGCGGTACGTCATGAGCGCCGACATCAACGCCGGACTGAAGGACTGACCTTGCCCACCCCGCTCGACCACGATTTCGTCCGCGCGGCGGCCGGCGCCGCCGACCGGACGGCCGCCCCGCTGGCTGCCGGCCCCGACGAGGAACCCGCCGGTGTGCCGCACCGTGGTCTGGCGCGCCGGGTGAAGACCCTCATCGCGGCGTACCGTTCCCCGGACTCGGCACTG
>Ga0307510_10004380_pt1 | contig 16612 bp, 16 predicted proteins | sample 12_EM_MG_FD_207224 | JGI IMG/M metagenome (GOLD analysis project Ga0307510, IMG submission 207224) | Populus trichocarpa ectomycorrhiza microbial communities from riparian zone in the Pacific Northwest, United States - 12_EM | ecosystem: Host-associated > Plants > Roots > Unclassified | place...
AAAAATATTAATTTTTTTGTTATGTGTTTAATTTCTAGAGTGATTTTTCTAGTTCATCTATGATTTTATTTTTATTTTTTATATAGATAAAATATATTTTAAAAAATAAAAAATATTTATTTTTAGATGATATTTTTAATATGTGTAGTTTTATATGTTATTTTTTTCTTTTATTTTATTTAATTAATTTAATGTTTTATTTTTCAAGATTCAATATCCTGAACTATATTTGTCTCTTAGTTTTTCAAGTCTTTTTTATATGTTATTAATTATTTTTATTGATTTATTACTATATTTAATTTTTAATTTATTTGATTACATGCATCATGCATAAGTTTTTTAGTTTGTTATATTTTTGAAATTACTAAAATACATTAAAAAAATTTATATAAAAAAATAAAAATATTTCATCCGTGTCACGTAGCGGTAACATAGCCAGTAAGCTTATTAAACGCAGTAAGCTATTATCGCTAGAGAGGATATTTTTCATACATAGAAAGAGTGAAAGAGAAATGGCGACGGCGAATTCTCCAGATGCCAGCAACAACAACAATACTGATTCCGATGTCGAAGACACAAGCCCTAACCCTAATCTTTCAATTAATAAAAACAATGGATTTCTTATATCTTCTGCTGAGTCCAGTTCCCCTTCCGTCTGCCTCCTCCGCTTCGCTGGTGACTCCGCTGCTGGGGCCTTTATGGGCTCCATCTTCGGCTACGGTCCTCTCTCTACAGATACATATATCTATTATAATACTGCTGTTTTTCATGACTTGACATTTTGGGATTTTTCTCAATAGTGTTGTCTAGTGGTTTTGGAATCAATGACGATAATTGAGACCCTGAATTTCTTATTGCTCTTTTTTTTTAAATAAAAGAAAAACATTTGGGTTCAAATGAAGGAGGCTTTTGATACACGCACAACGTGATGTTGTTTCAAGTTTTATTTTAACGGGTAGAGCTGTATGTATGTGTTCTTTTCTTGAGGTTAATTACTTAAAAGAGTGATAAGGCATAAAACTTTAGTGGTTTCTACTTTTTAATCATTTGTATGCAGTTCTTTGTTCCAATTGCGTTCACGAGTTGGTTGGTGTCAGCTCATGGAACGCTTTTTAGGAATTTTTACTTTTTGTCTTGATTCATTAGGCAGCTCCAAAGTAAGCCAGTAGTGATACTTCCTGTCTTTAGTTTGCTGTCAAATGGGTGTTACTAAGGCATTGGCTGTGATATGCCTATATGGATTCTGCTTTTTTATTGGCATCAATCATCTTTTTATTTTTTTTATTAAAGTGTAGCCCACATTGCTGCATGTAGATATCAGTTGTTCATACAGTATGATCATTCTAGTGTGCTGAGGAAGTCTACTAATTTCCTGTTGCATGCATTAATCGGGCATTGTTTTGCCAGCTTTTCATTGTTTTATGTGGACTGTTTTGAGGATTAACTATTTTTGGAGGATGCCTTACATAGAAGCCTTTCAGGTTCTGGTTTGATTAAGAGGAAAGGTTTCAAAGGATCCTTTGGGGAAGCAGGATCTTGTGCCAAGGTGTGAGATATGAATTAATTTTCATCTATAGCATTTGTGCATATGCATGTTATAAGACATGCTTATGTTTTTTTTTTTATTTTTTTTTTATAATGCAGTGGTGAATTTATTTGCTTTCAATTATAATTTGTGCAGGAGAAATTTATGCCCATACTGTATCTTCAGATCTTCAGCTGATAAAATCTTTTTTTTTTTTTGGTTCTCTCTCTTCTAATCTGTTTCTTGTATTAGACATTTGCAGTTCTATCCGGAGTACACAGTTTAGTTGTCTGCTTTTTGAAGAGGCTGCGAGGGAAGGATGATGGTATGACATGTCAATAGTTAAACTGGTTCTTTCACATTACTTGTTTATATTTTATTTTATTCATGCTTCTTTCTTTGCAGTTATTAATGCTGGAGTAGCTGGATGCTGTACTGGTCTTGCTTTGAGTTTTCCAGGTATTCAATGTCTTATGTAACACATTATTTTACAATAAGACATGAATTAAAAAAAAAATATTAGCCATTCATTTTCATTGTATCTCTGAAGCTTAAGTTTTATGATCATGTGCACATCCATCATTGGCAATCGTTCAAGCATATTTTCCCTTGATGTGCACACACATCTCCTTGTATGCTCAATGTTTTTGGCATTTTGGAAAAAAAAAGTTATCCTCGCTAGATTGTTTTTAGGTATGCCTTGTTACTTGCTAGCATATCTTTTTTTTTTTTTTGTCTTTTTCTTGTTGTGGAGGTGGTTTTACAGTTCCATAGCAAGCATTACTTCATGCCTACAATGCTAGTGACTTTTGTTCTCAATACTTTTTTCAATTTTTTGACGCATTTCTCAAATCTTTTATCATCTATCATTTTCTTTTAAGCATATCATCTTATTTTCCATTTGATGCCAAAATTTGGACCCTTCGCCTATCTTTTATTTGCTGAGAACTTCCAAACATTTGGGTACTCACCTATTTTGAAAATCTAAGCCCTTTCTGTCTTTTTGTTGAAACTTTATTTTTCTACATCAAAATTCATCCCTAAAGGAATATTTTGCAATAACCCAAATACTTGAAACTACCGAACTTCCAAAATTTCAATCATGATATTATCATTTCCAAATTCAGTATTGGCATAACTAATAACTACACAATGTCTGCACAAAGAACAAGTTCTATGTGTAACTCATGATTGGTTTCAAGTTCTTAAAAATGGAAAATGTTGTTAGCTACTCTATATTTTCATAGAGGGGAGACTAGTTAAAGTTGGCTTCCTTAATTGGTCAATGCTCCTTAGTGGTGATAGGTTCTCGCTCGCCTATCTCTATTTAGCTTCCTCTACTTTTTTAACTTTGATTTTCCTTATTTTTTTCAACTTCTTTCTTTAATTTCTATTCTTCTCAGTTGATCAACTCTTCAACATCAATCTTTTCATCATTGTCATTTGTTTCATGGAAATGTAAAAAGCATGTTTGCTGGATTTGCTACCCAAAACAAAACATAAAAATACCCGTGTTGCTTGAACTTGTGTATGGGTGTCAGATACAGGCATGTGTCCAAGTGATTGACAAGTGAAATCTCCCAAAACTAGGATATGTAGACCCAACAAAGATGTGTCCAAAAATTGGATACGAGTATGGGGACACATGTGTAAGTAAACATATAACGAATAATTAAAAATAGGGAAGATATAGAGGTTTGATTGATGAGTTAATGTGGTTAGGAGTGCTTTGAACTATTTTAAAAATTGGTTTTATTAGAAATATACAATTTTCTTCAAAGCAAGCTAAAAGAAAATAACTTCTGAGTTGTAACACCTTAATACATGGCAAAATCCTATCAAAATCATGTCTCCATGTTATATTATCACCCACTTGTAACTGGTGTTGTCAAGAGGTGTTAAGACGCTCGTTAAGGGGCTCCAGGCGAGGTGACATCACCTTTATTAGCCTTAGTCGATAAATTTCAATGAAATGCTGCCTGGGCGAGCACCTCATGAGTGGGTGTCGGGCATTAAAGCGAGCGCCTAATTGAAATACTTTCTTTTGTGTTGAATTTTTTTATTTTTTTAACTGATTTATGTTTTGACCATTTTTTAATTTACCACAAGAAGCAACTTAGGGGTGTTTTTGTAAAAAACAAAGATTAGGGTAAAAAAAATAAAAATTCATTAGAATGGGAGGCATACAGTCAAGGAATGACACTTGAAGAGAAACACAACCACACTTTACATTGAACAGAGTCAAAGAACAACGACACAAGTACATAACAAGAACGCATATATGAAGATGTTTTTGAAGATTATTCAATAATGATGATGATATTTAAGCTTGTTTTTTAATCTATTTGGCTACTTACTATTTTAAATTATCTTGTGAAAAATATAACTTTATACAACTATGTTATGGTATTTTATATTTTCTTTTGATTTTCTAATGATCTAATCTTAATTGGAAAGATATATATTTTAGATTTATATAATATAATATAATATATTTTTTTAACCTGTAGCATATTGCCTTGGTTTATTCAGGCGAGCGCTTGGTCGTGCACCTAGCATCTCGGTCATTTTACAGGCTTGGCGCCTTTGCCTTTAATAACATTGCTTGTAACCAAATCACTTCTCGAATAAAATGCTTGTACACATGATCACTGCATTTGTCTTCTTTTCTCTCACTTTTACGACTTCTTTCTTCATCTTCTTCCTCCCATCATCTATTTGCATAAGAATTTCTTATATTGATAGATTCAATTCCAAAATTTAGGTGGGAGGTTAGACTCGTATTTCATAATTGTACTCATGTCAGGTTGTTTCGACACTAGTGCTTAGGCAAAACCAAAGGGTCCAAGCATCATAGCTTCACACCGTTGCGCATTTATACGCAATCAAGTAGAACAAGAATTAGCTTATAAGTATCATTAATCAGATTACTACTTGAGTTACCTTTTGGCTCCATGCAATTTTCGTTTGTTTCAATTCTTAATGTTTATTTGAAGTCATCAATTCCAACAAACTCCACTGCTTGTATTGATGCAGTAGCTTTCTTTACAATTCATTTTATTTTATTTCAGAGATATTAGGGTTGTTTAATTTATCTAGGGTCATGATTTGCATGTGACTTTTTATAGCATTTCATTAGAGGTTAAGTTGTTTTACTTGGGGACTTAAACTAGGAATCCTTTTCACAAATAATATAAATAGGCTACTAGGGTTATTTTATAGTTGTTCTTTGTTAATTTATTGATATATTTAGATTCTGGAGGTTTGTTGTGAATCTTAAACTCTATTACCTTGTTACAACCTCAATGCTATCCTAATTAGCCATTATTCTGCTGTAATTTCTGTTCTCTACCATTTTCCTCTTCCCACACTATGTCAAGTTGGCAGTGAACCAAAAAGATCCCCAAGAGTGTGTTAGGGTTTCAATCCTTTAACCATGGAAGGATGTGTTGGAGTTTGTAGATGGAGAAATCAAGATAGGAAAACAATTATGGTTGAGATAAGTAGTTAATTGAACGTTTGTTCCTCATTATTGATGCTTTGCAGCAACAAGAATTAGTGGGAGCTATAGTGGAGATTCAAGGCGGCCATGACTCTTTAGACATAGTAGAAGGTGGTGGTGGTTGTATGGATGAAGAAAAAAATTGAATTTCTATAGAGGAAGAGAGTTAAAGAGCAACAAGTTCTAAAAGATGAAGAATTAGTAGAGAAAGTAGGTAGGTTGGGATTCTCCATCAATGTACGATGTTATAGTGCAATGATGATTTTGATGATAATATTTAAATAGGTTGGTGTTCTCCACCAATCTATAACATTTATTTCAATGATGATTATGATGATAATAAAGCAATCAATGTTGACAATAATAGCAATGATGATGTTATCAATGGTAACCTCATTGAAAAGGTAGAAGTTTGCAAAGAGATCATGGGAGTTGCTCAACGAATGAAATTTGTTGATTTACACTATGTTTAACCTTTATTGATTACAAGTATGATATTATCCCAAAGGTAGAAGAATTGTGCAAATTTTATTTGGATAGAACACATGTTGATGAAGTAAGTTTAAGATTTGCACTTCATTACTCAAGAAGTCAATAAAACATAAATAAATTGTCAATTGATGTTCCTTATGCAAAACTGATCATGGAAAAGCTAAAGCCGATATCTAAAATTGTTATGCACCCAAAGCAAAAAAAAAAGGAAAGAGGTTGACAAGTCTTGAATGAACACTCACAAAATCAAGGCAAGAATGGTTTCCACCCCAAGAACTAGTTTCTTCCAACTTGAGGAGAATGATGCTAGAGCTTTCTTTAGATTCCTTATATTATATATAGGATATTAGAATTAATTAATCGAAGGTCATATGATTGGCATGTGAGTTGTTAAAGCAATTCCTTAGAGATTAAGTAGCTTTACTTTGGAGACCAAGACTAGGAATCCTTCTCCTGTATGGATTTAGGCGTTAACTAATGTTAATAAGCTACTGAGGTTATTTTATCAATCTATTCAGATTCTGGAGGTTTCTTATGAACTCTAAACCCTATTAGCTAGTTCCAAATCTCAATTGTACTTTAAATTTAGCCATTATTTTGCTGTAATTTATGTTTTCTACTTTTGCTGTAATTTTGCCATTATTTTTTTTCCTTTGTGAAGACTGCTTTCTGGTTTGGCCTTTAGAAATTATTTCTCTATTGCAGTTTGTATTTAGAGTTGTAGCTCTCTCTTCTCCACTGTTATTTATATTTTTCCTTACTATTCTACAATAATAAAATGTTTTCACTTCTTATTTACAATAAAAAAGTAATTTATTTTTCTTGTCAAAGTAAATTAGCAATGATTTCACACATGACCACAATAAGTAGTTTCACATGACCACAATAAGTAGTTTCTTCTTCCATCTCTAATTGGTACTTCCATGGGATGTACTCTGATGTTTGTTCAGAAAAGAAAAAAAAGAAGTCTATTTTTAAAGAGGTCATTTCTGAATTTTATGGGTTTGGTTTGCACTTATGTTTTTGTAGGAGGAATTTTAAGATCTCGATCGAGGATATATATATATATATATAAACCCAGAATGGAAGACAACAAATTACAGATAACTAAAAAAGGAAGCTGACCATTAAAATTAGTCTTATTTTCAATGCGTAACTGTGAACCAAAAGGAGTTGCATGGAAATGTTAACGAACGTTAACAAGTTCTTCTCTAATTGAATATGATTCATGTACGTGATGGATGGCCACATTTTGGTACCTCTGATATTTCCTTTTTTTTAATAAAAATAAATAAGAAAAAATAAAAATCATGTAGATGTCTATTTAGAGTCTTATAAGTTTCTCTTCTGGATTTGCAGGCGCACCTCAGGCACTTCTGCAGAGTTGCCTTACATTTGGAGCATTCTCATTCATAATTGAAGGGCTGAACAAGCAGCAACCAGCGCTGGCTCACTCATTTTCTTCAAGGAACAAACGTGACTATCACAATGTAACCTGTCCCGTAGCTCTCCATCTTGCGGTCCCTCTTCCAGATGAACTAAAAAGGGCCTTCTCCTTTTTCTGCAAGTCCCTGCGGAAGCCCAAGAGTGGAAATTTTCCTGCTGTTTCCTGATAAAACCCGAAGCAGATTGATTATGTTTAGATTGCTGGTATGGCGACATTGTATCATGTAAATCTGTATTTTAGCTTCTGAAGCTTGTTGCAGGCTTCGACAATGAAATTGATTTCTTGCGTGGTATGCAATTTCATCTTGGCCTAGAGGCATTATTTGATGTCGTACGTTCTTTGGTACAGAAATCATAAAAAATTCAGGATCATTACAGAGAAAATTCTTATAGTGTATATTTGAAAAGTTGCAGGTGCATTATAGAAATTAAAGAACATTCTTTTATATGTATATGTATCAAATAGACATGTAAATATAGTCTTTTCTTGATCTTCAGGATTAATAACAATATGATAATATTTATTATATCCATCAAGAAAACAATAAAAAGACTTACCTGCCAGGCATTTAAGCATTTGGTCCATGAATGGTAATGGGAAATTATTTTTGCGTGTAGAAAGATTAAGTTTTTTATAATCAACACGCATTTTCCATCCACTCGAGATGCGAGGAGGATTGAGTTCATCATTTTTGTTCTTCACCAACGTGATTCTGGTTTTTTTAGGCACCACATGGATAAGCGTCATCTTGTTGGTTTTACATTGTCTTCCAATAGTATGTGATGTATACACATCGAAAGACTAATACCCTTGATGTCGACTAAAGTCCATCCAATGGTTGTTTTGTGATCGCACAACAACTTCACAAGTTTTTCCTCTTGCAAACTTGTCAGCCTTTTTGTTATGATAACATGAAGTGTGTTGTTGTCTCCAATGAATACATACTTCAGATTATTAGGCAAAGGTTTCAACTCTAACTCGGGAGCCTGTAAAATAGATGTCAAAAGCTTTTTATGTGAAAATACTAAATCAACAAACCATGGGGAACAGTTTGCAAAGCTTGCAAAGCCAATGTTGATTCTTGCACGTTTTGGGGAACACATATGTGCCTCTCCATCTCTTCTATCTCAGTAAAATCATAACCATAGCTTAAAGTCACGCTTGATCCATCCTCACAATCAAAATAAAAAACTTGTTGCACACACTTATCAACTTGGTCATAGCATGTGATAAAATAAACATTGTTGTAAGGATATTTCATTGCATCATGAAAATTAAATTCAATCTTTTCATCTCCTACGTCCATGGACAAAGTATTCTTACCACAATCAATTTTCGTATTGGCAGTTTTCAAGAATGGTCTCCCAAACAATATAGGAGTGTTGTTTGATGAATCATAAGAATCACGTTCCATATCAAGAATATAAAAGTCGCATGGAATAATCAAACTATCAATCTTAACTAGGACATCTTTTATCACACCAAGTGATAAACAAAACTACGATCCACAAGTTGTATTACAATGCTAGTTTTAATCAAAGGCTCCAGACTAAGAGAATCATAAACATGTTTAGGCATAAAACTAATGGATGCACCCAAATTGCATAAGGCCCTTTTAAAACTAGTATTACCAATAACACATGGGATAATAAATACATTTGGGTCCTTTTGCTTCAAAGACATATTCTTTTAAATAACAACAGATACAACTTCACCCATACTTACCATTTCATGACCTTTTAGCTTATAGGCTCTCTTGGTAGTACACAACTCCTTTAAGAATTTTGCATATTTGAGAATTTGCTTGATATCATCAATCAAAGGAATGTTGAGTTTTATTTTCTTGAAAACCTCTAAAATCTATTTTTCTTTGTTCTCTTTCTTAGACCTAGAAGAACTCACAGGAAAGGAAAGAATTATCTTAAAACTGATATTGATTGAATTAGGACTTACCTTTGCAGTATTGGTCGTTGTTTCAGTTTGTGGAGGAGGAGGATGTTTCTTCTTTATACTCAATTTGATTTCTATCTCCTCTTCTTCCTCCATCTCAATTTGTTTTGACCTTTACTCTTCGAGTTCTTTCCCACTTCACAGCGTGATCACACTAACATTCTCTTTTGGATTCAATGCTTGGAAGGGCAACTTTCCATTCATTTGTGCTTCTAATTTTCCTACACTTGAAGCTACTTGCCCCATTTACTTCTCTAAGTTGTGAATACTTGACCTTATTTCCTGTTGAAAGACATGATATTTTGTTGCAAGGTCACTGTGTTAGAAGCCAAGGTTTTCATCATCTCACGAAGATCATCACTCGATGACCCCATAACATTGGAATTTGTGAATGTAGGGGGCTGTCTCGCTTGATAATTCTATTGGGACTAAAATCCATAGGGATGGAACTGTCGGCCTTGATTGCCTTGTTGAGGCGGGTTCCCATAGCGTAAGTTTGGATGATCTCTCCATCCAAGATTGTACGTGTTGGAAAAGGGATCATATTTACGCTGAGGCTATCCATTGAATTCTCCATCAACTGCATTAGCTTGTTCAATGTAATCTTCTTGCATTGTTAGGCACATATCCGAAGCATGTCCTTGTAAGGAGCATATGCTACAAACTTTCACCTGCTGTACATTTCCACAAGCCAAAGAACGCACAAGAGAAGTAAGATCATTAACTTTATTCTCAAGGTTAGAAATACTTAACTCATTTACTCGTTTGCTTGGGAAGTCTCCATGAGTGCCAAATTGTTTGGAGTTGGCTGCCATATTTGAGATCAATTGGCGTGCAGCCTCGGGTGTCTTATCTACCAATGCCCCATCACTTGCCACATCAATGATACTACGGGCAGTAAGCATCAGTCCTTCATAGAAATATTGAATGAGCAGCTGATCGGGTATCTGATGATGAGGGCATTGAATGCATAATTGCTCAAATCTTTCCCAATACTCGGAGAGTGTCTCCCTATTAGATTATCGAATCCCACATATTTCTTTTCTTATGTTGGCAACTCGAGATTCTGGGAAATACTTTTCAAGGAAAATCTTTTTCATGCCATTCCAAGTCCCAATAGAACCTGGGAGAATAGAGAAAAGCCATGTCTTTGTTGTTCTTTTTAAAGAGAAAGGGAAAGCTTTCAACTTAACCTGTTCTTCGTCAACTCCGTTCGGTTTCATACCAACACAAACCATGTGGAACTCCTTAAGATAAGTATGAGGATCTTCTCTGGCAAGTCTATTGAATATTGGCAGTAAGTGTATAAAACCAGACTTGAGCTCGAAGTTGACATTGTTGTCCATGTTTATGCACAATGGTTGATTTTTCAGGTTAGGAGCAATGAGCTCCTTGAGTGTCTGTTGTCGTTCAACAACCATAGTGTTGACGCGAGCTTCCTTTCATAACCTGTGTAAAGTGTTTTCTATTTCGTGATCTACCTGCACTTGTCTTTGGTTAGTAGAGCGGGTTACAAACATAAATCATCAAGAAAATTTAAAAGAAACCAACCACACAAGAGATTGAAAGTAGTGCAAATTGAATGATATCCTACACTAGAGAAACAAAAACTGCCTAAAAACCCTAGAAAACAATGGAATTTGGCCTCGATAGGGTGAGGCTAGTTGCTTTAAGCAGCTAGTCCTTTTCAAAACGTTGTTTCCCTTTAGGAAACTAAAGGCCGAGACTTAATTCCACCAAAAAATTGATTTTGAATAGTAATTGTACCGTACTGTACAGTATTACCACAAGCAAAAAAAATGTCTTTTTTTTTTCCAACAAAATAAATAACAATCATAACAAATAAAAATCACAGCACAAGAATCAACTAAAATCACTTCCCCGGCAATGACGCCCAAATTTATTGCGATGTTGCGATCGCACAAATTAATTACCCTAGTTTAAAACACAACACACAAGATAATATAGAGCAAGTAAGGGGTTGATCCCATGAAGAAGGTTCAAGTCAGATTTTTATGCTAGATGATATATAATTTGAGGGGGGGTTTGGAGGTTATCTAGGCTAAAGCAAAAGAAAACAAAAAACTATCAAGCGAAATTAAATAAAATCAGAAAATTATCAAGAGAACAAACCTTGGTCACAAGTAAACGTCTACCTACAGAAATCAGAACTGATCATGGAAACAAAACATCAATTTATACTCTGAATATTTATCTTTTGTTATGTTGATTAGTTAACAGATCCGTTGTATAACTAATCCTAACCATCAAACAATTACAGTGTCCGCACTAGTAATTTAATTCAATGGTAGCCTTAAGAACTAGATGAGGTGATTAATCTAGACAACATAACTGTCTGCAGTCCATGTTTGATTTAATCAATCAAATGTTCTCCCTAAGATTATTAATCTTAGTTGCTTCACAAGTTTATATACCACAACTCCGGTTTTCATAGCAAACTTAGCAATAGATTGTTCACAATAATAACTTAGAGTCTGCTATAGCAATTAAAATAAATAATAATAAGAAATAAACATAGGAGAACAAATGTATTCATCCATCATATAAACTGAAAAGAAAAGGTAAAATAAATCTCACAATTCTTGAAATCTGAAGGTTTCTATGTCCTTGCAACCAAGAAAAAGAGTTTAGCCTTGCATGTCTACTGAATAATTAATCAAAAAGAAAGAAGAATGCATGATTTTGGGTTCTGTTGGAGGAAGGTGTGTTCTTTCTCTCTTGGCTGGTCGTTCCCTCTTTCCCTTCTCTCTTTCTTTTTATATCCTAAGAAACCCTAATCCCTTTTCTACAAAATAGTCCTTTCCTAAGTAGACAATTTACATTTAAGTATTTCGATAACTATTTTCCTAAAAAAAGAGAAATAGCTTTGCATAAAATCTTCAAGCTTTGACTTTTGACTTAGAGGAGCTAAATTGCTGAAATAAAGATTTAGATGTCGGTTTAGATGCTTTGAGATATAATTTGGACTTCTTTCTGCACAAAACCTGTCTGCTGACAAAATTCATGTGTCATCTTAGAAAAATCATATCTCTTTCATATAAGCTCACTTTCTATTGAAATTTGGTAGGATGATAGGTCTTCGAGTTAGGAATCCAAAAAAATTGAGTTTACATCAGATGGACTTCTTTAGCTCAAGATATTCAAGTTGGAATGACTAAAGGTTAACATTGGAAGAATACGAGATCTGAATTTGAAGGCTGCGATCTCCATGCTCTTTCTCTTTTTATTTTTCTTGCCATATATTTATAGAAATGTATGGATGTTAGATTTCAAATGTCACTAGAATCACTTCATTTCGACTTCTAGAGCTCAAGCTTTGCACAAATCATCGATAGGAGGTCAAATCTGCTAATTATTTTCAATTTACTTCTTTTTTAATCTTACATCCAAAAGTGCCTTCAAAACATAAAATAAAGAATATCAAGACATTTTATGTATAAAACATGTACAAAATACTAGGTAAATGTGGGTAAAACTATCAAATAATATGGTTGCATCACTCAACTGCAACAAAAGCCTACCAGAACCTCTCAATAATAGTTCTAAGCCATTCCACAATGTTATCCTACCAACTCCCCCACCTTATAACCCTAACAATGCTAATAGAACCACTAGACCTATCAGAAACAGAGATTTGGATGAGAAAAGAGCTAAGGGCCTTTGTTCTTGGTATGATAAAAAATTTATACCTGGTCACAGGTGCTAGAACAAGAAGCTTTACTCCTTGTGTGTTGTTGAAGAAGATAGGAAGAGTAGTGAGGGAGGAGTGACCTAAGTAGAACATGACACTCATAACCCACACATATCTCTTAATGCATTAGAAGGATTGATTGGCCTAAATACTTTTAGAGTCACTGGCAGAGTAGGAAAACAACCATTGTTTATCCTTGTGGACTCTGGGAGCACACACAATTTCATCATCAACCAAGTGGCAGACATGTTGCGCTGTAAACTCACCAGTATTAAAGCTTTAACTATATAAGTCGCTGACGGTGGAACCATGACCTGTACTTTAGTGTGCAAAAACTTCCAATGGTCAATGTAGGGAGTTGAATTCGCGACTGATATTTTTACCTTGGAACTCAAAAACTGTGACATGATCCTGGGAATTCAGTGGCTAGTTAAATTGAAAACCATTGTCTGCAATTATGACGAGAAATGGATGGCATTTATGCGGCAAGGCCAATAAATATTTATCAAAAGGGATGACCCTGTATCAGTAGAGACTGTTAGATTTGAGCAACTTAATGGCTTGTTATGCAGTACTATATTAGTTTCTGAAATTAATCTATACATGCCTTATTGAGGATCAAGATCACGAGGGGCAACCAATGTCCACCACGTTACAACCCTGTATTATTGAGAAAACTACCTTGGAAGTTCTGCAGGCAAAATACCAATAAGTATTTGAAGAACCTAGGAGCTTACCACCACCATGCAGCCATGACCACAATATACCTCTAAAGAAGGGATCTAATCTAGTCAACCCCTGCCTTATAGACACTTAAGTATACAAAAGGATGTAGAGGAGAGGATGATTAAAGAGATGATGGATTCGGGAACCATCTAACATAATCATAGCCCTTTTGTTTCCCTAATAGTCCTAGTCAAGAAGAAGGATGGATCTTGGAGGCTATGTATTGACTACAGAGCATTAAACAAGCTTATAGTGGGGGACAAATTCCTTATTCCTCTAATAGACAAACTCCTGAAGGAGTTGGTTGGTGCCACTATCTTTTCTAAGATAGACCTTAGATCTAGTTACCACAAGATCAGAATGTCTTTTGAGGATGTTTATAAGATGGCATTCAAGATTTATAATGGGCACTATGAATTCATGGTCATGCTTTTTGGCTTGACTAATGCTCCTGTCATATTTAAAAGTCTGATGAATAAGGTATTTCAGAGCCATTTGTGAAAGTTTATCCTTGTGTTCTTTGATGATATCCTCATCTATAGCAACACCATGAATGAACACTTAGGGCACCTGAAGATTGTATTTGAGATTTTGAAGTCTAACAAGTTGTATGCCAAGGCCAATAAATGTGTCTTCTACAGTAACCAAGTTGAGTACCTTGGTCATATTATCTTTGTAGCAGGGGTGTGGACAGATCCATAAAAAATCAAGGCCATACTAGATTGGCCTATCCCAAGCAACATTAAGCAATTAAGGGGATTTCTTGGCATCACAGGATACTATAGGAGATTTGTCAAAGGCTATGGCACCATATGCAAACCTTTGACACATCTGCTGAATAATGACATCTACATATGGAATGAAGGGGCAATCACAGCCTTCCATTAGCTCAAGAACATTATGATTAACCCCTCAGTACTAACATTAGCAGACTTGGATAAAGAATTTATCGTAGAGACAGATGTTAACAATAGGGGCATAGAGGTAGTTCTGATGCAGGAAGGCCACCCAATTGCATTCATCAGTAAGTCGTTTGGGCCTAAACAACAGACACTCTCCATTTATGAAAGAGAGTTGCTAACTATTCTGCTAGTTATCACTAAATAGAGGCATTACTTATAGGGTAAACATTTCATTATCCGCACTGATCATATTAGTCTAAAATACTTGTTGGAACAGAAGGTGACTTGCCCATCACAACATGTGTGGTTAGCCAAACTACTTGGCTTTGATTATAAGATCGAGTTCAAGAAGTGTAAGGACAATGTGGCTACGGATGCACTATCCAGAGTGTCTTGCAAAGAGTTAAGCACCTTAACAGTTTCTATTATCTCCACTACACTTATGGAAGAAATCAAAGCATCATGGGTAAGCTTGTTCAGGAGTTAAGTACGAATCCTACTTCTCATCCCCACTACTCATGGGTTAATCAAATATTGTGCAAAAAGGGTAAGGTAGTTGTTAGCTATAATGTGACTTTTCAGACTAAGATCATTGCCTTGTATCATGACTCAGCCGCAGGGGGCCACTCAGGGACTACTGTTACGGCCAAGAGGGTGGCTAGCACATTCTATTAGAAGGGGCAACAGAAAGATATCAGACAATACATCAGGGAATGTCCCATTTATCAACAGAACAAGTTAAAAAACACAAGCACCCCAAGGTTACGACAACCATTTCCCATACCTAAAACCCCATTCATTGATATTAGTATGGATTTTATGGAGGGGTTGCCTAAGTCTGAAGGCAGGGAGGTTATATTTGTGGTCGTTGACAGATTCAGTAAATACGTGTATTTCATGGGCATTCACCATCCTTATACTACGTGGCCAGAGTTTTTCTCGACAAAATCTACAAACTGTAAAACCTACTTGCTACCACTGTGAGTGATAGGGATGTTGTTTTTCTGAGCCTTTTCTAAAAAGAACTCTTCACCAGACAATGAGTGAAACTGTGTTACTCCACTGTCTATCATCCACAGTCGAACGATCAAACTAAGGTGGTCAACAAATGCCTAGAGAACTACTTGCGTTGCATGATAGGTTCCTCCCCAACTCAATAGGTTATGTGGCTTCCATTAGCAAAATGGTGGTACAACACTAACTACCATACTACAACAAAATCCACTCTCTACGAAATCATTATTGGCTACCCTCCCCCTTTACACAATCCATATTTTCCAAGGGACTCCCAAGTAGAGGCTGTGGATGATTGTTTATCAAAGAGGGAACTAATGCTGCAAACTATTAAGAGAAATCTACAGGGTGCACAACACATAATGATTCAAATACTAGCATATAAGCACAGAAGTGAGAGATCATTTGCAATAGGTGATCTAGTCTACATCAAAATTGCAACCATATAGATAGAAAACACTAGACCATAGACAATCCAAAAAATTAGCCTCAAAATACTATGGTCCCTATGAAGTTTTAGCAAGAATTTGTATCGTGGCCTATAAGTTGAAGTTACTCGCCTCTGCAACCATACATCCTGTCTTCCATGTGTCCTTATTAAAGAACAAGGTGGAAAAGGTGGGGGAATAGGGAGATGCACACTACATTGCCAGCTCTACCAATTGAACCTCTTCTCTACCCGCAAACTATACAAGATTAACGAATGATCAAGAAAAACCAAGCATCCATCTAAATGCTCATTCACTGGACGGGCCTAACACCTGTAGAAGCCACTTAGGAATTTGCTGATGAATTAGCTTTGCGATTTTCCCAATTCGACCTTGGGGACAAGGTCCATTTGAAGGAGGGGTAATTGTTGCAAGGAGGGAACTGATAAGTGGGTTTCAGGGGGGGGAATTCAAGTTAGGGGAATCAATAAGTCAGAACGATGCATTTTGTGCACTGCAATTACAACCAATGCTATGTATTTTAATTTCACTATTAATTAACTAATAGAAGCCACGTGTGTTAAGAGAAAAAACACTAGAATGTTAAGAATAGAAAGACTGTTATATATATATATTGCATTATGTTTCAACAGAATACATGAAAAAATTAGTGGTACAGCACATTCCAATATTTTCAGAGATTCTCCCTCTCACTCTTCTCTCTGCTTCTTTCCTTTCTCCCTTTTCAGCCCTCTGCATCACTCACATCTTCCCTTCCATTATCATCATCTTCCTTTTCATTACATTCGTTGTCTATTATATTTGAAATCAGGTAACCCATTGTCCAAGTCCATTGCTCCAGAAACTTTGTATGGATTAGGGATTTCTCGTGATTCTTTACACAAGAGGCGGGC
>Ga0307510_10004381_pt1 | contig 16610 bp, 25 predicted proteins | sample 12_EM_MG_FD_207224 | JGI IMG/M metagenome (GOLD analysis project Ga0307510, IMG submission 207224) | Populus trichocarpa ectomycorrhiza microbial communities from riparian zone in the Pacific Northwest, United States - 12_EM | ecosystem: Host-associated > Plants > Roots > Unclassified | place...
TATTGGAACATTACGCCAGTCTCGGCAAACCCTGGGCACAGATTTCAGAGGACACGAAAGAGAACGTGTCGATATAGTGATACGACCGTGAAACATCAGTTGACTACGGACTGACAGGCGCAGGATGGTGATCATGTACAAAAATCGACAAGAGAGATACGAAACAGTTGATATGATGATATGAATGTTACGCACAGCCCGACGCACGCGATGTCGGCAACCTCGGGCCTCCGCAGCACGCATCACGCTGGCTCGGCATCATGCTGGCTCGGGCGAGGCGTGGAGTGATTTTACTTTATAAGTCCGCTTTCGCTCCATCCGAGCCTTCTTACCACCCCTCTTTCCACCCCCTCACGTTTTGACCATGTCCAGCAAAGATTACTACGGCGGCCAACCACAGCAGCAATATTATCCTCCTTCGGGTGCGGTTTTTCTGATACGATTCTCATGTCTGCAACCTCACTGATGAGGGTCTGCTCGCAGGTCCGCCACCCGGTCAAGGGGGGTACTACCCTCAACAACCTCAACAGGCCTATCAGGGTGGCTATGGTGGTCAGCCTGGCTATCAACCACAGCCACAGGCTCAACCGGTCTACGTGTAGGTTCCAAAGCTCCTTTCGTCTAAGTGCCGAAGTACTAACCGCTACGTTTTCACCGTGTAGTCAGCAGCCCCCGCAAAACAAAGGCAGCGGCGGTTGCATGGCGTGCTTGGCCGGTATGTGCTTGTGCTGTTGTGCGGAAGGTGAGTGGCGCCACAGTTTTACGTTCTCGTCATGTGCCCTTACGACATTCGTCACACTCCTCGGCAGAGCTTTGCGCGTGTTGTCTTTTCTGACCGGGGCGAGCGTGTTGCGTTGTCGGATAGTTGCGCTTGATATTAATGACTCTGTAAATGCTCCGATGATACATGACTTTTTTTTTTCTTCAAGAACGTTCATATGCCGTGGGACATGAGATCTCGCCTGTTCTGAGGCGCATCCTGATGGTCTTTCCTTTCAGAGCATAACGGGCGGTACCCGTCAAGGAGATCGCATGGTACGTGTGGGTTACAGTTCAGGAGATCGAGGTGGCCACATGCACCATATTGACCAGAATCAAGGATGATGCCCTCTGGTTAATCACCGAAAGGTAGGAAGTTGATCCCAATGACTTAGGTGTTTGACAAGTCAGGCGCTATGAACACATTCGAGCAATTTCGAATGAGGCTGTCAAGGGCATACACCGTGATAGTACACAATTTTCAGTCCACGATAACCACGGAACACACACTTCCGCAAGGAGGAGAGAAGCTCTGCGGAGGCGACCTACAAGGCTCGCGGCTTTTTTTTTATGTGAGCGTGAGCGGTGTGCCGAGGGTGCACAGCGTTATCCATAATGAACTAGTCTGTCGGATCTTCTTGGCGGCTATATATGCCCGTCCTGACTGCTACGCAAACGTTAGCAATGAAAGACTTGCATCATATCAAATCCATAAACGGGAATTTGCTGTGCTGTGTGACATTTAAATTGGGAGGTGGAGGTACGTGGGCAGATTTTGCCAGTAGTGCTATCACAATATTGGAAGAACATGGTGACAGTCTCGGCAACCTGGCACTAAAATCAGATGTTGATAGCTGTGATACCTCAGTTGACTAGATACAAGTAGCCATAGGAGTGACGTATCCAGTTCCATATAAGTAAGGTGCAGGCAAGTACATAAGGCTGCGTTGGTGCGGCCGAGATAGAACAGTGCATGTCCCACCCCACTCTCATCTCGCGTGCATTCCACATCTCCCCACCATGTGTACACTCTGCGTGCACCCCAGTCTGCACTGGACTCAAGCGTCAAAATGTACAAAAGTGGGCAAGAGCGGTAACGAACAACGAAGATGGATGATGGATTGTTGCCAGCGCTAGCACAGCCTGGCATGCCAGAATGCTGTCTTGGGCGAGGCGCGGTGGGAAGAATGACAATTTACATTATAAGTCCGCTTTTGCTCTTTCCGCCGCCTCGTCTTACCATCTTTCTTTCCACCTTCGCGTTTTTACCATGTCCAGCAAAGATTATTACAGTCAACAACCACCGCAGCAACAGTACGGCCAGCCACAGCAGCAACAGCAACATTATCCCCCTCCGGGTGCGGGTTTCCTTACATGATTATTATATCTACAATGTCATTGATGAGGGTCTGCTCGCAGGTTCGCAGCCCAGTCAGGGTGGGTACTACCCTCAACAACCTCAACAACCTCAACAGGCCTACCAGGGTGGCTACGCTGGTCAGCCTGGTTATCAACCACAGCCACAGCCTCAAGTGGTCTACGTGTAGGTTCTAGAGCACCTTTCCAGGTGCCGGAGCACTAATCACTGCACTTTTCCCGTGTAGTCAACAGCAGACCCAGCAACAAAAACGCCCTGACGGTGTGATGGCGTGCTTGGCGGGTATGTTTTTGTGTTGTTGTGCGGAAGGTAGGTGGCTCTGCAGTTTTACGTTCTTATCAAGTGCCCTTTTTGACATTCGGCGCACTTTTGGCAGAGCTTTGCTTGGCGTGTATTTTCTAACTAGAGCGAGTTTGTTGCGTTGCCGGGTTGTTGCTCTTGATATAAACGCCTCTGTAAATGCTCTAGTGATACATGTCCTTTTTTTCCCTGGTGATACCTTTTTTTACGACCCTTCTGATGCGCCATTTCCTGTTATCTGTCGTATTCTGTGGGATATGGGACCTTGCTTGTCCACTATGCACTCTGAATGTTGTTAGGATATTATTGAGAGTTGCTTTTCTTTTTCTCAATGACAAACTCTTTTCTTTGAAAATTGGCCGTCAAAGTGCCAGAGTCGCCGAGGGGTGGAAATGGGCGTGCCTTGATTGGAGGACGAGGAGAGGTCCAAATGTGACCAAAGCGTGACGAGCAGCTTTCGCCTTCCTTTCTCTCTCAAAATTATCTTCGCATTTGTAAAATGCTCCAGAGGCTGCCTGCTGCCGCTCTGGGCAAGACCGGCGCATTTTCAGCCTCCCGCACTGCACCTCTTCGTGCTGCGAAGCGTTTGAGCTCGGTAGGTACAAATTTTTGGGCCCCGTCGCCACGTTTCGGACTTGAGTTGTGCTCATGTTCATGGCACACAGCAAGTTAGGTTCGCGTCTTCTGGTACTGCGTCTCCCAACGCATTCCAGGTTCGTACCACCCACGAGTATGCGTGGCACATACCTAAATCGATGATTTCCTCAGTCACTGGTGTACTCCCGAACAACCCTCGTTTCCGCGACGCTCCTTGCGACTGGTTCCATCGCCTGGTACACCCACCTGTACGGAACCCTTCCTTTTATTGGCGAGGTGCACGCATCCTCTCCCGCAGAGGCCGGTCTCCACCCAGCCGCGTACCCATGGCCGCACAAGGGCTGGCTGGACTCGTTCGATCATGCGAGGTAACGCGCCGTTTCGTCTAATCCCGAAAAGCTCCGGACCCCTCACCGAACGCCGTGCCACAGCATCCGGAGAGGTTACCTCGTCTACAAGGAGGTCTGCGCCGCGTGCCACTCGCTCGACCGCATTGCCTGGCGTAATCTGGTCGGTGTCTCGCACACCGCGGATGAGGTCAAGGTGTTGGCGGAGGAGGTCGAGTACACCGACGGTCCCAATGACCAAGGCGAGATGTTCCAACGCCCGGGCAAGCTCTCGGATTACATGCCCCCTCCTTACCCCAACGAGGAGGCTGCCCGTGCCTCTAACCAGGGCTCTCTTCCTCCCGACCTTAGTCTGATCATCAAGGCCCGCCACGGTGGTGCTGTTCGCGCGCATTACTTTTCCCCGAAGTGTCTTTTCCGCTAAGTGTTGCATCTTACAGGACTATTTATTCTCTCTCCTTACCGGCTACGTTGATCCTCCCGCCGGTGTCGAAGTGCGTGAAGGGATGAACTACAATCCGTATTTCCCCGGCGGCGCCATCTCCATGCCACGGGTGCTCTTCGATGGCCTTGTTGAATACGACGATGGCACGTGCCCCTGGTTGTTTCTCATTCCCGTTGTCTGACGGTGTTGTGCAGGCACTCCCGCGACGACCTCACAGATGGCCAAGGACGTTACTAATTTCCTGAGCTGGGCGGCTGAGCCCGAGCACGATGAACGCAAGAAGATTGGCATCAAGGCCGTCATCCTCTTCTCCACGTTGACGGCCATAAGCATATATGTGAAGCGCTTCAAGTGGGGTGTGATCAAGAACAGGAAGATCGGTAAGTCCTACCATGTCTCGCAGGTAGCTGATTGGGTCTAACTAAATGTGTCTTTGTCCTAGTCTACAACCCGCCTGCGGGCAAGAGTCATTGAGGAGAGGAAATGTGTGGTTAATAGGAGAACACAGGGCTTAGATACCTATTTCCTGTGTCATAATCTTTACATTGTTATTAGAATCAACGGCCTGCAGTCCGGCCTGTTTGCTGCTTGCTGTCCATTCAATCCCCGGGCTCCGAACCGTCTGCTTCCTTTTAGTATACAATTCCCACGGCTGCTCTGCTTCACCAGCAGAGCCCGTCAATTCTCACTTGACTTTGATTCCCCATCCCCGCCTTGTTATTTTCATTCATCGCTATAATGTCTACCGAATCATGGCCACCACAGCTCAAGTTCGTCGGGCAACATCATTTTTCTTTAGGCTTCACCTCACAGTTCCGTAGAGAATGGGTCGCATCATGCCTAGGCCAGATGACGGACGGAAACCGCGAGGAATCCCAGGCAGAACTCCGCCAGGTAATTTCTGATGCTTACAGCTCCAAGACACTATGGACGACAGACTGGGCTGGTGTGCAACTGAAAAGGTGCTCTTTGTCCGTGTCATTACCTCCGACACTAACCATGCTCCTGCCTCCCCCTTCCATCATGCCAGTTTACTACCCAAGCCTATGCCCATAATGAGTCACCACACTCTGAAGCGCAAACTGTATGCAATCCCGTTTTTTTTTGCAGTTGTTCCTCCTTTTCACCTCCTGCCTCCGCCCGCAACAGTGATTCCCCAGCAGCTCAATCTAAGAAGTCCAAAAAGAACCAGGCGAACAAATCTGCTGCTGCTGCTGCGCTCGCGTTGGATGTGGGCGATCGAGCGGCGCTCAACAGGCGTGCGGAGCGTTTCCGGCGCGAGCACGAGATAGAGAAGCAGAAACAGAACGGTGGTGGTGGTCAGGCGTCGTCTCTCCGGGCTAGTCAACGCAATGCTCACCCTTTTGTCAATCTCTCTCGTTCGGCCACGCCATTCGCGAACGCGGATGATCCGGAGGCGGACCCGGTAAGCGTTCTGTCAAAGTCCCCGCTGATGATGACTCATCATACTGCTGTTCTGTTTTTGCAGAACGTGCCCAACTGGGACCAGCATACCATTGTCGGAACGTCTCAAGAAATTTTCAAGGATTATCTACGTTTGACATCAGTGCGCGTTATCCCTTATCCTTCTGGATTGTCTGAAGTTTCCGTTGGACCTAGGACCCAAAACCAGAACAAATACGTCCGTACCACGTTCTTCAACAAACTCTAACAGAACTCAAGAAGCGGTGGCGGGAGAAGGTCCCTTACAATTGGATATGCAGCCAATTTAAGAGTCTCAGACAAGACTTGACCGTGCGTTACTCCGTTCTCTGTACTTACGGGGAGGGTGATGCGGCGGGGTGACGTGGTGTCTGAATTTCTTCATAGGTCCAACGAGTAAAGAATGATTTTACGGTTGCCGTATATGAGATCCATGCACGAATGGCCTTGGAAGTGGCAAGCGAGCGTTTTCATGTCTCACTACTCTTGGCTGATAACCCTACCTTATAGGCCGACATGGTAGAGTATAACCAATGCCAGTCATCGTTGAAGGCCTTATATGAACTCGGTATCCCTGGAAATGTCGAGGAGTTCACCGCCTATCGCATCCTGATGCTTTTGCATGGCCGCAACAGGAGTGGTCTGTGACCTTCTCGTGGAACTGTACATTCTGACATTGCTTACCAACTATCCGTTCTTCTAGAATTAAATCTATACGTGAGTCAGCTGACGCCCAAACAGAAAGCATCTCCGGCGGTGAAGCATGCGTTGGACGTGCAGCGTTCCCTTGCTCTTGGAAATTACCATGCTTTCTTTGACCAATACCTCAATTCCCCAAATATGGGAGCATATATCATGGATCATTTTGTCGACCGTGAACGTCTCCGCGCGTTGCTCATCATGACTAAAGCGTGCGTCTTATATACCCTCTCGTCGATGCCCAACTTCTGACATGGATTTTCTCGGGGTGTATAGATACCAGCGTCTTTCTCTAACATTTATTCACCAAGAACTTGCGTTCGACAGCCTCAATCACGTCCGCGAATTTCTAATGTCACATCGAGCAGCGCATTTTGTCAATCCTAACAGTCCCGATGCCGAGAAAATTTTGGACTGTAGGGCAGCGAGCGTGGAGCTGCCGGCAGTTCTGGAGGAGAAATACCGCAAAGTGCAGATCAAGGGTGCGATATGAACCTGCCATCAACCTTACCTCTCCCCCCATTTCTATTATTTTGATTTCCCTGTCGCTATTCGAGTAGACTGTATTTATACACTTTCATTGAATAATCACGATCCTTGGGAGCGCAGTCGTGCGCGTTAAACAGGATTAGCAACGTTCGGAGTAGGAAGTAAAGTTCAGCGAGGGAAAGCATATACACAGCGTCAATGTTCGGGGACATACATGGCCACGCCCAGGATACCCGTACAAGCACATAGGTAATAAACAAAGTCTAGAAATGGGATCACAGCATATATATAGGAGTCGGGACATACTCGCCTGAGCCTTCCGCGGTGAGAAGAGCGAGCCGAAGGCGCTCTCGGAGCTCGTCGAGTCGTATGTTTTGTACTGGACAAAGAAAACGCATCGGATGAGCCAAGCTAGCCAATTTTAGAAACACGAGCTGGTCACGCACCGGGGCCTGGATAAAATTTAGTTAAATACTCGATAGGCTCCAGGAACGCCTTGCACACGTCAAGCGCGAAAGTCAGCGAGTTGTCATGCTGCCACAGTTTGAGGGCGCTGTATAGGGTGTGGAGCGAGCGTGGAAGTTCGGGAGTTTACGCCACGGATTCAGTTAGCGCCTGGCCCTCGTTTAAGGGGGAGGAGAGGAGGCGCACCGGAATATTTGGCCCATGAACCACCACATGTACCACGGCCGCTGCAAGAGGCTAGCCTTGTGATTGCCGGTGATGGCGTGCATGGCGAATATGACCATCTTGGCACGCTTGCCTTGCGCCTGCACTGTGTGTCATCCATGTCATTCGTGTGAGATCATACGTGTCATAGACGTGGGTCCGGGTGCAATTGCACCCGGCGGCAAAACGAGACGACTGGGGACTTTGTCACTCACACCACTCTTCGGACTTCTGGCGATTCGTCCCAATCAATCTGAAATGGTTTTATGGGGGGGTAGGGTTCGTGCCATCAGCTTTTGCGGTCCAATCGGACAAAACTGGACCCTTCAAGGGGCAGGGGAGGAGGGGGAGGAAACTCACACATGGGGGATGTATCTCTGAAATTCGTAGGAGATGCACATCCGGGTGCTGTTATCGGAACCGATCAGCCAAACGGGGCAAGGGCCAAAAAAGAATAAAAAGGGCGAAGGGGGGAACGTTGCACGTCCACATACTTGAACAAAAACTCGCGCCCGTTGTACATGAACGCCCTTTCGATGCCGCACGTATGCCACTGCAGCGCCTTCTCTATCGCCTCCGTCTCGAGCCACGCGCGCATGGCAAAGTCTCTCCTGTCCAGGTCGCTGAAACTGGTATCGTGCCGCATGCGCACGCACGCATTCCAGAGCAGCATCGCGCGAAGGTAGAGGGCCCAAACCGTACCTTTGCCGCCGACAGTGTCGAAGTAGCCATGAGCGTGGGACGAGAATAAAGACTCTCCCGGGAATAAAAGCGAATACTACATGGGAGGTGAGCCGCCTCGGTCAGCGGTGTTAATCGGTTGAGGACGCCACGTACATTAGAAGGCTCCCCCACGAAAAGATCGAGGCTCCTCCAATTCACGGCGGCGGAGAAAGACGTGTGGCCAGATACGAGCATCAGCGTACTCCAGCAAAGACGCCGGCACTCTTCCTTTCTGATCTCTCCCTCGGTCCATTCCCGATTCCACCCTGCTGTGGCTATCCAACCGGGTACCTGCGTATGCGACTCTGGCCACTGATAACCGAGCGAGAGGCTATCGCAGGGGCAGTTTGCCGGGCGGACGGTAGGGTCGACGCCAATTTGCTGGGGCTGTGCGTATTGTTGTATCGGCGATGGCATAGACATCGAAGTGATGTAGGGTTGAGTCGGGGAGAAGTATGGTTCGGCGCTGACTTCGACGACGGGTACAGCGTTACGGGTGAATGTCGAGGCGCTGGGGTTGTTGGCATCTAGGTATGACATCGCGAGAGAGCGGATGATGGAGTCAAGGATGTTCAGTGACGCATGTATCCGTGTCATTTGATGCCTAGGATGCGCGCAGACCTCAAAGAATGACACAATCTTTCCAGATCAATAGCAGCAATCAGCCCCAGACTTGGTTCCTGACAAAGATAGATTCAGACGTACCCAGGCAGCTTGGGCCAATTCCTCGTCTATGGCACGCGCTTGCAGGCTTGCTTCGAGGTACCCTTGAGCTTCGTCTCGCAGCAGCACGGCCATGCGGCGACTCTCTTCTGGGTATGCTCGTCCCGGACTTTGGAGGAACGTGGACACGGCCAGTAGGGAAAGTAGCAAACTGGGCTGCATACGGCTCCGGCGCACAGGATCCGCGAAGTTGTTGAAAAAGCGAGGTACGTTCAAAAACGAGAACCAGTAGGGTGAGGATCTGAATACGAAGCGTACGTCATTGATAATCTGGCTGACGCTGCCGCCGCGTGATGCTAGTTCTAGAGGTGGCGAGCCGTACGAGACCCGCGCGGACACAGCATACAAATCGAGGAGGTGATCCCACCAGATCTTACGGCTGAATTGGACTGAGGGATCGGGGGAGATGCCCCTGAGCTCCCACTCAGGTCTGTTCTCCACGAGAGCAGCATTGGTAGGAGGTATCACTTCACTATAGGGGGCGCCGTCTTGGCTATGGAACGTCGTCTCGATAGTATCATCATGTTCAACGAGCCTTGCAACGTGAGGCTGAAACGCGGTCAACACTACGCTTACGATGACGAATGGAGTTTGCTCACAGAGTGTCCACTGCTCGTAGACACTAGCGCGAGCATCTGACCAGAAGGAGCAGTCGAGCTGAACAGCACGCTGTCTTCCAGGGGTTCAAAGCTGTTAGGCTCTTGTGTATTGGGCCGAACACCGCTCTGTTGTGGGTGGACAAAGACAGCCGTATCTCCCAAGGTATCGATTGTCGCAGGTTCGGCAGCGATGCTCGGCCGCCTAATGCTAAGTGACCCACCACCACCAGCTTGCTCGACCGTCACGGCGGAACGGCGTCGCCTGTGCCTCGGTTCTCCGTCTTCCTGTGCCCTTGTGCCACGAGTGCGTGCTCCCTGGACCCTATCCGGTCCACGACGCTTCGGTTGGGTATCGTAAGTACACTGCCCGTCCCCGTCGCGCTGTGAGCAATGGTAGCACACTGGCTTCGCGCCGTCACAACGAATCTTGCGGCCACGGCTAGAGAGAACGCTGAGGGACACTGCCAGACGACCGACGAAGGAAACGGCGCGTACCATTGGACGCACGCAACAAACACCCGCGCTCTCGGGCGACCTTGGGTCGTTGGCGGCTGGTTAGGTGCGAGCTCGATTCGGAGCTTTTCCTTACGCGACTTTCGAGATTGAGCTTGATTTGATGCTGAATTCGATGACGGCAGAGCAAGGTGCGGAGAGTCGGGAAGAAGTGAAGAAGACCAGGTGGCCAATTCCGGACCGTCTGTCGACGTGATCAAGCCGGGTGGACTGGGAGTTGTGGAAGTATCTTGGTAGGGCGAGAGGTTGTAACTAGTCTGCGCCGAGTCCGCATTCCTGTGGTCGCCGTTCATACCAAACTGAGTCATCATGGGATATTCCTCAAACCCGTGAGGAATCTTGAGCTGGAGAAATGCGGCAGGAGAGGCAGAAATGTCTCGCTGGCGCGAGGGACGTATGTAGGTGTAATGGTCGGCCATTGGAGAAGAGACCAGGCGAAAGAAGTCAGGAGATGAGGATATGAGGTAGCTGCTGCGGAGGCAAGACAGACGGAGAACGGTGCCTTCGGATATGTACAAATCCTGGCATAAAGAGTCCAATTGTACTGACGAATCAATTGAAATAGATTGTTGCGTAAATCAGAGGTCACATATGGGATCCGTGTCGACGTGGGGAAGAAAATTGAAAAGAAAATTGATTAGAATAGGTTGGGATGGTCACCGTGCCACTGCTAATTAACGTAACTTCTCAATTTCGGCGTCAGCACAGCCTCGGCCCCTGCCTCCACCTGCCGCCTTTCCACACGAAAAAACCTACAGACACACACGCGTACATGTAACGGCTTTACGGCACGGCCTAGTAAGTGCATCTATCTTGCGCCCAAAGTCGAGGGAGACATGAAGGTCCCACCGATCAATCTGATTTAATCACGCATTCTGGCAGGAACAAATCTCCGGATGATTATCTCCCGGATGGCGTACTGTTTGAGACATCCTGGAGAGGAAAGTTCGGCGACTGAAAGCCGTGATACCGCGGGTATGGTCACATAGGAGAGGACCAGTGTCTTCCATATGGTATCAGTCCAGCCTGACAGAAATTTTAAGATGGCAGCCTGTGCACACCTTCTGAACCTGGGAGTTGACGCGATTGATCGTACTGAGCCACTGCCACGTAAAAGGTTCTAATCTTGACGTTGCGAACGGCGAAGATTTGACATCATTCGGGTCCTCATAGACAGGTATAAGTACCATGGCGAACCTGATAGGACATTGTTAGGTTATCAATGGCAACCTGCCCTATTTTGGCGCACGAAGTACAAATTAACTCACTCGGCGTGGTGGAAAACAGGCCCTCGTTTGTACAGAAGATAGTCCACGCAGAATTTCACACCACTCTTCACCACCCAGCCGAGGGACCGGTAGTGGTGAAGAAAAACATAATTGACTAAGAAAGGATTGTCTGGACGCAGTGCGTGTACCGGTGATGGCGCCTGAAGATGGGGTGATAGATGGGCCATCTGAAATGCTACCCAGATTTCGCCCAGTGTCATCGGCTCGAGCTATGTGAACATTGAGGAGCCATTACAAACACACATATGCCGTGGCCGTACCGTTTGCGGGTGGTAAATTGTCAAGCAATCAAGGGCCCATGTCAGAAAGAACGCCTCAGCTAACGTCAGTTGCATGTGCTCCATGTCCCCTTCCAGTGCCTCGGCGCTGAGGTCCGCAGCCTCTTGCAATTGGTCTGATGGAGGGGGTACGACATTCCGGGTCGGGTTGGATGGTTTCCACGTTGCGGCTGACGGGATCGACGCCTTTGATTCCTCAGCAGGGATGATGCGACCTTCTGCAAACGCAGCTTCTGCCTCCGCGGCAGCGGCTGCGATGGCTCGGGCTCTGTCCAGTTTGAACTGTTTCCGTTCGATTCTGCGCTTCGCGGTCACCTCCTCAGAAGTTATTTCTAAATGAAGATTCTGTGAGTCCATGTGACTACCCGCAGACACAGTCAGTGCTTACGCCCTACAGGCCCCGTCTTAATATGGGACTGCCTTGCTAGCCAACTTGGTTCGCTTCGTGAGAGGTTACCTTTCCCAAAAAACCCGCGCCTCCAAAGGATCATACTATCTCTCCGATTTGTCACCCAGACAGAACGTGTGGTAGGGTCGAATGTGCCCTCGCATCTGGGATTTAGCACTCGAGTGGGGGACACGCCGAAAATGCCCAAAGTTGTAACTGCAGATCTGTTCTCAATCGGAGAAAAGGAGATAGGGAGGGGATCTGCATAGATGATGTTATTTTCATTTCGCCTTCGGCCGCCTTTCTTTGGTGAAGAATCCACTCTTGACTGTGATTGGTGTACAGAGGCCATTTGAGAGACAAGAGCGGGGATCGGTGACCAAATATCGCGTAAACATCGCGGTTTCACGTGACGACCCAATTACTGACTGAGGTGGGCCGCTGCCACGGCCAATTCTCTAATGTCTGCCAAACTCAGGGATGAAATCGAGGCTAAGCGCGCCAAACTTCAAGAGCTGCGTCAGGCTCGCCTAGCCAGACAAAGGCAGGACAGCGAACGCCGCGTCTCGGTAGGGTCGCTGCCCTGTGCAAGCGCACATCCCATTCAGCCATCTCTTACTTTCCGACTTCTCTAGACACCCGTCAAGTCTCCAGCACAGACAGATGTGAATGACCTGGTAGCCTCAATCCTGGGTCCGGGTGAATCTTTCACTCCCCGTAGCCCTGAATTGACGCCTGCGTCCTCGGTGCCCGGAACACCATCGTTCGGTCTCTCTGACCTCCCTGGGCCCAGTTCGCTCCGCATCTCGGGGAGAGTGAGTCGCATAAGCAGCCAAGGCTCAGATAGGGCAAGCGTCGGCGCGGTGCATGTACAGTCCGCGACCGAAACTATTGTGGATCGGTGCGTGCGTGTTCAAGAAGCCAGAGAGACTATCTTTAATCCTACAACGAAGCCCGATGACGCCGAGATTCATTCCGGACTTGATTGATGTTCAGCAGGAATTATTTGAGCTTCCACAGCGGGTGTGCTGCTTCTCACTTCCAACAGTATTTCCGGCTAACTTGTCGCCTTGCGCAGGAACGCGTCACCTACAACAAGGAAATCCAGACTGCTGATCTTGAATCTGACTCTGGCTCTACTTCAGATGGAGAGCTCCGAGAGCCTATCTTCCGCGAGCGCGACACCACAGTAGAACCAGAACGGGCGCTGGAGAGGCTCGAAGAAGAAAGTGCAACATTAGACCGTGAGATAGAAGAGGAGATCCGCGGTCTGTCCTCATTTTTCTTCATGCCTTGTTCCTCTGTTGAACGAACGGGCAGATTTGACGGAGGAGGAAAGATTCAGTATTCTGGCCGCTCCTGAGTTTCTGGATTTTGTGGAGCAATCATCAAAAATCGTTCAGCGGGCACTTAACGATAACTACGATTACATTCGGGATTATACTTCTGGAGCGGAAACTGGCGGGTAAGTTCTTTCTCGTGCAGTCTCGGCCTGTTGATGTATTGTCGTTGTAGCGACGACTCTGAAGGAAAGCGCGTCAAACTTGTATGCGCCTTCTGGGATGAGCGATATTGTAAGAACCGGACTATCACAGACGTGGACTGGTCGCCCAAGGTCTGTCCTAGCTAGAAGACCGCTCTGCTTACTTATTGGGTCGGCTTCAGTTTCCGGAACTCAGTTGTGCATCATACAACAAAAATGCCGCGGCTGTCAATGAGCCCGACGGGATCGTCGCTGTGTGGAACCTGCATTTACTCGAGCGCCCAGAATTTGTGTTCCATTCTCAGGTATATACCTTACTTTGGCCCAGCATTCGAATCGCGTTGACGAGGATGACATAGTCTGATGTACTCTCAGTCACATTCTCCCCCTTCCATTCGAACCTCGTCTTTGGAGGAACGTACTCGGGACAGATATTACTCTGGGATACACGGTCGAAACACTTACCCGTGCTCAAAACACCGTTATCGGCGGCGGGACACACACACCCAGTCTATGCAATGCAGATGGTTGGTACTCAAAATGCACACAACCTGATCACCAGTAGTACAGACGGTATGGTCTGCAGTTGGCTCGTGGACATGCTTGCTCAGCCGCAAGTGCGTAATTATCATCTTTATGACGAAGCAGAGACACTCACGTCACTCAGGAAACGCTGGAACTTGTACATGCAGGTCACAACAAGACCGGCGAAGTGGCGATCACAACCCTCGATTTCCCTGACAATGAAACCACTGCTTTCTGGGCCGGCACCGAAGAGGGAAACATTTACCAAGCAAACCGTTACGACCGCGCAGGAGCAAAGGCTGGTCTGAACCAGTATGATGTTTACAAAGGACACTCTGGTCCGATTATGGGACTCAACTTCCACCCCCTCATGGGACCGGTGGACTTTTCCGACCTATTCTTGACTTGCTCCGTCGACTGGACTGTGAAGCTATGGCGTTCCAAGTCGTTGTCAAAGCCGTCCACGGCGGCCCACACTATAACACCGATCTATTCATTCGATGAAGCGGATGACTATGTTTACGACGTCAAGTGGCATCCTGCACATCCTGCGGTCTTCGCTTCTGTGGATGGCTCTGGAAAGTTTGACCTTTGGAACCTAAACGCGGATACGGAGGTTCGTCGCGCGCCACTCTTTCGTGCTTTGTCTGATACCGTGTAGGTGCCGGTTGTGTCCACCACCGTGAGTGCGGAGCACGCGCTCAACAAGCTACAGTGGGACCGTAAAGACGGCCGGCGTGCCATCTTGGGTGGCAGCGAAGGTCGATTGTACGTATATGACATCGGAGACATGGCCATCCCACGGGAGACCGAATGGAATGACATGCAGAAAACCGTGGCGGGTTTCGTCGGGGGGCAAACAAGCGGGGTGGAGGTGGACTCTGCGAGGACGTTGGCTACTAGCGCTTTTGGTCGATAAACTCCGTTTTTGCTAGTCGAGGCATCTTTTCTCGCTACAATAGACCAAGTTGTACGAATAGTTTGCTATCTTATACCCTTTCTACATCTTTCTGAGAGCAGGGTGGCCCACCAACAAAGTCGCCCTTTTATTCTAATGTCTCATCCAAGCTTCCGCCGAAAATACGCTTCCGTCGGTCTACGGTTTGAGAGGAACAACACGGAACCCCGATAGCGTCATGTTATTCCGTGCACGCGGCGCTGCCGCCCTCCATGCAAGCATTGGAACCCCTCCCATTTCTTTCCGTCCCTCTCTTATCTCCCCTTTCTTTGTGCGCCACAGGGTCATGTCCAGCACAGATTTCAAACAGGTACGCTTCATACTCCATTTATACACGCCGTACTCTTCACATTTCTACTTCCAGGAACCTCATAAGTGAGTTCCTAGTCGCCATGCTCAGGAACTTTGCCGTTGAATAGCTCTGTTACCCGTCGTTGTAAGGCTTTTGGTGTATGTACTCTTCAAATCGCTGGCATACCCTCGTCGATGTGACTCACGGAATCTCGAACTAAAGCATACCTGGGCCCATCGAGGTCACAGACGAAGTACGTTCATCTACTCGTGTGATATCGTGTGCCTAGACTGGTCATTACACCATCACAGGTCCTCTATGCCAATGCACATCCATCCGTTTCTCACATGTCTGCGGGTTTCGCCGCCGTGTTCGGCGAGAGCATCCGCATGACTAGGTACGTACCCGCAGTCATCACCCCTTTGCCGATATTGAGCGGCTTCACGGTTTTACCAATCAGGGAGGTTGTCCGGACGACCACTGCTCAACCGTTTTTAATCTCCGGATCTGGTACGCTTGGATGGGACCAGGAAAGCGCACACGTTACCATTTCCTGCGTCGTCAAGCTCACGCGGCGCATTCAAACCTAGGTTTCGGCAAACCTCGTGGAGCCAGGAGAAAGCGCTCTGGTACTCAACACGGGATATTTTGGTGACGGCCTCGCTGATTGGTACGCCTATACTTACGTTCTGCGTGCGCTCGTCTTTCTCAAGGCATCACGTTTTCCGAAATAGCCTTCAAACGTATGGCGCACAAGTCGACCAACTACGCGCAGACTTTGGCGGGACTGTCGATGTCGCGCAAGTCGAACAAGCGCTTCAGTCGAAGAAGTACAAGGTCGTGACAATCACGCACGTGGACACGTCGACAGGTGCGAGTGTTCCGTCCGTCAGTATGTTCGACACCCCGGCTCCATGCGCGATTCCCCTTTAGGCGTGCTTTCGGACCCCCAGCCGGTAGCTGAGATCGTGCAGAGGGTTTCTCCCGAAACGCTCGTCGTCCTCGATGCTGTCTGCGCCGTCGCGAGCGAGGATATCAAGATGGACAGATGGGGCATCGACGTTGTCGTTTCTGCTAGCCAGAAGGGCCTCGGCGCACCACCGGGCCTTAGCGTCGTCCTCGCCAGCCAAAAGGCCATGAAGGTCAAATTTTGTTCCACGCAGTGCCTGTGAGCGCGGCGCTGACGGCTTCCATAGGTCTTCGAGACACGCTCAAAACCAGTCACCGCGTACTATGCCAGCTGGAAGAGGCAAGACTCTCCACGTCCATGCTTCCAACTTGGGTGCTGCAGAACTCACCGTATCGCAGATGGCTCCCTATCATGAAAGCATACGAGGGCGGATCCGCAGCGTATTTTGCGACCCCGCCGGTCAACCTAATCCGCGCGTACCACGAGTCTTTATCTCAGATAACAAAAGCTAGCCCTTCCCTCGACGAGCGCCTCGAACGCCATTGCGAGACGAGCAACCGCATCAAGGGCGCTGCCGCAGAGCTCGGGCTCTCTCAGGTCCCAGCGAGCCGGGAAATAGCTGCAAACGGGATGACCGCGGTGGGCACCATCAAGACGCCTTTGACTCGCCTCGTGTTTGCTCATCTGTATGTAGCTCTGGTGCCCGGATGGTGTCAAGTCCTCCGACCTTCTCCCCGCCTTCTTGCAAAGGGGTGTCGTCGTGGCAGGTGGTCTAGGCACCAGGAAGGGTACGTGTTCCAATC
>Ga0307510_10004382_pt1 | contig 16599 bp, 20 predicted proteins | sample 12_EM_MG_FD_207224 | JGI IMG/M metagenome (GOLD analysis project Ga0307510, IMG submission 207224) | Populus trichocarpa ectomycorrhiza microbial communities from riparian zone in the Pacific Northwest, United States - 12_EM | ecosystem: Host-associated > Plants > Roots > Unclassified | place...
GGCCCAGCCGCACCACCTCGTCCGCTCCCGCCCGCAGCAGCTGCATGCCGCCGTCGACTACAAACAGGCACGCATCGAGCGGGTCGACCTGGACGCGCGGACGGTGCACCTCAGCGGCGGCATACGGATGACCTACGACGTCCTCGTCGTCGCCACCGGCGCCACCCTCCTCCCGGAGGAGACCGAGGGACTGACCGGTCCTGGCTGGGGCGAGAAGGTCTTCACCTTCTACGACTTGCCCGGCGCCGTCGGCCTGCACCACGCCCTGGAGCGCTTCGAGGGCGGGCGCGTCGTGGTGAACGTGGCCGACCTGCCCATCAAGTGCCCGGTCGCACCACTGGAGTTCGCCTTCCTCGCCGACTGGTACTTCCAGCGGCGCGGCATCCGCGACAAGGTCCAGCTGACGTACGCCACCCCGCTGGACGGCGCCTTCACCAAGCCTGTCGCCGCCGAGGCGCTGGGCGGGCTGCTGGCTGCCAAGGGCATCGAGCTGGTCACCGAGTTCACCCTCGGCGAGGTCGACGGCGAGGGCGGCCGGCTGCTGTCGTACGACGAACGCGAGGTGCCCTTCGACCTGGCGGTGGTCGTGCCGCTGCACGGCGGTGCCGAGTACATCGAACGCTCCCCGGGCCTCGGCGACGAACTGGGCTTCATCCCTGTCGACCAGCACACCCTCCAACACCCCCAGCATCCCGAGGTGTTCGCGATCGGCGACGCGGCCGGGCTGCCGGCGTCCAAGGCCGGTTCGGTGGCGCACTTCGCGGGGGAGACGCTCACGCACAACATCGGCCGCTTCCTCGCCGGACAGCCGCTGGACGCGACCTTCGACGGGCACACCAACTGCTTCGTCGAGACCGGATTCCACAAGGCCCTGCTGATCGACTTCAACTACGACACCGAGCCGCTGCCAGGCCACTTCCCGGCCGCTCTCGGCCTGCCGCTGCTGAAGGAGTCGCACGCCAACCACCTCGGCAAGCTGGCCTTCGAGTGGCTGTACTGGCACAGCCTCCTGCCCGGCCGGGAACTGCCCGGCATCGACTCGGCGATGCCCGAGCACGGCAAGCACCACGTCCACGCCTGAACGCCTGAACGCCTGAACCGCCTGAGCGAAGGAGAACGCCGCCATGCCCACCGCCACCTACGGCTCCACAGCCGTCCCCGTCGACGACGAGGGATTCTTCACCGATCCCGACCGCTGGACCGAGCCCATGGCCGAGCAGATCGCCCACGAGGCGGGCATCGACGCGCTGACCGACCGGCACTGGACGGTCATCCACTTCATGCGCGCCGAATACGCCGCCAAGGGCACCGGCCCCACGGTCCGCGTCCTCGGCAAGACATCCGGCGTGAGCGTCAAGGAGCTCTACCAGCTCTTCCCCAAGGGGCCCGCCAAGACCGCAGCGAAGATCGCCGGAATTCCCAAGCCGCGCGGCTGCATCTGACCTCCCGGTCACCGCCTCCGCCAACACCTCCGCCACCGTCTCTGTCATCGAGGAGCGTGCCGTCATGGCCGACACCGCCACGATCGAGAAGGTCTCGATCATCGTCTCCAAGGGATCCCTGGAAGGGATCTACCCGGCCCTGATCATGGCCAACGGCGCCCGCGCCGAAGGCATCGAGGCCGACCTGTTCTTCACCTTCTTCGGCCTCGACGCCATCACGAAGAAGCACTGGGAGCACATCAAGCTGGCCACCGTCGGCAACCCGGGTCTGCACCTGCCCACCCTGCTGGGCGGCATGCCGGGCGTCCCCGACCTGGTCACCCGGTACATGGAACGCAAGATGGACAGGCTCGACATCCCGCCCATCCCCGAGTTCATCGAGATGATCGCCGACACCGGCGCCGGCATCTACGCCTGCAAGGCGTCGGTCGACCTCTTCGAACTCGACAAGGACGACCTCGTCGAGCAGGTCCAGGACATCATCACGGTCGGCGAGTTCTACGAGCACGCGGCCGGCGGCCAGATCATCTACACCTGAGATGACCGGTACCGGCTCGGGGCACGGTCTGCCGGACGGAGTGCGGCGCGTACTGGCGGTGGTCGCCCATCCCGACGACGAGTCGTTCGGGCTGGGCGCACTGCCGGCACTCCTGTCCGACGACGGCGTGCCCACGACAGTCCTCTGCTTCACCCACGGTGAGGCGTCCACCCTGCACGGCAGGCCCGGCGACCTGCACACCGTCCGCGCGGGCGAGCTCGCCCGCGCCGCACGGGAACCGGGCGTCCAGCGCGTGGAACTGGCCGGACATCCGGACGGCGGCCTGGGCGACATCCCGTCGTACCGGCTCACCGCCCACGTCACCCGCCTCATCGGCGAGGAGCGCCCCAGCCACGTGTTCGTGTCCGACACGGTAGGTGTCACCGGCACCGGGACCATCAACGAGCCACCGAGGCCGCACTGTCGGCCGCACGCCCGCCCGCCGGGCCGGTGTCGGGGTGCTGGGCTGGACCCTGCCCCAGGAGGTGGCGGACCGGTTGAACGCCGAGTTCGGCACCTCCTTTACGGGCCGTGACTCGGCCGAGTGCCGAGTCGTCGAACCGGCGTCACGGCAGCGGCAGCGCCGCGCCATCGCCTTCCCCCAGGCTCGGCTTGGCTCGACCGGGAGGGACCCCCGTCGCCAGCCAGTCGTCGGGCAAGCTGGTGCTCCGGCGCCGTCTGGAACTCCTCGGCGACCACGAATACCTGCGCATCCTGGAGTGATGTGCCCGTCGCCGGAGCGACGTCTGCTCGACCGGCGAACTGGAACTCGCGGTCACCACAGGCTTCCCGCCGGAGCGGATCACGCTGCACGGCAACGCCAAGTCGCCCCGCGACCTGGACACCGCCCTGCGCCTGGGCGTCGGCCGCATCGTCATCGACAGCCCGTCCGAGATCGCCCGGCTGGCCGCGGCGGTCGGACCCGACGGCCACCAGAAGGTGAGGGTCAGGGTCGTGCCCGGCATCAGCGCCGGCGGCCACGAGAAGATCCGCACCGGCACGGACGACCAGAGGTTCGGCCTGTCCATCGCCGACGGTTACGCCCAGCACGCCATCGCCCGCATCCTCGACCAGCCACAGCTCCAGCCACTTCCCGGTTCTCTCGATGCCTCCCTTGGCGAGGCGTACGACGTTGCGTTTTCTCCGGATGGTGGCCTCCTTGCAGCCGTCGGTGACGACAACAGCGTCCGTATTTGGATCGCGCCTGTTCATCGTGCTGGTGGACGGTAGTGGGGCCCTGAAGCCGCCCTAGTAGAGAGGCGATGCGTCGTGAGCGGCTGAGGGCGAACGTTGTCAATTCCCAGGCACCCTGGCCGCTTTGGGAGCTACGGTCTGGGAATGTTCGATGCACGTCTACGGACCCTGCTCGGCACGATTCCAGGTGCTGCCACCTACGCGCAGTACATGACGTTGGTCAGAAACCCGAGCGCCGCGGAGAGCACAGACGTCGACTACAAGGGCAAGCAGTACGAGAGAAAGCCGGAGTGGCAGGCTGAGTTGGCCAAGGACGTGGCGGCCTTGGCCAACGCGTCCGGAGGCACGCTGATCCTCGGCTTGGAGGAGGACCGCGCTACCTCGGTGCCTGTTGGTGCCAACCCTGAGCCGCTGACCGATCAGCTCCGCAAGAACTACCGCGAAGCGCTGGTATGGCGCCTGGACCCGCTAGTGGAGTGTGACATCCATTTCATTCCCGAAGATCCATCTGCGCTGTCGCCGCGCGGACTGGTGGTCATATCGGTGCCGCCCAGTGCCAGAGGCCCGCACGCCGTCATGGGCTTCAAGGATGCCCGTGATCACACCCTGCGTTTTCCGTACCGCAACGACAACAACACCGCATACATGAATCTCACGCAGGTCAAACGTGCCATTGCTGCCGCCACCAACCTGGCCGCCGGCCGCCACGGGATCCTGATGGCCAACCACGAGGCCATCACAACCGATGCCCGTTCACGGCCTGGCCCCAGGATCGCTCTAACCCTCGTCCCCGACCTTCCCGGCGCGTTTCCCATCGACAGCGCCACCTTCCATGCCTTCCGCCGTGAACTGGCCCAGGCCGAGATGCCCTTCTACGGCCGGGACGTGTTCTTGTCCTTCGGCGTGGGGCCGCGCCGCTTCACCGCCTCGACCAGCGAGTCCCGCTCCCGCCACGTGGCGCACTTCCACGCCGACGGCTCAGCGGCCTGGGCTACCGAAGGGCCACTCGTAGGAGCCTTTGGTAGCAGCGATGAAGCACTCCCCAACCCCGCTCAAAGCTGGCACAGCGACCACGTGGTGATGAGCGTCCTGGCCATACTGCAGTACTTGACCCGGCACAGCGCGACCCGCGCTGGCGCCTCCGGTACTGCGACCGCCCGCCTGACCTTGAGCGTCGGCGCCAACGGACGGGCCTGCGGACTGGCCAGCGATCGTGGTAGCACGGCACACATGGTCTTCAGCTCCGCCGACCAACAACTAGCCGTCGGCCAAACCGGTCTCCTGCTCGGTGCGGCCGACGACGCAAGCCTCCTGGTGCAGGCCGCCGCCGACCTGCTCGCCGACTGTTATCAGCACTTCGGAGTCGTCGAGGCCGAACAGCTCACCCACGACGGCAAGATCAACCTGCCAGCCTGGGGACGCCGGTCTCACGAAAAGATCAGTGCATGGGCGCAAGGCGTGGGCGTCGACATTCGAACTAACCCCTGAGGGGCCTGCTCGTGAGCCCACGAGTGTTTCTGTCGTCGCCCTGGCGCTCGGCCTCCACCAAGCAGGAGGCGACCTGGACGCGGGCTACATCCACATCCGCAAGAACCGACTTCGCGTCACGCACGCCCCGTGCGGCTAACGCTGGCCACCCAGCAGACCGACGGCTGTTCACAGGCCGGTGATGGGCTGCCCCGTGAGTGCTTGGGCGATCTGCCAGAGCTGTCCGCCGCGGGACGCCTTCACGAGGACGACGTCGTCGGGGCGGAGGATGGAGGCCAGGTAGGCGGCGGCGGTGCGGCTGTCGCCGACCATCGCGATGTCCGGGACGCCTGCCGCGCCTGCCGCGAGGGCGAGTTGCTTGGCGAGTGTGTCGCCGACCGCGACGACGAGGTCGACGCCGTTCTCGGCTGCCATGCGGCCGACCGCGCGGTGAGCTTCGACGGCTTCGTCGCCGAGCTCCAGCATTTCTCCGAGTACGGCGATCCTTCGGCCGCCTGCGGCCTCGGTCGTGTCGCCGTCTGCCTCGGTCATCAGGACTCTCCGTTGTTCAGAGGCGCGAAGGTGATCGCGCGGCCGGTGTAGGAAGGGGACAGGCGGCTCAGGGGGACTTGATCGTGCGTCTGGCCCCAGGCCGATGGGTCTCGGATGAAGATTGTCGGGTCGGGGCCGTTCTCGTAGCCGCGGAGGACGACGAGGTGGCCTCCGGAACGGCCGTCGTCGGGGAGCTGCTCGGTGACGGACGCGATGATGGGTGCGTCGTCGAGTCGGGTGAGTAGGTCTTCGACCGGCACGGGCTCTGCGGTCGCCGGGACGCCGAGGTCGGTGGCCAGGCTCGCGATCCCCGCGTGGAGCGCCCCACGTGGGGTCAGAACCTCGTGCTTGACCGCGAGTTTCAGTAGCTCCGTGACCGTGGGTGCCTCGCGCCCGTAGGCGAGCAGGATCATCCTCAGCGACGCCAGGCTGCACGCCCGGTTGGACCATTCCACTCTGTCCCCGAGTGCCCAGCCTCCGTGCAGATCCCATTCTGTGGGGGCGATGAGCTGTCGGCACATGGGGACATCGTGGACGCGCGACACAGCGGGCGGGCTCCTACGGTGAGACGGCAGCCTCCCGGGTCAGTGTGGTGCTGGAGAACGCGGGAGTGGGCAGGGGGACATCGTAGGGCGGTCGGGTCAACGCCTCGTGCAGCATCGCCACTACGACATCGGTGTGCGTGAGTCCGATCATCGCGGCGCCCACCACGAAGTTGCTGTCGCGGGACATGCCCGGCGTGCTGTTGACCTCCAGCACGTACGGCTCGTCGTCCTCGGTGAGGATGAAGTCGACGCGTGCCGAACCACGCAACCCGAGTCCGTCCCACAGCGTCGTGGCGTGCTCGGTGACCTTGGCCAGCACCTCGGGCGACAACTCGGCGGCCCGTACGGCTACGGTGCCCTTGGAATCCACGTCGAGCTTGGTGTCGGCGTCGTAGAACTCCGCCTCGGTCGCTTCGGTGGCCAGCGGGGGAAGTACGACGACGGCGTCTCCGGGTAGTTCCAGGAGCCCCACGGTCAGCGGTACGCCGGTCAGGTAGTCCTCGACCAGTACGGCGTCGCCCTCTTCGGCGGCAGCGTCGGTCAACGCCTGGGGAAGATCTGTCTGTTCGCGTACCAGGCTCATGCCCACGCTGGAGCCGCCGAACGGCGGTTTGATCATCGCGGCCCGCCCGTTCCAGTGCATTGGGCCCCCGGACCACACCCACCATCCCGGCGTGGGTACGCCGAGGCTCAGCATCACGCGCTTGCACAGGATCTTGTCGGCGGCCACTGCGGACGCCGCGACTCCGCTGCCGCAGTACGGCACGCGCAGGTAGTCGAGCAGGCCCTGGAGCCTCCCGTCTTCCCCGTACGGCCCGTGCAGGTTCGAGAGGGCGACGTCGTAGCTGGCCAACTCCGTGATGAAGTCCGGCTCGCACGGGTTCAACACTTTCCAGCGGGCGCCGATGTCGTCGAGGGCCTCGGACAGGGCGGTCACGGAGCGCTGGTCCACAGGGCACTTCGAGTGGTAGAGCCGGTCCTCGGCTGACACCGGCCCGTAGACGAGGGCGACACCGAGCCCCTCGCGGTCGCGCTGCCAGTCGCGAAGGTTCTGGGCGGCCTCGCGCACCGCGAGGTCCGAGCTGGAGGTGAGGAACTGAGTCATGCGAGGACCCCTTCGAAGGTGTGGGTGACCGGACCGCCGACCCAGTGCGTTCGCTTCGGCAGGTCGGGATGCGGCCGGACTGTGAGCGGTTCCCCGGCGCGGTTGTGGACGGTGACGGTGCGCGGCGACACGAGTCCGCGCAGGGTGGCGATCACGACGGCCGCGACGGCTCCGCTCCCGCACGAGAGGGTTTCCGCCTCGACGCCGCGTTCGTAGGTGCGGATCTTCAGCGCCTGGCGGCCGGCGGCCTGTACGAAGTTGACGTTCGTCCCCAGCGGGGCCAGGTCCGGGTGGTGGCGGATGAGGCGTCCGACGAGTACCGCGTCGATGGCATCCACGTCGTCCACGATGGCGACGACGTGTTCGGTGCCGGTGTGGGCGCTGTCGAACCAGGTGGGCTTGCCGTTGATGACGGTCTGCACGCGGCGGGGATGGACCGCGCCGATCTCGGCGGTGACCCACACGGAGTCGTCGCTCACGATTGCCTCGTGCATCACCCCGGCCATGCGCAGACTCATCTCGCTGAAGCCGTGGTCGTGGTACGCGGCCCAGGCGGTACACCGCAGCGCGTTGCCGCACATCGTCGCGATCGAGCCATCCGCGTTGAAGCAGCCGACTTCGAAGACGAGCGGGCTAAGGCTGATCAGGCTGCTGATGACAAGGCCGTCCGCGCCTACGCCGGTTCGCCTGGCGCAGAGGCGCTCGGCCTCCTTTGGCCAGTCCTTGTCGCCGTCCAGGGCGGGGTCGGCTAACAGGACGAAGTCGTTCCCCGCTCCGTGGATCTTGCGGAAGCGCATGGCAAAGCTCCTCGCTGGCGTGAGGTGACAGTTCTCGTGATGGCTGAATGAGGCTTCGAGTCAGAGGAGTTCGACGGGCCGATACGTCGTCGCCGACTCCTTCATGACCCACGGGGAGTGCCCGTCGAAGATCAGAACCCGGCGCCCCGCGGTACCGGCGGACCTCATGTCGCGGACCTGCACGTACATCCCGTCGAGGAACACGAAATCGCCTACGTGGACATCGCATGGTTGCCTGCAACCGGGGACGGTGCCGAGGGGAGGAGGCGCAGGGGTTGGTTCGGTGATGCGGCGCTCGTACATTCAGCCCCTCCAGATGGCCAGGAGGATCGAACCGCCGAGTGCCAAGAGACTTGCTACGTAAGCGAGTTGTTGGTTCCGGGGGCTCATCGGACGCCGACCAGGTGGTCGTGAAGGCGATTTCGGACCGACAGGATTGCGATCTCTCCAAGGGGCATCCAGGCGGCGGCACCCGTTTCGATCGCCTTGGGAGTGATGGCGCCGGAGTGTGCCCGGAAGAGGTATCGGAAGCCGATGCGGAGACGAGGGCCGTAGCCGTGCTGCCCCGCTCTCGTCACGTCGATCAGGAAAGGGGCATCTCTGTCGGGTTCCGTCCACACATCCCGGATTCCGACCACGTCGGTCAACAGACGCAGCGCCGCCTCGCCGAGCGAGTCGTCCTGGTCCTCCGGCTCCGCTTCGGCCAGTGTGAAGGCACCTTCGTGGCGCAGGCACAAGACACGGTCGCGCTCGTCGACTACGACCGCGCCCGTTGTGACGAGCGGGCAGTGCCGGCTTTGGGTGCAGGTCCCGCGCTGTGCGTGGTCGCGGGCGGCGTCGTAGACCGGCATCAGCGCCATCTGCTCGTCAGGGTGCTCGTGGATGTAGTGGGACAGCTCCCGGACCGTCTGGTCCTCTCGGACACTCACGGGGTGCCGAGCCCGTGGCGCTGTGTGTAGATCCACAGGAGCCTTCGCGTGGCGTCGGCTGCATCTCGGAGGTAGATGAAGGCGCCGAACGACGGTGTCTCCGGGGTCGGACGGTTCTGCAGGTCGAGGAGCCGGTACCCAGTACGGAACAGCTCCCGTACCTCCTCGTCCTCGTCCGCCCCCAGATCCTCACCGAGCAGAAGGTTGAGGTGTCCGACGATCTCCGGCAGGAAGGTGTCCATGTCCTTGCGGGTGGAGGTGGCCATCTGCATGGAGAGGGCCGTCTCGGTGCTTTCCGAAATCGTCTCGACGTCGACGGGGAGAACTTCCGTTCCCGCGCTGTCGGTTGCTCTCGATGCCTTGCCGCTACTTGCCACAGTGATCACCGTCTCGCCCCTTCAATGCGCGTTTCCGGCCGTGCCAGTAACGTTAAGAAGGGCGACGGGAGGGGTTCTACGAGTGTGCCGGAACTTGCCCGGCATTCACCCCAGGGATTCGATGGCCGCCGTGATGATTTCGCGCGCCGCCGGGCCGTAGACGGCAAGCTCGGCCAGATCCGTGAACGCCTGGGCATACATGGCAAGTTCGTGCTTCTGCGTGACGGCGAGATGGGCCGAGACGAGTTCGACGTGGACCGTGTGGTCGTCGTACAGGAAGAAACCCTCGACCGGCCAGAGGCCGGAACGGTCGGCGTCCTCAGGAATGATGCCGATGCTCACCGACGGCAGTGCCATAACGCTGAGGAGATAGCCGAGTTGGCCGGCCATCACGTCCGTCCCGCCTATGCGCTTTCGGAGTGCTCCTTCTTCCAGGAGGATCGCGAACGTGTGGTTTCCGTAGACGATCTGCTGCTTCTCCACGCGCACCTTGACGGCCGCCGGTACGTCATCAATGAGGCCGCGGCGGTCGCGAATTGAGGTGAGGAGCGCGGTGATGTACGAGGCCGTCTGTACTGGGCCGGGGATGAGCCACGGGGAGTAGATGCGGAAGCGCTGGGTGCGTTCCCAGAGGGGGAGTACGGACTCCTGGGCCTGCTTCAGGCCGGTGCGCTCCATCCGGCGCCACTCGACGTACATGCCCTCGATGCCGCGGGCCGTCGAGACGAGATCCTCGGCCGCACTCTCCGCGCCGCACGCAGCGGCCCACGCACGCAGGTCGCGCTCCGAGGGCGGACGTGTGCCGCTCTCGAAGCGCGAGCACTTCGATTCGTGCCAGCCGAGGCTGCTGGCCAACGCTCGTTTGGTGAGCCCGGCTTCGAGCCGGATTTCGCTCAGGTGTTTACCCAGAGCCCTGCGGGCTTCCTGAACGCTCGAAGATGGCGATGTCATGTCGCTGCGAAGGTGCTGTTCGGGCTGTCAGACCGGCTGGAACTCTGCGTGCGGTGTTGCCCGCGCCCATACGGCCTCGAAGGCCGACTCGCAGAGCTTGGCGACCGCCGGGTCGTCCGTGAGTTCCACCTCCATGTTCTCGCCTTCGCCGTCGAAGTGGTTGACGAGGACGAGGCTGGAGTCGAAGAGCCAGAAGTCGTTGCCCGGGAGCGCGAGGTCCGTGGCGTTTCGCCGGGAGAGCCAGCGGACGTCCTCGCCGGCGGCGATGTTGAGTCCGTCCGTGACGTCGTACTCGAAGCGGATGTACTCGCTGACGGGAGTCGAGACGACGCGGGCCCGGCGGACCTCGACGCCTCGCGAGGTCGCCTCCGTGACGATGGCGTGCCAGTCACCCCAGCGCTCGGCCGGGTCGAGTGCGATGCCGGCCCTCCAGTCGATGAAGGCCGGGTCCGACTTCATGTAGGCGTCGCGCATCTCCAGATGGACAGCCGTCCGCTGGCAGTCGCGGAACAACTCCTCAAACGTCGGGGTCCTCGTCAACCTTCTTCACCTCCAGGAAGAACTGCACCATGCGCCGGGGGATCTCCACCACCGACTCATGGCCGGGGATGTCCATCTGCCCGAGGCGCTCGATGTCCTCCACCTTCCACCCCTGCACGAGGTAGCTGTCCTTCTCCTCGTCGAGGTAGATGGTGGGGGAGCCGCCACTGGGACTCTCCGGGTCCTTACCGAGCTTACGCAGGGCCATGGTGTCCTCCTCGGATGCCGGTAACGATCTCTGTGCCAGAGCTTGCCCGTGGCTGTGCCGTGGAGCCAGGAACTTGCCGAAACTTGCCAGGTGGGTACGGAAGTTGACCTTACGCGGCCGGGGGGCGGGGCGACGAGCAGTGCGCTCGGTGCGGGCCTCGGGGATGGCCGGATCCGGTTGCTGTAGGCCCCAATTCACCAGTTCGCCGGAGGCAGACACGGAAGATCCCGCAGGGACTGGAGTTCTGCGGCAGAGCATGTCAACGTACAACACCCTGCTCGGAGAGCCGTTCCGAGCCCATGGCCATGGAGGCGCCCCTGCTCCCGCACCATCCCGGCGAACCTTCCCCTCCCGACTCGCCAGATCCCGTCTACTGGGTCACCCCGCGCCACTTGGCCGGCGACGACGGCATGCTCGCCGAGCGGATCGGCGACACCCTGGCCGAACTCGGCTGGCGCATGTGGCCCACTGCTCGCGACACCCTGCTCTACGTGAGTCCGGACGGGCTGCGCGGTGCGGAGTGGCTCCTCGCGGCCTATCCGTTCAAGCTGGGCGGGCTGTCCATAGCTTGGCAGTTGAGTGTCCGTCCGCATGCCGACGCCGCGATGGCGGAGTGGAACGCGTACTTCACCACCGGCGTTCCGTACGAGGCGCTCGCCGATCTCCTCATGGCGATCGACGCCCGTGAGGCGCCCGACCTCGCCTTCGAGGGAGCCGAGATGGTGATCAACGTACTCAGCGCGCAAGGCTGGGTCCGCGACGTGAATCGCCCTCGTACGACTGCTATCGATCCCGGACTCACCTCCAGCGTCTCCCTCGAACCAGTGCCCCCGCTCATCCAGGACGCCGACCCACGCCCTGATCTGTTCGGTTGGCAGGCGTGGGCAGAGCCCGTTCTTGGTGTCCCGTACCTGTGGTGTGCCAGCTTCAGTGCCAGCGTCCCGCATGACCTGGTCGCTGTTTTCGCCTCCTCGCTCGCCTCGCCGGTCCCGGTGCCCCGCCGGGTGTTGCCCAAGAGCGCCGAGGGTCGGCTGACCATCCGTCGCCGCTGACGCGCCAAGTCCTGGGGTCTGTCTGCCTCATCGGTGCCCCTCTGCCTGTCCTAGGTAGAGGGGCACCTGCGTATGCGCTGTCTCACCGGATCTTGCGGGGCCGGTCGTCTCGGCTCGGGGCAGGCGAGACTGCCAGCCGCCCGCTCCGCCTGGCGGCAGAAGGCGCGCGGTCGGGCGTCGTGGTGGCGTCGGCGGGCAGATCGGCCATCCGGCGCAGCCGCCACACCAGCACGTCACTGATCGAATCGGCGGTGCCCAACTCCCGTCGTCCGGCAGCCTCCGCCAACAGCGCCGCCGGATCGTGGCCGGCGCTTTCGGTGTCGGCGAGGGTGACCGCCAGGGCGTGCCAGCCCGGCTCGGCCAGGATCTGCTCGGCCAACTCGGGTACTGCCGCCCGCAGATGGGCGGCGTGCTTGTGTCGCAGGGGCTGCGACAGGCGTCGGCCACGCTGATAGAGCACGTTCATGGGGACACTGGCTGCGGCTCGGTAGGCCGTGCGCAGGTGTCCGGCGGCCTCGCGGGCTGCGGCGGCCTGCTGGGCGTGTTCCCTTTTGGCGTGCCAGTGGGCGGCGGCGGTGACGAGGAAGAACAGCATGTCGATCGCCATGGCGGTGGTGGCACCGTCTTCGCCGCGGCCGAGGGCGGGGCCGCTGTGGACGAGGTCGCGGGCGGCCTGGCGCAGGGCACGGTCGTGTCCGCGTTCGGCCTGGACGTGGGAGCGGGTGGCCCGCTCGAACACGAAGGCTGCCTCGCGCAGTTCGGCGCGGGTGTGGGCGGCGGAGGTCTTGGCGAGCGCGTCCAGGACCTCTCCGGCGGCGGCGATGTGCGCGGCCACCTGGGCGTCCTCACCGTGATCGATGACCAGCACCGCCTGCCACACGGCGGTGGCCGTCCGGCGCCGTGCCATCGCGGGCCCGCTCGGGGCCTGGGCGGAGGGCGTGGTGCCCGGGCCTTGGCTCGGGGTGCCGTCGGAGAAGCGCTTGCGGATGCGGGGCAGGGAGAGGTCGGGGGCGAGGGTGGAACCGGCGTAGTAGACGGGCTCGTTGTCCCCGTTGCGGTCGTCGGGCAGGGCGACCTTGTATCCCTGCAAGTCGCCGGGGGGCAGCACCTTAGTGCGCACGAGCAGCCCGGCACCCTTGAGGCGGTCGAGGAACTCCTCCTCACTGCTCGCGCCGGCCAGCGCGCGGCGCACGGTCTCGCGTAGCTCCTCGCGGGCGGTGCGGTCCCGGCCCTCGCGTTCGGCCTTGTGGCGTTCGGCGCTGGTCGGCCGCTTGGCGGCGGTGCCGTCCCCGGCCGGGACGCGGCGCAGGTCGTAGTCGGCTTCGATGCGGCGGCACTCGGCCTGGGCGCGGCGGGCCTCGTTGTGCAGGCGGGGTCGGCGGCCGTCGTCGCGTACGAGGGTGGCGATGATGTGGATGTGATCGTCGGCGTGCCGGACGGCCGCCCAGCGGCAGGCGGCTTCGTCGCCGTTGGGGGCGATGCCGGTGGTGGCGACCATGCGGCGGGCGATGGCCGCCCAGTCCTCGTCGGACAGGATCGGATCCTCCGGGGCGGCCCTCACGGACAGGTGCCATACGTGTTTCTCGGGTCGCTTGTCGACGGGCAGGGCAGTGACGGGCTGGTCGAGCAGGCGCTGGAGCTGTTCATAGGTGGCCTTCGGGTCGCGGCCGGGGTCGGGGGTGAGCGGGTCGAAGGCGGCCACCAGGTGCGGGTCGATGTGCTCCTCTTTGGTGCCGGGGCCGTAGAGGTAGCTGATGAGCCCGATCGTCTCGCTGCCGCGGTCGTGGATGCTGGGGATCACGCAGGGGCACTGCTGTCGCGGTGGGCGAGCAGGGCATCGGCGGCGTCCTCCATACGGCGGGCGGCGTTGCCGACGGCCCCGGCAGCCGCGTCCAAGTGGGGTGCGTCGGCACCGGAGTTGAGGGCCTTGGCGACCTGGTTGAACAGGCCGTGGATGCGGCCCAGGTGCCGGCGGGCGGCGAACAACTCGTTGATGACTTCCCGTTCCGTCGCGATCTCGGCGGCGGTGCGGTTCAGGTCGCGGGCGGCCTTGTCGGCGGCGTAGGCGAGGAAGGCGGCGTTGGACATGTGGCAGTGGGCGGCGGCGTCGGTGAATCGCTTGAACTCGGTGTCGTTCATACGGCAGCTGGGCTGCTTCAGTCGCTTGCGTGACTTCGGCAGACGGGCACGCTGACGTCTGGTCGACACGGACTCGGCCTGCCCCCTCCCTCCCTGCTGCGGTCCGCCCTCGGTCGCAGCCTGACTGCCCGGTGCCCCCTGGTGCCGGGCTGTTCCCGCCACCCCCGGGGCGGGAACTCCGGAAGCATCGCTTCCGGTACAACTTGCTCGCCCCGAGAGCGAGTTGGAGTCAGGAGCGGGTTCCGGGGTGGTGCCGTTCTGGGTGGGGTTCGTCATCGGATCTCGGGCCTCGTGGTGCGGGTGTGGTGCTGGATGGTCGCGGCCAGGGTGAGGACGTCGGCCGGTCCCGCAAGGACGCGGACGGGACCGTGGGGCCGGTCCTGGACGAGCCACTGGCCGGTCGGCGCGAGGACGGCGGCGTGCAGGAGTCGCCGACGGACCAGAACGTCCGCCCAGGCGCTGGCCTCGGCGGCCGTGGGCTCGGATGGGCGAGGAGGAAGCGGAATCACGGCGTACCTCTTAAGCAGGGCGGTGGCCCAGCATGATGCCGGGTCACCCTTTGAGGGATAGGGGCGTTGAGCTGGTGTTTTGTCGGTTCAGCCGCACTCGGGGCAGCGTCCGATGTGGCTGTTGAGGGCGCGGGCCATCCGCTTTTTCGTCGAGGTGGCCTGTTTCGCGCTGGACTTCGCCGACGGCCTGCCCTCGTGCCGCTGGGAGTGGGCGAGCAGGTAGCCGATCTCCCGCTCGTACTCCTCACGGACCTTGTCGAACTGGTGGCAGGTCCTCATCGGGGCCTCCTGGGAGAGCGGGGCAGGTGCGCGAGAGCCGGGTCCGCGTACAAGTGGTTCTGGATGTCACTGAAGTGCTCGTTGCTGACCGCGATGCCGTGATCGCGCAGGCGTGTCGTGATGGCTCGGCGGGTCATCTGACCCGTTTCGAGGGCGGCCTGGCGGGCGAAGGCGACCTTCACTTCCCACGGGACCTCGCGGTCATGGTCCGCGGGGTCCGGGTGTGCGGCGGGCGCGGCGTCGTGGTCCCCGGTGGTCCGGGCGCCGTGCGGACCACCGGTGGGATCGCCCTCGCCGCCTTCCTCGTCCGGGTCTGCGGGCTGGTCCGCTGCGATCCCGGTCCGCCGGTGTTCAGGGGCGGGGTCCTGGTCCGCGGGCACGGAGTCCGCCGCCGGGTCTGCGGTCTGCGGGTCCTGGTCCGACGCTGACGGGTGGTCCAGCACCTGCATCTGGTCGGCAGGGCCGCCCTGGTTCGGGGCGGCGGGACGGGGCTCCTCGTCCGGACCGCCGGAGTGGTCTGTCCGCTCGTGGTCCGTCGGAGGTGATGCCTGGTCTGCCGACTGGCCTGCGGGTTTCCTGGTCCACTCGACGGAGTCGGCCGATTGCGGACCAGGACCGGCGTCCCGGTCCACGTGGTGCGGGCTGGTGGTGGTCCGCCTGACCGGGGTATCAGGGTGGTGGTCCGCGGGGGCGGCTTCGCCCGCCTGGTCCGTGGTCCGCGGGTCGCGGTCCGTCCCCTGCCGACCACTGCCGGGAGCGTCCCCGTCCTGGTCCGCAGACTGGTCCGTGCGCTCCGCCGCGATGCCAGTCCGCTGGTCCGGAGCGCCAGCGCGGTGGCCGGGCGCCGCGGACCGCGTCGGCTGGCCCGGGGTCTGAGGGTGGTCCGGTACGGTCCGCCGGTCCCCGACGGCGCCACGGCACGCAGGATCCGGATCGGCTTGGTCTGCCGGACCGCGAGTGTTGTCGCTGCGGTGCCCAGGGCCCATGACGGTCCGCTTCGAGGGGACGGCCTCGATGGTGTCGAAGGGCCGGGGGGCGAGGGCGTCGGGGCGGTCCGCGTTGACCGTGGCACCGAGGTGGACGGCGAGGGCTGCGGCGAGCGGTGGAACGGCCGAGACTCCGATCACCAGGTAGGAGCTGGCCTCCAGGTGTCTGGTCGACACCAGGTGGCCGATGGAGTTCAGCAGGACGGACACGCCGACCGTGATGAGGGTCAGGACGCGGCCGAGGGCCTGGCCGGCGCCTCCCGCGAGCCAGGCGACGCCGGCGACGAGCGCGAGGACATCGACGCTCACCGGAAGTGACCACGCGAGGATTTCGCCCCAGCCCACGGCGCGACCGAGGTCGGAGAGGGTGGTGGCACTCGCGGCCATGGCAACGACAGCGACCAGCGTGGCCCCGGTGACGATGAGAGCTCGCTGGGCCGTGGTGGGGCCCCGCTTGGAGCCTTCCGCGGAGGGAGGGACGCCGAGAAGAGTGGGGGCCCCACTCCGTTCGGCAACGGCCGGAGTGGGGGCCACACTCCGTTCGGCAACGGCCGGAGCGGTGTGCGCGGCGGCAAGGTGGGTCATGCGGCCTTTCCGAGAGGGGCGGGCGCCGGAGTCGACGCTGCCGGGCGGACTGTCGGCTGCTGGGTGCCGGGTGCCGTGGGCGCGGGGCTGCCTGAGGCCGGGGTGGTCTTCTTCCGCTTCTTCTTGGGCCTGGGCACGCCGTAGGTGCGGTCGCGGTCGAACACCTTGTTGGCCGCCTGCCGGAGCAGGTCACGGGCGTGCTTGTGGCTGATCTGCAGCGCGGCGGCGAGCCGGACGGGCCGCCAGCCGCGCACGTAGGCGTGATCGACGACGATCTGCCGCTCGGCCTCGGTCAGATGCACGTCGCGACCCTGGAAGAAGGCGATCACGCGCCGGTAGTCGAGACGCTGGGGGAGTCCGTCGTGCCAGGGGCGCCGCTCGGCTTCGGTGAGGCCACCCCAGAT
>Ga0307510_10004383_pt1 | contig 16596 bp, 22 predicted proteins | sample 12_EM_MG_FD_207224 | JGI IMG/M metagenome (GOLD analysis project Ga0307510, IMG submission 207224) | Populus trichocarpa ectomycorrhiza microbial communities from riparian zone in the Pacific Northwest, United States - 12_EM | ecosystem: Host-associated > Plants > Roots > Unclassified | place...
CCGCTTTTCCAACTCATGAGGCATCATTTCCCGTGACCACATATCTCTGACACCTGCTCACTCCATGTCTTGGGATCGTTACGGTCCCACCATATGGAAATGGCTCCCAGCGACTATTTCTAATAGTGATCATGATGACGAATTATTTGTACATGGCATATTTGTAAATCAGGTCTTTGTAGAATACTGGTAGATAGTTGTTAAATGCGGTTCTCAAGTAGTTTTCATGGTGTGCGACCACATGACAAACAATCGACTCTTTGTCGCACTCATCCCATCCCTCTCGTTATCTTGTTGCCATGACCTCTCGAGCCACCGATAATTCTCAACAATTCCCCAATGCCAGTCAGGAGGACAAACCAATATTAATGCCAAAGCAAGAAACAGCTTCATCAAAACTCGCATCTTCTGTTTCAGGTTCCTCGCTTCCCACTTTACCCCAAAGTCACCGCGACTTTGATCACAAGCTGATACCACCTCTGAAACAGAACACAAACGTGACGCCTCACTGACGTCACAGGCCTCTCTAAATACCCTGAAAATTGCGTCCGAGGTTCTACCTAGACAGGATTCTGAACATGGCGAGGGCCCACTTCCTGACGGAAAAGCTCGAGAATCCGAGTTGTCGGGAATTCAGCCAGTGAAGGACTTAATACTTGGCATGCCTTTGCAACCTGTGAGTCTACCTCATCTACCTGTTAGCACCCTTTCCAATCCAGCAAAATGCCTGAAGGATCAACGCGCTGCTTCCCTCGATGATCTTCTTTCACCGACACCGACACCACTCCCTCAGACTCTATCCTTCCCGCGCGACTCAGTTGCAGAATCTGACTTTGGAGAGGTCCGCCTTGACGATGACGTCCGCTTCTCTACCGTTTCTCTCGATGCCACGGCGACACGCGACAGCACTGTTGCGATCAAGTCTCCCACCGACGAGGGGGCAGCAAAGCCTTGGACGGAAGATGAGCCCCCTCCCGCCCCTTCGGAGGTGTCTGGTACAGCTGTGCGCGCATCGTTCTTACTGCAAATGCTTGAAAAGGACAGCATGCCGGGAACAAGAAAGAGTCTGGATGGACAACATAAATTGCAGGAGGTATTTGAACGTGCTCAACGGGATAGCAAAGATCTAGAAGGGGACGCGGCCAACGTCGACTGGGGTGAGTATTCTTCCAGTCGCGTATACTATTCTGCTCAAGTGTGTGTAGCGTTCTGGGGTGGTGTCGTGTCAGGTATGCATTTTCGGCCCGTCACCTACTGTATTCTGACACGGGGCTGGTAAGATTATCAAGGGTTTGCTTCAGAGAACTCGGAACGCCTCGCGCGCGCGATCGAAAGTGGGATACCGAACAAGCTGCGCGGGATGGTGTGGCAGCTTATGTGATTGATATGGGCTCTTATTCGTTCCGCGTCTTATACCCCCGGGCAGGTCGGCATCAAAGGACTCACAAATGGAAGCAACGTACTTGAAGTTATTGAAGGAAACGAGCCCCCATGAGAAGGGGATTGCACGTGACCTTGGGAGGTGAGCCAATTACGCACCTGCATTTGAAGCCCTGCTGAGCAAACCAGGACCTTCCCACAGCATGAATTCTTCACCGACGGCCATGGTATAGGGCAGGAACATCTATTCAATGTACTGAAAGCATACTCGATGTGCGTCGTCGCTTTCTGCGGGCGTGTTTCATTGCTGCACCTGATTAGAAAGATATGATCCACAAGTAGGATACTGTCAGGGCCTACCGTTCGTTGTTGCGGTCTTGCTGCTTAATGTATGTGAAACCACCATCTTCATTAGATGCCATTCACATGGTTGCTGAACCACTCTAGATGCCCGACGAAGAAGCATTTTGTCTGCTCGTCCGACTTATGCACTCTTATGACCTACGTGGCCACTTCTTACCCGAGATGCCTAAGTTACAATTGCGCCTTGTGAGAGTTGTTTGCTTGTTTGCTGAACTGGGTACTGACGAACTCGGGACGGCCTTAAGTTCCAAGTGAGGACGCCCGTCTTACAATGTCTTGTTTTTATTAAAGGAACCTTCCCATACAGTTCGACCGACTAATAGAAGAATTACTTCCAGTTCTCCATGTTCATTTCCTTCGGCAGGGCATCAAATCAAGTATGTTCTGTTCACAGTGGTTTCTCACACTCTTCTCCTACCGGTACAGTCCGCCTCATTGCGAAATTGATTTATTCTAACACGCGTCATAGATTCCCCTTGGAGATCGTCTTTCGAATATTCGACAACTGTCTTGCCAGTGGGATTGAGGCAATCTTTGGATTCGCACTTTCCCTCCTGCAGAAAAACGAGGCCAAGTTACTGTCACTGAAGTTCGACGAGCTCGTTGCGTTCCTCAACACTGGCATTATAGAAACATATAAGGTCAGAGTCATGATACTTGACCTTCTTCTGCCGTCATTTGACTACGATAAAAGCAAGTTTCCGTGGAAGAGGGTGGGAGACCTACCTATCGCGTTGACGATTTTGTGAATGACGCAATGTCAATGCGGATCACACCATTTATGCTTGACTCGTATAACCATGAGTACCAGGAGATGATACGTGCGCGGGAGGCGTATGCTGCCGAGATGGACGCACTCCGGAATCACAACCGCCAGTTGTCTGCACAGGTGTAAGTCCATTATATTCTTCGAGGTCGCGGTCTGGAAAGTTACACATTTTTGTGATACAGTAATACGTTGGAAGCCAGTTTAGCGGCGCTCAACCAGGAGCATGTTGGCATTTTAGTGCGTGACATACCTCAGCTATTATGGGCGGCAGTGCTGACGGTCTTGGGATGCTTCAATGACAGAACGAGCTCGTTCGAGCACGGTTACAAAACGAGGAGCTCGAAGGCGAGCTCGTTCGTTACAAGCTCCTGTGCGTGCATCCTTTATCCATGGTCGTTGTTGCAGATTTTGAACGCTACATGCAGGTACGCAGAAGCGGTGCATCAGACTGAAGACGCCATGTCATCGCATCGCTTGTCGAGTACTCCCAGTGCAAAAGGGAGTAAACGTCCCAGCTTATCAAGTCTACTTTCACGGTAGATTTTTTAAGGAGTGCTGTCATTAGGATTATGAACAGTTCTGGATTTGTCCGTTAAAGTCCCATGCCCCATGCACCTAAATGTAGATTATCATGAAGCTCGCAAAACGTACGACTTGTCCTCACTGGTCTCGGAAAACATACCCTTACCTACCAAACACTAAACGTTGTAATGAAACGACAGAACAGCCAAGCAGAAGTGACGGTAAATGGTCCAAAAAAACGAGTGTGCTCCGACCAGGGAACATAACCGTAACTACTCGAAAAGGAAAGTATGGCTGTACCGTAGAATCCAAAGCGGCGTTGTCAACGTGGGGAATAACCGCGATCACCAAAATGTCCATAGGAAGGAATCCTATAGAGAACGAAAGGAAGGAGGTGCGCCCCGCACACGCACCCTACCGTCCTTGAGTTTCTCATGAACGACAGGGCTGGCCGCGGGGCGATACTTGTGTTGCTTTGAATATCTTCGGTGTAGAAAGTAAGTGCCAACAACCAAAACACGAAAAAAGGACAGAAATTTCGTTGTAAACACACCTGTGAGCATGTACGATCTGTGGGTCTTCCTCCCTCTGCATCGACGCACGAAGAGAGAAGTACAACCAGAACATGGAAATGATGAACAGGATGACCAAAGCACGCTTCCACCAAGCGGGAGGTGGTGGGCTAAAGCGCGGATCCTGTGCGAGTTGGATATGCTCAGGGATGTACCTACGACGATTGGGAGACGCCTCCTCGTCGTGGTCGTCGGTGGGGAGGGGCTGATACGGAGCGGAGGACATGGAGGCTAAGAGCGAAAGAGCGTATGTGTGATTATATAATAGGCGCGCCCCTTGTCTTGAGTTTCGTCATAATCATTTTGGCTACTCCCCCCCATCAACCTGTAATAAACCGCTCTGGATTCGAGTGGGGTCAAGTACGTCCGGTTCCTTTCGTCCTCCTGGTGCCAAAGGCCTGTGTTGATATCCCTCTGGTTGTGCTGCTCCCTGACCGTGAGCACAGCCACACTCGTGACGGCACCCTATTGGTGCCCTTCCCGCGTGTTCTTTGTGCGGCACTAGAGGCATCTGTTCTCAGCCTTCAGACACGAGTACAAGTGCAAGCAACTTGCCTCTCTGTCGACCCGACCAAGTAAAACCAACCACACCCCTTCGGATACTTGCCCATCCTGTGCAACCCTCCAAATTCAGTTCACTCCATTCCATTATCGTCATTATTGACCGCGGCGATATCACCGCCTTGGAAATCGGTTCCGGTACCCGTGGGCTCAGCACCATCGCGCCTAGGGTCGTATAAAGTCCCCTGATCTTTCCTCACTTCTCGCCATGCCGGCGAGTCCGACTCTACCCTCCCCGCAACCCGCGCACATCGAAACCTCACATGACGGATTCCCTGTAGCAGCAGAAACGCCCCAACAGGCCCAACCAGGGATACTCTCGGACTCTGCCATGACTGCAGGTTTGCAACGTTCTTCTACCTTAGAATCCATACTCGATGCCCTGAGTGGAGGCACCATGGCAGAAAATATCGCTCCCAATAACCCACCGTCACCTACCACACCCCACACGGCCAATAGCCAGGTCCAAGCTGGTTCTGGCCGCCGGCACGTCCGACCAGTGTATCCGGATCCAGTCACTGCGGCACCAAATGCCCCTAGGGCGGTTGCACCGCCTAGTCCGACCACAAACCAACAGAGACTTACTATCGCAGGACGTATCCTCGTTTTCTTCGGGTATGGCCGAAATAATAGAGCGCGCAAGGAGCTCGTATCGGTTATCAGTTCAGTAGTGGTCGACATCTCACAGGTAAGCATATGGTTGGCCTGGCTGTCCATTTCAATGTCCGGATTGATGGGGCGTATGGTTCGATTTGGAGAACAGATTATCGCGATCATCGCACTTCTTACCGTCTCCACACACCGCAGAAGCCCTACAGTACCATCAAAAAACGAGTGGGATGCATGTGGGAAGCCACTGGGCACATGGGACGCCCTCTGGGTCGTCCGCCTTGCCCTCGACATTTGGCTCAGCGTCTGGCGCTGGTCTCGCGAACGTACCAAGCGCCTCCAGGATGAAAGGTAGACCCAAATTCGGCCCAACCTTTAACCACCTCTTACACGTGGTGTGCGCAGCAGTGGTCCCGCGTCCAATGATGCTGAAGTTCATCCACGTAATCGCCCGAATAGTTCGCCTCCGGGTGGAAGGACACACGGCCGCGCCGCACAAAGAAACGCGAACAGTTCAACCGAGGCACAGTCTCAAGCCACGCCCATGCCATACCCGCGGGTCTATGCGAGGTCTGTTTGCCAGTTTCCTGACATTTGCACCTCTGAGCGTGCGTACCACACATTACACACGCTGTGATTGTGTTTTAGGTTATCGTTGATGGGCTCAACCTTTACGCTCGTTTGGTTCGTGCTAGTCCAAATTCTGTTATATAGCTCAGCCAGCACGTGCCGACGATCCTCCCCGCATCTCTGGTGGTTAACTTTTGGAGTGCTCTGCGTGATGTATGTCATGATTCTTGAGGTGGTGGTGGTCGCGATCTTGGTCTTTGTCGTCGGGCCGATTCTATTCGTGCGTTACGATAAACTTTGTGTTCCTTGGCTCAGGCTGACTTTGCGTAGTTATTCTGGAGCATCCTGTTGCTTTGTCTCGGTAGACACCCATCCCAAAACCCGCATCATTTCACACCTGACATCGGGCAAGTTCCACGGGCCATCGTTGATAAACTTCCACTCGTGCTCTACATCCCCCCACCACCCGACCAACCGTCGAAACCGGTGACACTTCCACCAGACTTACACGAATACCCACCCAAACCCCCTACCTCGCGCCGCCGCCTCCGTTTCTTACAGTTCCGGCGGAGGGCTCCGTCTGTTGGTGATACAGTGAAGAGTGGCACAGGAAAGGATAAGCGGGACCCGAATCGACCCGCCACGTGGGAGGACAATTGGGAGAAAGGCGAGTATCCATTCGTACAGCTCGACAGTCACCGCGCATCGTGTGCGATTTGCCTGCTCGACTTTCAAGAACCAAGGCGTGTGGGCATCGACGCTCAGGAGTCGGATGTCACAAATGCACCAGCGCAGACTCAGACGCCTGGGGGGATGACGGAGAATCCGTCGACAGGTGAACCAGTAGCTCAGCAGGAGGACACGGCAAGCGTTACTGGGCAGACGGCCTTGCCAGGTGATGACCTATCTCTGCGGCTGCAAGATGCTGGCCAGGGGGCGCAGCCGTTACGGTTACTGAAATGCGGCCACGTCTTTCATGTCAGTACCATCCTTGTGCCTGTGGCAGATCTGATGCTGACGACCTCAACCATCGCTGTCTTGCAGAAAACGTGCGTGGATCCATGGCTGCTCGATGTATCAGGTCGTTGTCCGGTATGTCAGCGACCTGTTCGCGAGCAGCCAGACGCGACGAGTATGGAGCAGGAGGCGCGCCCGGCGCGCAGGCGGTGGTTTCGAAGTCGTCGGCGGAGAGGACCCGCGTGACCATGAACTGTCTGGATTGGGCTTATGGCGTTCTTGTGTGCTTTATTTTTGGACTCGATTCATTGGTTGTCTGCTATGCAGAATGTACAGAGTAGGTGTAAATATGAAATCACGATACCGCCGACGTGTTCGCATGTCACGTCAACTGGTCTATTAAATTGTCATTGTGTGTATGCAGATGATGGGCCATGGCGCAACGTTTCAGGGTCGACGTTGCGCGTCAAATTTGAATAGTGGCGCAACCGTGATATATCCTTTCCAAGAACCCCACTATGCGCAGCACGGGTTTGTGCCTTGGGATTTCAAAATGCAATTGTGATGTGTGCCACGGATTGTGCCACTGGTACTGGTACTGGGAAACCTTGGTCTTAGTGTCGAAACGACCGAAAGGACGGCCACGCACCAAGATAAGCAACTGTGTCCGTTCGTGGTCGCAACAGCAGCACGTGTGTTGTCCCCGTCGCCCAATGGAGCTTTCTCCGCGCGCTAGGTTAATCTCTTGGTTTGGGCCTGCTTGGCGATCTCTGGCACAGTTGGGTCACAGGACCACCCCTTCGCTTACTAATGACTCACTGTATATACGACCAAGTAAACCCTTTGGTATTAGTTGAGGGTGCGTTCGGGAACTTGTTCGCGACGGGAGATACCAGCCAAATGATTATCACGTTGAAACACTACTTTGTGCGAGAAAATCTGCAGCACATCGAGACTTCACACGACCTTACGTAAGGAGATGAACGCATCCAACGACCCACTGACGCAATTCCCCTTATTACGGTCCGGCTCTTGGGCGCGATCACGAATCCCACCCAAGTTGGTTATGCGCCCAGACAGGCCAGACCCTGAGGGCACACACAGCCCTGGCGGGTATCTCAGGACTGACAGGTGAATTAGTCCGCCAGTCATACTGTCGTTCGTGTCAAAGCTCCCGCAACCGTCCCATTTGAGAAAAGCAGCCGGGCCTGTTTTTCAACGGAATGGATTTGGGATCATCCTCTCGCTTCTGTCTGAATTTTCCAAAACGCCCGGTGCCGACCTTGCCTAATAACTTCTAGTTGTACACCCTCTCCGGCTGTGTTCAACGCAGAACTTCCCGACTAGCGTACGCCCCAGGGCTACCTCTGTCCTGCGCGCGGTGGGGTCCCACCCGCGTCCAAAAATTCCTCTCAGGATTCGGCTGCAGACCATCCCTCGTCTCCCGTGATGGCAACAGACCAAAAGTTGTTCTCTCGATCTCGCTCTCATTCCCCGGTCAAGTCGCCCAACCCAGCCGGAGGTGACGCTGGATTGTCCTCGTCGAAACACACGGCAACCGAACAAGAACCTTTACCATGGTTCACCGAGAGCTACTTTACAAGCGAGCCCGCGACCGCCGCGGCGCGGAAGATCTACATCAAGATCCTCGCTTCGAGAGGCGTGATCATCATCGTCTTCCTCCTCTCCGTGCTCTCCATATACTGGGGCGCGCTTTGGCAAACCCCAGTGCATGTTCATAATCTCAATTGCTGGGTTGTGGTAAGTTCCATATCTCATGATTCAAGAGACGTACTGGCTACTAGATGTGCGACGCTAATGTATGCAATGTTCATGCCGCTCCCGTTACAGGACTTTGACGGAGGGGAAGTGGGCCAGTTCGTCTCGCGCGCCGTGGTCGCAAGTAGCGGGGTGCCAACTAAGCTTACGTGGAGCGCAGTCCCCACGGATCTGTTTCCGAATGGGGCGCCTGACCTCCAGAGTGCGGTCATACAGGAGAAAGCCTGGGCCATCATAGCTGGTGCGTCTCGTCATATCCGTTTCATCTCATAACCAAGTTTACGCGCCAGCCATTAGTCAGCCAAAATGCGACGGAAACGTTGAGAGCTGCTGTCGTCGCTGCCGATGGCACCTATATTGCCAACCGCAGCGTCAGCGTGTATATTGCTGAGGCCCGGAGCGTGAATGCACAGTACGTTGTCTAGTCGGTGCTGTCCGGTTCGAATTTATTTTATCTTCGTTCTTAGCCGCATTGTTATTCGTCCGAATGTACGCTTTTTTTTCTTAGGTGTCGAGCTTGTACCTGAGGCAACTTCCCTCTAGATTTTCACGCTACTTGATGGCGTCACAGAAGGCTTCAATACGCAGTTCATTTCAGAAGTCCCCGGGCTATCGCCCAACTTAACTGCCCTTCTCGTCAACGCACCGAGGCTCGTTTCGCAGCCTATATCGTACACGGTGGCCAACGTACGACCGTTCGACGTACCGGTCGCTACTGCAGTTGACTTTGTTGGGCTCATCTACCTACTTATTCTTGCGGTGCGCCCTTTCAACTCCAGGGATAAGGTGTAAGCTCACTGGAGGTCTTACAGTTCGTAGTGACGATGGCACATTACGCAGCTCGTGTGGACGTCACGCATCTTGAAGATCGACTTACATTCAAATGGCTCATTATAATCCGCATCGTCAATCCCATAATCATGTACTTTTTCATCTCAGTACGTTCAGTCTCCTCCTTGTAGCTTTCTCTCTCATAAACCCTATGGACAGTGCTTCTACAGCCTGCTAAGCGTTGCCTTCCAAGTCCCCTTCAATCGATTGTACGCTCCGTCAGTGGGCTACATGCTGCCAGCGCTGACTGTGATTACTCCAGCTATGGTAGTTCAGGCTTCGTGATTTATTGGATGATGTCGTGGCTAGGGATGTGCGCCCTCGGCGGTGCCGTTGAATCCCTCGTAACGATTCTCACACCGCGCTTCATCTCTTTCTTCCTCCTGACTTGGATCATCGGTACGCCTCCTGCCAGTGTTTCCCCGTTATCGTCACCTATATGTGCTGATGCACACGTGTTCGAATGCCGTAGTGAATGTCTCTGTGTCCCTCTTTCCACCCGCGCTTCTCCCTGGGGTCTACAGCTATGGCTATGCCACACCGTTCTATAACGTTCAACAAGCCGTTCGGACCATCGTTTTCGGCACTCGTAGCCGGCGTGCGTTCCCTTCTTTGCCTACGTACCTGCTTGTTCCTGACATTGATTGTGTCGATTTTTGGCAGTGGGACTCAACTTTGCAGTACAGATCGTTTGGACAGTCGTCTCGTGGTGCACACTGGTTTTATTCCAGTACATCAAACGGCGTCAGGCGGTTCGCGCACACGAGACAGAAAATGTTAGCACTGCCCCTGAGTCGTCGTCGGACAAGCCAGGTCCATAGAGCTCTAAGGACGAAGAGGTGGTGAGTTATTTGGGCCTGGGATGTTGATGTGGGTTACTATAACACTTTATCAATGTGTCAATATGGACATTCTCCCATTCACCCGAATTAATATACATTAATACTTAAAGCCGGTTGATGGAATTCCAGAGGTACGTTTCGGCGTGCAAGTGCAAAACTGAAAGAAATTGTAAAACGGTCATGTGGAGTTTCGGCCGGAATCCGCGTTCCACGAGCCGGACGCGAACTGACGTGTCAATGACGATGATGCATCCATGATGGTCTCAAGTCCGACCTAGTTTCGCCCGCTCACCACCTCAACACTCGGTCCTTACCACCGCCACCGCTATGGTAACGAAATCTTCCACGTTTACGCGTGCCCTCGTTCGTCCATATGCGACGCTCAGCAACGCGACTGCGAGAAAGAGGTACTCTTCTTCGCTTCACAACTAATGCCTCTCACACGTCTCAGCCCAACAGGTCCGTCAATTCTTTGCCATGTCGCTTGGGTTCAGCTTCCTCACTCTATTGAGTTTAGCAATTGTGATGCTTAACATGGGCGGACCATCGACGGTATGTCACTTAGCCTTGAAGGATGGTCATCTCGTTGAAGCTGTATATCAATCGTCCAGGTCTCGGAAACCTCCGACTTTCTAAAGAATCTCTTCTCAGACGGGGACCTCATTCCCCTCCCGTTTCAATCAATCCTAGCACCGTTGATAGCCAAAAGACGAACGCCGCGTATCGAAAAGCAGTATATTGACATTGGCGGCGGTTCTCCTATCCGACGCTGGACCGAACTTCAGGGTGAAGGAATGGCGGCGTTGCTCGACGAACTCCACCCAACAACAGCGCCCCACAAGAGCTACGTTGCATTCCGCTACGCGCATCCCCTGGCAGATGAGACCGCGAGACGTCTCAAGGAGGACGGCGTGAAACGCGCGGTAGCCTTCACACAATACCCTCAGTACAGCTGTAGTACTACCGGCAGCAGTCTTAACGACATTTACAGAAAGAGCAAAGCCGGTCTTTTCTCTGGTATCAGTTGGAGTGTTATTGATCGATGGGGCACACATCCTGGCTTCGTCGAGGTGGGTCTTCCCCCTTCCTCCTCTGTGTCCACTTACATACCTCTCCTCCACACTAGGCTATCTCCCAGAATATCGAAGCCGCTCTCCAGAAATTTCCAGAAGAGAACCGTAGCGACGTTGTGCTGCTCTTTTCTGCGCATTCACTCCCAATGTCCGTCGTCAACCGCGGCGATCCGTATGTGCTTGAGGTTTCCGCTACCGTTGCAGGTGTAATGGGTCGCCTGGGACACACGAATCCCTATCGCCTTGTGTGGCAGTCCCAAGTTGGGCCGAGCGCCTGGATGGGCCCACAGACCAGCGACTCACTCAAGGGTCTCGCGCGTCTCGGCAAGAAGCGTGCTGTGCTTGTTCCTATCGCATTTACGAGCGATCATATAGAGACGCTATACGAACTGGACCTCGAATATGGGAAGGAGGCCCGCGAGGTGCGATTATCCTCTCCTCTCGTCTTGTACCGTAGAGTGGGGTAACTCATGAGGCGCTAGCTCGGTATGGAGGTGCACCGCGCAGAGTCGCTTAATGGCTCACCCGTATTTATTCGTGCGCTCGCGGACATTGTAACGCACCATTTGAAGGAGAATGGTGCGGGTGCTCCCCCAACATCAGTGCAAATGGGCCTGCGCTGCCCGGGCTGTTCGAATGTGACGTGTGCACAACAGAAATCATTCTTCGCACGAGGTGGCAACGCATAGACAGCCCATGCGTGTCCTAGTCCACTGCATGATTGCTGGTCTGTTCCGCATCTTCCTATTACCGGATGTAATTCTCTCACTTGACAAAATGTGATGTTTTCGCCCCTGTACATGCACATCAATGCCTACTGGTGTATCACAGCCTCAAAGGGTTGGAACCCGCCAGGTGACGCATTGCAAACCTGCCCACACACCCCGCGCTCATCATGTCATTCTCCTCGCCTAGACAAGCGCCCTACGCGAAATATAATTCAGCAATAGGAGATCATCGTTACTCGGACTCAGACTGGCAAGACGTCGCGAAGGACGAGGAGGGTTATGACCAGGTTGGGCGGGGCGGGTCCGAAGGCGGGATCGTGGGCGTATGCAGAGGCGGGGGCGGACGTGTATAAGGAGTCCCGTGAGTGTAACTAGGACCAGCCGGAGCCGAGCTGGTGGGTGAAGGGCTGGCGGATTCAGAGCTGGCGGATTCAGGTCTAAGATGAGATCGCAAACAAGTCAGTGTCGCCATTGAGAGGAGAGGGTTCGAAGGGATAGAAACTAAACTCACTTCTTATGCATTTTAGCCGACATCCACTTCTGGCCCACACCCATACCGCCACCTATGACGCCAGCGACGGCACCCGCAGCCGCATAAGATTTGGCTATACCCCCAATCTCGTCCTTCAAGGCGCGCTCTAACTGGGACAGGTCATTGCGCGCATCGTGCATCTGATGTACAGGGACAGGAGCGGCGAGCGCAGAGCCGACGGCCGAAATGGCGATGAGGATTTGTGCGATTGTCTTGTACGAAGGCATTTTCGAAGGACGTATGATTAGGCAAAGTTGTTATTAGTTGGTTGGTTGGTTGGTTGGACAAGGTGAGCGTGCAGTCGTCGAGACCAATAAGAGGAAAGGCTTCAACGTTTGGAAACGAAAGAGGCTGGGATCTGGTTAGCACTTTCGCAAGACGAGGGCGAAGGGAAGAGTGCACGCACTATCCAGTACCCGGTGGGACGTCAAAGTGAGCAAAAAGGAGCTAGAGAAATTGGGAGCCGATGGGGCTTTTATACTTGCACGGGGACTGGACAAAGAGATTGATGGGAATGATACCATTTATCATAAACGTGGTTAATTCCTCCGATAACTATAAGGTAGCCCTCTGATACCCGACAAACGTTCGAAGCCAAGAGGACTCGGGGTTACGAGGATCGTTGCCTTGTCATGCTTCAGCGAAGCGTATTAGTGACCCACGCAGAAAACCACACTCAAGGTCAGTAGACTTGCCCACATCTTGTCGGGCGGTACGTCCGACTTGCGTGATCTAACGCGAGAAAAGAGTAACGAGGGCGATCATCATAAAGGACATCCTTCTGGGGTTGTCACGCCGGTGCTGAGCAGTGAGCACGTGCGATGGCGTATTGGGTGGCGAATTTGTGAGACAGCACAGAGCGCGGTGCAGTGCACATCTACTTTAATATAAGGCCGTAGATTGGTTTCAAAATTGTACACCCTCTTCAAACAAGGACACGATTGGTACGGCAGAAATCTTATGGCCGATAAGATAGTGAGTCCAATTCGAGAGCACATGCGCAGACGGTGTTTGTAGAAGACGACACACGAACATATACTACTCTAAGTCAGAACAGTAACAGAGCACGCAGATAGCACGAGAACTGAACCTGACAGCACTACCCACTGGGGTTTATACAGTAATCGTATGTGATCGAGCTCCGGAGCGCTCGGCTGTTCCGTTCCGGGCTCACACCAGCACCCAATGCGTAATCGCACGTGCGAAAGAAGATGACTTTCACGCCCCATTTTGTCGATCACTCAACTCAACATCATGACGTGCCGCGCAACAGGCTCAGGACACCCACGTTCGCCCGGGACAATGAAATCCCATCTGCTCCTCATCTCTCTAGATACCTGCTCGCTCAATGTCATCACTGCCACTGAGAACATAATGCATAACACACACAGGCTGAGCGGCACAGCTAAATAGGGAGACACGACAGAGCGCGTACATCACACACCTGCCGCTTTTGGGGGACAGCCATACCGGGGGCCCTTTCAGACCGTTGGGTTTGGTAAAATGGATGCTCTATACGGCATGTGTCGCGCACTACATTGGCTGCGGGAACGCATCAGACTCGGAGGCTCCTCCGCCGCTCCCTTTGTCCGGGGAAGAGAGGCACAGTCAGTCGACTTTATTCCTTTTTCTGACCTTCTTCGCCATTTCAAACCATTGCGACCTCTGGCGAACAGAAAACCGGGGTTAAACAGTCGCTGTACATGTGGTAGAAGTAAGTAAGTGCTGAGGCAAGTGCTGAGGCTGAGTGGTTACCCCTTGGCTGTCTGCTGATTATGGGTAGTTCCATTGGTGCGGTTGGGTTACCGGATCACGCCCCCGCATACTAATGAACCTTACCCATAGATAAACCCTGCAGTTAAATCTGCATTACATCGAGAATTTTTCACTGTCAATAGCTTCGTCGAGGATATATAAGAGGTCAATCAAAACGATTGTTCTACAGTTGACCTAAACCACGACCTTACGTAATGTAAATGAGCATATACTCGACGATCGGACCCACTGATGCAATTCCCTTGTTACGGTCCAGCTCTGCCTGAGGCGCGATCCAGGCGAGGGTACCGCACAGCCCTGACAATTCGTAGGAATGCTCTGTGTGCTCTTCGTCTTCCCATTCGTGCTTCTCCCTAGGGTTTACAGCGCTGACTATGCCACACCGTTCTACGATGTCCAACAGGCCATCCCTTCGGTCCTCATCCCTTGTGTCCGCTTTGTCCTTCTCTTCCACACTGGACTGTCACTCAGAATATATATAAAAACTGCTCTTCAAAAAAGGTTCCAGAAGAGAACCGCAGCGACGTTAAGCTCCCAATGTCTGTCGTGAACCGCCACTATCCATATGTGCCTGAGGTTTCTGCCACCGTTGCAACTGCGATCGATCGCCTGGACACGAAACCCTATCGCCTCGCATGGCAGTCCCAAGTCGGGCCAAGAGCCTGGATTGGCACATAGACCGGTGACGCGCTCCAGGGTCTTGTGCATCTTGGCAAGAAGTGTGTTGTGCTTGTTCCTATCGCATTTACGAGCGACCACATAGAAATGCTATACGAACTGAATCTCGAATGTGGGAAGGAGGCTCGCGAGGTGCGTTCGTGCCCGTGACTTTGCTGATAGTCTCTGGGTCCTTTAGACCCTTGGATTAGGTTGCCAACCTAACCCAAAGGTCTCAAGGGCTCAGTGCGGAAAGTTGAGAGTCGATAATCAATTACGCGTCTGAATATCATGAGGTCAAAGACGATGCAAAACGAGAAAAGACTGGTCAGGGTGATGGGGAGATGATCGACGACATGAACCTACATCCATATATTGATCTAGACTGACCCGTGAGTGCCTTAGACTCTTCGTGGTGCGCCTTCTCACACAGCATATGTTAGAATCAGAACATTCGCCGAATTCAACTTCGTCGTGCCAAAATGGGTTCAACACCCATAGGATGTGTGCATGAATGCGGTCACTTCTTGGGCAAAACTTCTTGTAACATATTATTCAGGCAGCTACTTTAGGTAGAGCATGAAAGTGCACCACAAAAAAAAGCACACCTTGCCTCCCCACTTAGCATACTACTGTAGTAGAACCAGTCTCGGAAATACTATGTTCTTGAAATCGGATGCTTGGAGTGTGTTCACGCCTGCCCGTTGGTTGGTATCAAATATATTTCAATGTTGTGAGAAAATATGACGTGGGAATCTCTAAAAATACACTTGGGTGGCCGCCTAGAGTGCTATTGTGGTCCCACGTCGCTATTCTGGTTTGACACCATATTCTGGATATATGTCGCTAATCTCGCTCTGTTGACCAAACTGGACGACTGGCCCCAGTGTGTCAGTCAGGATAAATCTTGGCTAGTCTTCTGGAGCCAGACGGACTGGAAAACCGCTGGATCTGCTGGGAGTGTCGCGGAATGGCTCGCCCGTACCCATTCGTGCGCTTACGGACATCGTGGGGCAACATTTTGAAGGAGGATGATGCCGGTTCTCCCCGACGTAAGTGTAGGTGGGCCTGCGCTGCACCAGCTGTTCGAATATGACCCGTGCATAGCAGAAATCGTTCTTCGCACGAGGCGGCAATACGACAGCCCATGCGTGTCTTAGTAGTCCGAGCCCACTCATGATCGCTGTTCTGCTCCGCGTCTTGCTGTCATGGGATGCTGCTCTGACCTCACTTGACAAAATGTGATGTTTTCGCTCCTGCACATGTACATGAACTCCCACTGGTGTATTATAGCCTCAAAGGGTTGGGATCCGCCAGGCGACGCATTACAAACCAAAGATCAATGGACTCAGCCTACCCACATCATCCCGCGCTCATCATGTCCTTCTCCTCGCCTAGTCAAGACTCTCAAGCGCCCTACGCGAGATATGGCTCAGCAACTGGAGATCATCGTCACTCAGACCGGTAAGACCACGCGAAATAGGATCCATCTCGACGGAGCGTTGGGGATGGTTGTTCGAGGGATCTGTAGTACCCGAACGGCCACCTCCACTACCGCTACTCAGATGAGATTACAAACAAGTCAGTGTTGCCATTGAGAGGAGAGGGTTTGGAAGGGATAGAGACTCACTTGTAGTCGACAGTGGGCGTAACGCTGTTGAAGAATTTCCCCACCATGCCCGCAGTGCCCCATATGCCGCCAGCGAGGAGACCCGCAGCCGCTGTATTCTTGGCATTATCGCTGAGGCGGCGCTCCAACTGGGACAGGTCGGCGCGTGCATCGTGTATCTCCTGTGCTGGAGCAGGAGCGGCGAGCGCAGAGCCGACGGCCGAGGTAGCAATGAGGATTTGTGCAATTGTCTTGTATGAAGGCATTTTCGAAGGATGTGTAGTTAGGCAAAAAATTATTAGTTTGGTTGAACAAGGTGAGCGTGCAGTCGTCAAGACGAATGATTGAAAAGGCTTCAACGCTTGGCGCGAACGAAAGAGGCTGGGATCTGATTAGCTAGTTCGCAAGACGAGGGCGGAGGGAAGAGTGCACGCACTATCCAGTACCTGGGATGTCGTGGTGAGCA
>Ga0307510_10004384_pt1 | contig 16592 bp, 17 predicted proteins | sample 12_EM_MG_FD_207224 | JGI IMG/M metagenome (GOLD analysis project Ga0307510, IMG submission 207224) | Populus trichocarpa ectomycorrhiza microbial communities from riparian zone in the Pacific Northwest, United States - 12_EM | ecosystem: Host-associated > Plants > Roots > Unclassified | place...
CACAATTTGACCGGCTTGTTTTCGGCTCAAATCGAGCTGAAAACCAAGCTGGTCAAATTGTGCCTGAACGGCCTGTCAGATCTCTAAGTCGTCTGAAGTGACCCCCCGGCTCTTGACCTAATCCATTTACATCTTTATTTTCATAATTTTAGCTATTTTATTTTATTTGTTATCACCAATTTTCGAAAAGGTCCGGCTTAGCTGCCAGCAACACTAGATTGACCTATCAAATGCATACAAACAAGTGCACATCGAGCCAAATGACGTCCATAAAACTGCATTTGCTACTGTCTTCAGAACATGCAAGAGCAACGTAATGTAGCAGGGCGATTGCAATGCCCCAGCAACATTTCAGCAGCTCATGACCATGATCTTTCATGACACAATAGGACAGTTTGCACACATCTATATGGACAATCTATTTGTCTACAATGACACAGTCGAGGATCACACAGGACATCTCGAATACTCACTCCAAAAGTTGAGAGAAAATCACCTCTTCCTGGAAGAGGTGAAGTGCGATTTATTCTCATCACATATGGATTGTCTGGGACATCTCATCAATAACCAAGGACTCCATGCAGACACTGATAAAATGGCCCACGTTCGCAATTGGCCTGCACCTAAAAATCTTAAGGATATGCAGCAGTTTTTGGGCCTTGTTCAATACTTAGTGCATTTCATGCCAGATATAACTGCATACACTGGCCCACTCGCTGCGATCTGTAGGAATGGCCAGCTGTTTTATTGGAAACCATTGCATGAAACATGCTTCAATCACATAAAATCAGTTGCTTGTAAAACTCCAATATTAAAGCCCATCGTCCCAAGTTCAAATCAACCAATATGGATCATTTGCGATGCATCTATGTCAGGTGTCGGCTCAATGTATGGGCAAGGGGAGACTTGGCAAACATGCTGCCCTGCTGGCTTCATGTCAAAGAAGTTCTCTAGTGCACAGATGAATTATCGACTCTTCAAGATGGAGACCATAGCTATTCTCGAAGCCTTGCTCAAATGGGAAGACAAGCTTCTTGGCAGAAAGATTACTGTAGTCACAGATCACAAGGCACTAGAGTTCTTCAAGACGCAGAGATGTCTGAACAGTCGACAAGCGTGTTGGATGGAGTTCCTTGCGCGATTTGACTATGATATCATGTATGTCAAAGGGGAAACCAACTTAGTGGCAGACGCTCTGTCTAGATACTATGAGAGTGATAATTGGGATGAGACGAAAGATACTTCCCAGTATGTCAACACAGATGCTCAACTTGACCCAGAAGGGGAAGATCTCCCTTGGGATAGGTTTGAAGAGACCTGAGCAATGCATGAGACTGGCAAGGAACATAATACATGCATGCAGCAGCGGCAACAAGCACCACGGCAAGCAGACAAACCAGTATCCTTCGTACCAAAGCATCCAGTTGTTGAAGCAATAGAAGAGAGGCAGCGAGAAGCAGCAGAACTCATTGCCCATAAGAAAAGCACCCATGAGCAACCATCAGATGAGCACACAGTGCATGTACTGCGATCAAACAATCAAGTAGACCCTATGATCAGAGAATCCTTGGGACAGTTGCCAAACCTCTGCCCATGAGTGGAGGGCAACCACTCTATTCTGAAAGACATAAAGAATGGATACCCAAAAGATCTGCTGCTCTCTAAAGTGTTAGAGAATGTTGCACACCACAAAAGCTTTGAGATCATTAAAGATCTCATATATACTCAAAATCGTGCTGGTGATTCAGTGTTGTGCATACCATCTATAATCCAGAAGAAGTGACGATTGACAGAGGTTATTATTGCACAAGCACATGAGGTACTTGGCCATTTTGGCCCTCAAAAGACAGCAGAATATATACAATGCCACTATTGGTGGCCACGCATCAGGCATGATGTCGAGCTATATTGTAAAACTTGCCCCATCTGTCAAATGATGAAGACCAGCACTCAGCAAGTGCCTGGACTCCTGCATAGTCTGCCAATCCCAACGCGACCATGGAGATCAATAGCCATGGACTTTGTCGGTCCATTCCTGGAGTCCAGTGGTCATGACTATCTTTGGGTAGTCATCTGCCGCCTTACATCCATGGTACACTTAGTTCCCATCCACACAACAACAACTGCGAGTGAACTGGCGTGGCTATACATCTGAGAAATAGTCCGCTTACATGGACTTGCAGAAACCATAGTCTCAGATCGTGATTCAAAATTCACGTCCAAGTTCTGGTGCAAGACACATAAACTCCTTGGAACAAAGCTTCTAATGTCGACATCTTTCCACCCGCAAACAGATGGTGCATCAGAGCATGCAATATGATTGGTCGCTCAAATACTTAGAGCGATAGTGTGCCCGGATCAGCAGGACTGGGCAGAAAAGATCCCGATGGTGGAGTTTGTGTTGAATTCTGCCATAAGTACCTCATCTGGATTCACCCCATTTGAGCTCAGCTATGGGTATGTACCCAGTATCAATCCCGGGATAATTCCAGAGTCGAGTGCAGTACCCAGTGTGAAATACTTTGTCACACACACACTCAGGAACCTATCGCATGTGCACAATGCTATAATAGAAAGTCGAGTGCAACAGACACATAACGCAAATTGCCACCACCATGAGGATGATACCTTCATGGCTGGTGATCAAGTCTACGTCTCTACAGCTGATCTTTCACTCCCAAAAGGATGAGCGACTAAGTTATTACCAAAATACGTTGGACCTTTCAAAGTACTGGAAGCACAACCAAGCACATCCTCCTATAAAGTTGAACTACCAAATCGATTGAGAGCACAAAGATTGCATGATCGATTCCATCGAAGCAAGCTTCGCCCATACCATGCAAATGATGATGCACTGTTCCCACACTGGGAAGCGCATATGCACTATGACTTTGGCTCTCCAGACAATCAGGAAACCCTGGTTGAGGATATCTTGACACACAAGTGGGAGAATAACAGACTGTCTTTCCAGATACACTGGAATGATGGAGATATCACATGGGAGACTTACAAGACTTGTAAAGATTTACAAGCTCTAGATGAGTATCTCCAGCTCCTGGGTGTCAAGGAGCCCTCAGAATTGCCTAGAAGGAGTGTTTCACCTTGAATGGACACTCCCACCAATTTCATTCACCTTGCAAAAGCACCCCAAAAAATCAGCATGGCGATCAATCGGTTTTACAATCAATCATGTCAATCATAGTGCAAATAAAATTCTTATTTCATATACTACTTGACTTATAGTCAATCCAAAGGTCGACGACATTCTCCACTTTGCCTGAATACAATGTTGTTACATCCACCCACAAAAACAGCCCACTATGAGCTCTCCTACACTCACATCGAACACAAATCCTGGGCTGTGGCAATACAACGCCATGGTCTGCATAGTATCACATGAAACCCATACTTGCAAAACTTGCGCAGTATGGGCTCGTCATTACACGTTGTCTGCATTGGACAATGAACCGTCCCTTACCACCGCAGAAGAGTGATGCAAAATGGTCATACGCAGCAATCTAGCCACTGAAAACACCACATTGCAGCGTAATCACGATGCGCTGCAACAGGCACACACAACTTTGCAACTTAACAGTAGTTCGATGCAGCAAAACAATGCTTCATTGCTCCGAGAACTCAACGTCATTCGCGTAGAGCTAGCGAACACTTGTGATGACCTTGGGGGCATACACCATCGACTTAATTCTGCAGAAGATAAGATCAACCATCTGCATGATAGTGAGCACGATAAACAGACTACAATCAGCGACCTGAACGAACAGGTCGACCTTCTAAAGAACCAACTTCACAACCTTGAGCACAAGCACTCCTTGCGCCATCGCAAGCAACCTTGTCTCACCCCAGATTCTCCCACCCCATGCCGCGCTGCCTCCCCGATGGTCAAGGATTCCACTGCACCTCCCCTTCTTTCCAGGATGGCTGATCCACCACAGGCCATCTCGACTGTCTCTATGCTTCTGATTGCGGCACCGTCTACCCCTCTGAATGGCCATGCACTCCCTGTTGTGGTGCCATTTACCCCTCTGCCGGGCGACACTTTGCTCGCTCCCCTTGCTCTACTCATGGCACCCTGCTTCACTGTGTCCCAATTTTACGACAGTGTTGGCCTTTATTCTCTCCATCCTATCTTATCCTACACGTCTAATCAGTACTTCTGCACTGCTCTCACTGGGGATGGTGACATTGATTTCGCATCTCATGCGCTCCTTGTCTATGCCTTTGGCAATCTCAATGCAGCAGGCCCTGCTTGGACCACTTATCTGGTCACTCATGAGCAGCTTACTGATGAGCTTCGTGCTCCAGCGTTGGCCACTAACCTTCCCCTTCTGCTCATCTACATTGCTGGGGGGGAGGAGGAATGGTGTCCTTGTATCACTGTATAAAGATCCGAAGTCTGAGGAGGAGGTTAACACCCTCTTCAGTACGGATAACAAGGCTTTTGGGTACTGTGAACGTATCCATAACATGCCTCCCGAACTGCACAATGCATTCCATCAATGCACCCTCGATCACTGGTTGGAAACCCATGACAGGAACCCTCCTGGACAGGGCCCATCTAAGCGCAATAAACCGTCGCCCTATGACGAAAATTCAGTCTGGAAATGATGGCTCAAACTCAAACGTGAAGAGGATGCTTCATTTAAGTACACTGGTATCTGACACGTCGGTCAGGGATATCAAACCATATATATCAATGGTGCGAAGGCCATCCTTTGCTTTATTCCTTGTGCATCAAAAGGACCTAAGGGGCCCACTCATGCTATTTTTTTTTTTTTTTTTTTTTGGAATCCATTTATGTGCATCTCGGGGTACAGAACCCCACGTGGCACTTCAGAGATGTACATGATATCGATGCGTAGTGTCTAATAAACTATGTTGGTCCTCTGTTATTCCCCCATAACCTGGTTATCGTTGCGTAACATTGACTGTGGTGCTTGATGGCAAGCGCAGTGATAGCGTGCCAGCGTGCCCCTGATATGGGTGTAAGCGACTCCTGTGTGATCTCGGGTGGAGTTGGCTTTCGTGTGGGCAAACTGTGTGTCATCTTGGCACTCAAGTTCGTTGACCACACTTGCGCGTGGGCAGCATGTGCTATGATATTGCAAGGGGAATGAAACGATGTGTAATTCCTTTGTGCTCTTCTTCAGTTTTTAATTTTGTCTGTGGTGTAATTCTCGCATAGCAGTAATGTTAAGAGTATCTGTGCGCTCACCTGGTTTTTCTTTGAATCGGCTGGTTCCGTCTATATAGTTTGCTAGGGGTATTGCCATCTCCGGGTCTCCTAATAGTGTTTCGATTGTCATGTTTTTATGTCTTTTCTTCGCTTGCTGCACCAGGGCCCATCTTTCGAAAGCGTAGTGTGTGCAGTGCAACAGGTAATGCACGATAGTTTTGTTTTCGGCGCCGCAAGCTGGGCAGTTGTCTTTGTCCGTCCTTTTGAATTTGTACAGGTAGCTGTTGAGAGGGACGTGTTGCAACCACAATTGCGCTATCCTGCTCGATGCTTCATGTGACAGTTTTTCGTTGCTGATTGTTTTGATAAATCTATCAGATGGTGTGGTACTATCGATTTTCAGCGCATTCATCCCCCTCTTGGACTTGTGCCACTCTTTCTTCCAATCCTTTTTCAGTTTATCGATGAGTTTACGTTTCACTGCTGAGGGATTAATGAGTAGTGGCTTTCTGAGGTAAGGGGGGAGTAATTCCTTGTCCGTTGATAAACCAGTCACTGCCTTTTTTGCCTTGCTGTCCGCTTTCTCATTGCCTGCGATGCCAATGTGTCCTGCTGTCCACCTGAGTGTTAGCAAGTACTTGTCATTGCTCCTGCGTTTTTGTATCCTGGTTGCCAGTGATAGAACTTCTCTCGCTAGGTGATGACTGGGTTTTCTTAGCTCCAAGTTGAAGGCTCTGAGTGTGGCTTGGTTGTCTATTGCGATGACGCTGGAAGTTGCTCCTTGCCTTTCCATTCCGATCAAGTGCATAGCTAGTAGTAGCCCTACCAGCTCCGCTTCGTGAACTGTGTGTTCCGCTTCCGGCCCCAGGTGATAGTGAAGCATACGGTTAGGTCTGTTGTTCCTGATCAATATAGCGGCAGCCCCGACTTTGCCTCCTTGGGCTGAGCCATCCGTGAAAACCTGAATTTCTTCCATGGCATTTTCGGCTTCCCAAGCTGAGGCTTCCTTGTTCATTGGGATGCTGATGCTAAAAGGGAGCTCTCCTAAACTGGAGGGGTTCCAGCCAAATGTAGGGATTTTCTCCATCTTTCTTGTGTCTGTGTTGGTCAGATTTGACAGCGTGTGGAGGGGCCCGCAGTGCCTTTTAGTTGCTCTTGTCCTCTTCCAATTAACTGGTTTGAATAGTGGGTGGTCTATGGGCAGGGTGGCCATCCTGATGAAGGCTCTGATGCACCACTTTTTAATCATTAGCAATGCCGGGAGCAGAAAAGCGCTGGCGTTTAAAGTGTCCATGGGGGATGTGCAAAGACCTCTAGTTATGGCCAAAGCGCCGGCTCTCTGCGTGCTGATTATCTTTTTGATGGCCCCGGCTGAGCCAACAGTTTTGGGACCCGCGTAATCCACGTTTGTCGGAGTACACCAGACATCCACAGCGTATAGCACCCTGGGGAGTGTGACACTTGTGTATAGGCGCTTCGCGAATTTGGGGGTGATACCCCATGTTGGCCGTGTTAGTCTTCAGATTTGCGCTGCCCATTTTGTGCCTTTCTCTACTGCATATGCTTGTTGAACCTTCCAATTGAGGTTTCTATTGGAGTATACTCCTAGATATTTGGTGCTTTCAGAAGGCTGTACTGTTCTTCACGGAAGGTGCAGTGGAGGGTTTCCTGCGTTTTTGCGACTGTGGGCGAAATTGATAAGCGCTAGTTTTGAGTACTCGAGTGGAGAACTGTGTGTCTTAGTCCAGTTCACCACCCCATCCTCTCTGCACATCATGTCTGCAAGTTTGCGATGTGCACTCAGGAAGTCTTTGGCTGATGCTAGCATGAAAGCGTTGTCTATGTAGGCTTCAGCATCCTCCTCTTTGTGCTTTGGTATGTCTATTAGATCTGCATTGTAATATTGATATAATACCATCGATAGCGGGTCTCCTTGGCCTATCCTGTTATCGATCGGAATTTTATCCGAGACATAACCATCAAATCTGAGGGTTGTGACTTGGTCCCTTAACATGTTGGGTACGAAGCTGGTGTATGCAGTGGGCACCCTTCGTTTTCTGAGGTTATGCACCAACCTCTCCGGGTTTGCGTTTGGGAAAGCGCCTTCTATGTCCAGGAAAAGCACCGACGTCACCTTGCCTATCCTCCACGCCGCCTTCACTTTGTTGGTTAGCAGGTGCATGGCATCGGCTGTAGTTCGACCTGGGCGCCCTCCAAAGTGGTTGGCTGGCAGCAATTGGTGCTTTTCTGTAACATATGTGATGTGGTTAGCGATTATAGCTGTGATCACCTTCCACATTGTGTTCAGTAATGCTATGGGTCTATAGGCTTTCGGCATGTCGTATCTGGGCTTTCCTGGCTTTCTGAGAACGACCGTGACAAATTCCTTCCAGGGCTTATACATGAGACTACCCCTGAGCATAGCTTGGTAGATGTGAGCCAATCTCTCTATGATCAGGTCAGCGCTTTTGGTGAGGACGATATTCGTGATACTGTCTGGGCCCAGAGCTTTGTACGGTTTTAGCCTTTTGAGCTGTGCGTGGATTTGCTCGGTGGTTATTACCCCTTCGCCTTCGCATTCGGGCGGGTATGAAAATTCATCCAGGGTGTTGTCGATTGGAGGTTTTGCTGGGAAGAAGCCTTTCACTAGCACACATCCTTTATCTTGGTTTGTGTTAGCTCGCTCTTCTACCTCTCTGACCTTATGGATCAACATGGGGATTCTGGTCTTTCCGCCGTTGCCCCAGGGAGTGGACATAAGTTGGTGTGCAGACCAGATATCTGGGTCTTCTCCTTTCTCTAACCAGTCTCTCCAGTGATGTTCTCTGGTCTGATCTAGGAGTTTTCGGTACTGCTTAGATGCGACAACATGCGCTCCATGTATGGCATGTCCTAGATCGTGACGCCAGTCATACGATTGTCTCCCCAGTTTGTTCGACTGGCGACATAGCTGTGTTAACTCTTTTGTCCACCATCTTTTAGATTTCGGTGTGATGTTCGTCACCGGGACTTGGGTTACAATAACGCGCTGGATTGCTTTCGTTAGGCTTTTGCAGCTGTGCTCTAGCTGTTCCTGGTTGTCTATCAGCACAGGCTGCAGAAGATTGGCTAACTGAACACTTAGCTCTTTGCGGAATTCGTCCCAGTCCACATTGCGAAAGTTATTGATATCCTCCTCCTGTATGATGTCTGCTGCGAGGCCCAGCTCCATTATGATTGGGAGATGGTCAGTATTGATTCCCCTTTGGTCTGGCTGTGTGTTGCAGGAAATCAACAGGTTTTCGGAGTGGTCAGATATGAAAACTTGGTCCAGCCTACTCCACAGCTTCATGACATTGTGCTTGTGTGTTGGGATGCTGCTTGGGAGCGCCAGGTCTAGGCCGGTGTCTGCTACTACTTCAATCAGTTTCTCCGCCGCTTCTAGTACATCTTTAGTGAATAGTCTGATGTCGCTGGGATCGTCCCAATATGGGTGATGTCTGTTGAAGTCCCCGACCCATAGGACATGCGCTGTCTCGTTAGTCGACTCCATTAGCTCGGAATGGTTTTTGCGGTGGAATTCCATCAGTAGCCACATGGTGGTGTCATTGTTACAGTCATTGTACACATTGACAATGGTTAATTTACCCCACCCGCTGCTAAGCTGTATTACTGTAACATCGCTTGATGGGAATTCGAGCTGCTTCCAAGTGTCAGACCTTATGGATGCATTAACAAGCGTGACTGTTCTGGAGGGGTTATCTGAGCTTCGGTGCATTGAGGGGTAGACCAGTGTCCAATCCCTCAACGCCAAGGTGTAGCCATTGTGGTCCATGGTCGGCTCCTGGAGCGCTATGAAACTTATTCCTTTGTTTATTAGATCGTTGTTACTGATGAGGTTGTGTTGACATTTTCTCGATTTGTTTACATTTTGCTGCCAAACTGTGATATGGTCCGTTAAATCCATAGTGGGTTCTGTTGGGTTACATCACTGTCTGTGTTTGTCATGTTCAGTCTGGGGCTGATGGGTTTGCGCATCCATTCGGGGATTTCTCCCTCTTCTTCGGGGCATTGGCCTTCCTCTCTGGCGCCATACCTGTTTATCTCTGGGATGTGGATATTATTAGGGTAGCGCTGCGGGAGACTCCCTCCGCGGTTTGGCCCTTTCCTGCGCTGCGCATTATGCAAGTTCGATATTGGGAGGCTGTTTACTGCATAGGCCGCTGGGAAACACTCGTCTAATGGGACTCTGCTGGGCCTTGACGATAGCGTCCAGTCCTGCTCCGCTGGGTAGAATGGCATGCCATTCACTGGGTTTCTATCATCTAGGTTCGCACAGCGCCTGATGAATTCCGGGCATGCTCTGTCCCAGCTAGCATGGGAACTATCCCCGCAAGAGACGCAGTAGAACTTGCCATCATTTGTGCATACACTTGTTCTGTGGCTTTCCCTGCAGGTGTCGCCATTTTCTGGGCATCTGTTAGCAAAGTGGCCCTACTGTCTGCATTTTATGCATTGGATGGGTTCCTGTTTTTGTTTCGTTGGCCTGATCAGACTACTGCAGATGCCTATGCCGTCCCGAATGAGTTTGTTGGCAGTGTCAACCGAGGAAAACGACAGGATGGCAAACGTGTGAGTTTGCCCCGATTTCCTGCGTTCTGCTGGCTTGATCCACCTTGCTTTGCGCATAGCGCAAGGGGTGAGTCCGTTAGCCTCCTCTATTTCCCTTAGATGAGTAGTGTTCTCTGGTTCGAAAGTTAGTGGGACCCTGGGTGCTACTATGTTGTATAGCCGGTCTCTTATATGCGATCCTTTGGAGAAAGCATTGGTGAACATTTCCTTGTTACCTAGCTCCCTTACCCAGTTCGCTGCCTCCTTGCTGTTCAGCGTGAAGAGAATTGCGTTCTTCTTGGTCTTGTATGCGGTTTCTATCTTTACTAGTGATGGTTTAGCCGCCTCAACCATTTTGTCCAGGGCCTCATTGGCACTGGTAATTAACTCTGTGAGGCTTTTCTCTAGGGTGTTTATGCCTTCCTCGTCATATATATCGACAAGAATTTGTTTGGCCTTACGCTCCATGTCCCCAAGAACCTTGGGGTCCACACTGTTCTTATGGGTCGGTGCCTGTCTGGTTACCAGCACGTCCCTATAGGATTGCGTGGCATCCGCGATCTTATCTGCGGCGCTGGTAATGCTTCCTATTTTGTTGAGGATGGTGCTAGAATCACTTATCAGGCCTTCTGAGGCTTTCCGGGCTTTCTCAGAGGATTCTAAAGTGGCCTTCAGGGAACTTGTGATGCCGTTCAACTGGCTGTTAAGTCCTTCGCTGAACTTTCCTAGATCACTTTTCACTGCTTTAGTGTTGCAACTTTCCTGCATTTTAGCAATTTGAATCTCCAGCAAGTCGTGAAGTTTTACAAGGTCCTTTCATATAGCGGCGCAGATGTCTTCCCGGAGGGCTATTTGTGTGTCACTCACTTTCATGTATGCCTCCCCTTCCTTTTCTTCTCCTTCTACTACTATTTTGGATTCCTTGGCATAATTGATTACCTTTAGGATCTCCTGTTTGATGTGTGCGCTTGGTTTGCCATCGCGTATAATGGCTGCGAGCATCTCTGCTATTATATTGAGCGGTGCTGGCTTGGTTACTGTTATGCTTGTTTGGGGGATAGATGGCTGCTGCTCTGTTGCATTGGTGGAAGCCAATGCCACAGTTGTAGCGCGTGTTTGCGGAGTTTTCCCGCCTACTGAGCGCGGTTTGGGAGTGGCGCTAAGGCCCATTTTTAACAGGGCTTTAGACATGCCTTGGGTCTTCAAGTTTGTCTGATTAGCTTGGTTTATGAGATTTTAAAGGGAACAGATGTGTGTTTGTTATGTGACTACGCTCTACTTTAGCTACAACATTCATTGGCAAAAAAATTTGCCATGGAGGTGGTGGTTGCCAAAAAAGGAAGTCCCACTCACGCTATTATCAAAGATGCATTCCTTTGTGCAGCAGCCATGCTGCTCATTGTCCTAGAGCGTTATCAACATATCATGGAGCAGTTGGGTCTAACCATCGCACCAAACCGCCGCGCAAAGATCTACAACACAATAATCTTTGGTGATGAACGCCACCTTGGTGAGAATGAGATGGCATGCTTCCTGACATCCTCAGGAGTGACTACAAATGAAGCAGAGTCTTGGAGACCCTGGGCAGCAGCTTACACAGCAATGGAGATCATCAACAACCCTTCTAGCAGTCATACTGAGGGTTTGCGACGGGCAAGACAACAAGCCCATGAGCTCATAAACGGCGACAACAAGTGGTTTATCAAGAACATCCCCTCATCATCGCCTGGGTACTATAGACCTACATCGGAGGTCCTGTGCACACAATACATCGCCCCTTGTACCACTCATCAATCTGAGGGGAGTTCATCCTCTGATGTCAATGCACACCCAGCACCCAGTGCCAGTAAATCACCCACGAGCATTTCCACTACCACCAAGACTAGCCCACATTCTGTCACTGCTGAAACTAGTCCATCACCTGTCATTGCTAAAGCTACACAATTGTCAACTTGTGCTGAGGATAAAACACAACCATCCACACTAATAGCATCCACACCCTTGCACTTTGACAACATTGACAAGGGTGATGAGCTGGTCAATTATGGAGATGGCCTGGATGAGGACACCACTATGGGTCCTGCCTGACCATCTAACACAGCCACTGTCTCTTTCTGCCTATGTTCCCAAAGGCATCTTGAAAAAGTACCTGCTTCGCTTGCTAGCTCCTGTGTCCATATGCATCGCTTCATGGCTTGATTGCATTATCTCTTTCTGCCTGTGTTCTGGCCTTAAGGCTCATTAATGAAACGTACCCTTACATTGTATGGTACTCAAAAGTATAGTTGTTGATGATTGACTTCAACTTCACCCCCTTTGATTCACTCTGGAGGGGGAGGGTGTAAGGCGGTGGAAGTACTTGACCGCCTTACCTCAAAATACATCACACGTGCAAAGGTTTACATGACATGTGAATGTCTGGGGATGCACCGGAGCCGTGTATAATCATAAGAGAAAGAACTAAAACATAAGTAAGACAAAAGATCGAAGTGTTTGAGGGTAAAAGACCCTCAAACAAGTAGTGGTTTGCACAGCCCGGCTCAAAGCCCGCAAGCCCAGGTAGCCTGGCCCTAAAAGCCTGAGCCCAGCCAAGCCCTAGTAACAGCTTTGGCAGGCTCACAGCCTAGCTCAAGGATCCCTCAAGCCCAAGCCCAGCCCGCAAGCCCGGGCTTTCAACATCTGTGGGCAGTCTGTGATCTGCAACCAATACTAGTGATTCCCAACTAGTGCTTCTCCCAACTACATGGTTTTACAGCCCACCTTTGAAATTGGAAGGCCAGAGCCAATGACACAGTGCATTGACGAAAATGTCAGGAAGCAATGGTGCTCTATCATCACTGTGACCTTGCCCAAAATGGATCATCACTGCATCAGGCAAGCTGGTCGACCCTTAGAATACTGCCAAGCCCATTCCCCCCCACAAGTATGCCATCGAATTGAAATGGGCAGCTGAATCGGCTGACAAGAAATCTGGAGACACAGCGACTCCATCCAGTGGGGCACTGGCATGACTGGCCCTTCGGATTCAAGACCTTCTGGACACCAACCCTCCTTGTCAACCCTGCCTCCTACATTTGCCCCTCTCCCAAACCATGGACAAACACAAATAAGTCAAATTCTGCAAGGACTGTAACAGAGAAAGGCAATGGGGATGGTGAGGATAGTGGGGATGAACCTGATGAACATATTGAATGCCATGAGTAATCCCAGCACATTCGGAAATATTCAAGTTGGAGTGCTGATAAATTGGATGGTATTCTTGAGTGCACAGAGAAAAAAGTAACGTTCTTATTTTAGCTGGTTGTATCAATGTCATTTGCTAACAAAGTTCTTAGTACAAAGACCGCTGACTGCTACCTTGAGGATAAGGACAATATCCCGGTTGTTGGGGATGATTCCAGTGGTCTGCATGTGCCACACCTATGCCTACGTTTTAGGTACTGTGGTGGAGTCATCGCCATCATGCCTATCTCCACATAGCTCAAATACAACATCAATGTGGTAAACGGATACATTGTAAAGCAGATCCCGATCCTGTGCGGGACTTCACAGCTTCACCTCAGACCCATGACTGATCATAATTTGTTCCTTCAACATGAACAAGCCTGGCATAGAAGTAGACAAACTCAAAGGCAGCCTCATGGGCAGCTTGATCCTCATGGGTGTGCTCCGCCTTGGGATGCAAGTCAAGATCTGCCCGGGCATCGTCACCAAGGACAGCTCAGGCTGTAATCCCTGCCAGCCCATTTACTTGTGCATCCCCTTGCTTCATGCCAAATCCAACCAGCTGCAGTTTACCGTGCCAGGTGGTCTCATCAATATCAGAACCAAGATCGACCCAATCCTCTGTTGTGCGGATCACCTTGTTGGTCAGGTCCTTGGGGCTGTCGGCAAACTGCCCCAAATCTTCACTGGTAACCCCCCCATTACTTTCCCCACTCACTCTTGTAGTTACATGCACACAACGATTTTTTTATTCAGGCAATTGTTTAGGGACATGTTTAATCAATTTACACTCTGAAGCCTGGGCTTAAGCCCAAGCCCAGCCCAAGCCCAGCCCAAGCCCTCAACCAGGGCCCAGCTCGACATTTTCATGGGCCCGAGCCCTACAAAGCCGAGCCCAAGCCTGGGGTTTTGAGCCTGGCCTGGCCCTGCAAACCACTACAAACAAGTTGCATGTGAACGTCGGCCAAGATAAGGAAAAGATCGGGTTTAGTACCTAAAAGTAGATAGAACAGAATGTATATAAAGACTGCCTCTCCATGCTGGAGAGGCAGACACCCTTTTTACACGTCTTTCACAGAAATAAACTCCCCACATATTTGGGCCGGTTTAGTTTTGCGTGAAGCCCTTAAGAGGACTTGTCTTTTTATTCATACTAACACTCTTACACACTCAAAAGCACACTCACACGCAAGCGTGTTACAGTTGTCTTGGACGGTACGAACACGCACTTTACAAAGTATGTTTGTTGCATGTTGATGAACAATTGTGTCTCTAGACCTGGATGACAAGGCTTCGGCAGAGAACCTCCAGAATGCTCTAGGTCAGCTTTTCCGTTGACAATTATCCGACCTTTATCCAACCTATTGTTAGAAATTCTACAGAAAATTTCAAGTGACATCAACAGATCAAAGCGTGAGTTGTTCCTTTATGACACCATAGCTGACCACAGTGGGAATGCTGATGGCCCGATGCTACTTCGCAGGAGATGAGTTACAGAAACGTATTCGCAAATGGCTCTCTCCGCCAGATCCATGGGTCAATCATAACCTCCCTCATAAATCCCAGCATAGCAGCACCGGGGCATGGTGGATCCAAGGCCATATTTTTTCGGATTGGAAATATTCTGGTCCAAGTTCTCTTATATGGATTTACAGAAAGCGTCAGTGGCTCGCACCTCCATACTTTTTCTGAGGCTTACTTACCAGTTTGTGCTATTTAGCTGTGTTAAGGTCCAAGGGCCTTAAAGACGCGATGTGCGTGGGTTGGTTTGGCGATGACTGGGATTGCTTAGTGGGTTGTCCTCCTAAGGCAATGATCACGTGAGTAGCACAGTACCGGTTGGCTACACAGTATAATGAGTAAGTCCCCGATGATAAGGGCAACTCCTGAGTGTTCTGATAGAGGTAGAAGGGGGAGAGCTTCAAAGGGGGTTTGAAGCGACTAAGGGTTCGGGCTGTTTGACTCTGAGAGTCCTGGGTGGAAGCTACAAGTCTTGGATTGAAAACCAAGTTAGGCTTAGGGCCTAACTGCTAAAAGTACAAGCGCTTATATACAAGTGAGAAGTAATGGGTCACAGGAGTCACAGAATAATACTGTCATGTATAGTAAGGTTCATCATGAGCTGGCAGTTCTAAGTATGACTCCATCATAAGCTGGCAGTCTATCATGATGTGGCAATGAGCTGGCAATCCATAATGGGTTAAATGGTGATGCTGCGGAGTGCTGCGGACTGCGGAGTGATGGCATGTGATATCTGACTGCGGAATGGTCAGGTGGTCCATTAGGTGACTTGTCAGGTGATTCGGTGGCGGTCCGAGCGGCACGTAAGGGAACAAGTGGGGAATGAGTGACCGAGAGTGCAGAAATAAATGGCGGAAAATAAAGGAAAAATGGTGGTAGGGTCCAGGATCGTAACAAGCTGGCTCCGGAAAGAGCATTCTTGCATAAGTTACTCATTCCATCTTTCCCTTGCAGAATCTTACAATGTGCTATTGCCCAGTTCATCAATCATCGAAGATATTCGTGGGATGTGCGCAACTGGACTTGCCTCCCTGGCTTTCTACTATTGTGACTTTGGGGCCGACGAAAAGAAGGGCCTGCGCGGGTTGCTTTCATCTCTGCTGGTCCAGCTCTGCGATCAATCTGACCCATACCATGATTTCCTTTCACATTTTTATTCTGCACATCGTAGTGGCGAGCAACAAGCCAGCGACAGCGAGAGCACAATGTCTAAAGCAAATGCTTGACCTCCCTCAACAACCCTCAATCTACGTTATCGTCGATGCCCTGGACGAATGTCCAAGGATGACTGGTTTGCCATCTTCCCGTGAGGAAGTCTTGGGGTTTGTGAAGGAGCTTGTCCGGTTACATGTTCCAAATCTGTGGATTTGTGTCACGAGCCGACCTGAGACCGACATCGAGCATGTCCTTGGTCCGCTGGCACTTCATTCTATTTCCCTACATGGCGAGTGCGGACAAGCTCAGGACATTGCGGACTACATCAAATTTGTCGTTAACTCAGATCCTAATATGGGATCATGGAGAAGCGCAGACAAGGACCTTGTTACTGAAGTGCTTACGAGGAAAGCCGATGGGATGTGAGGAATGAATTTCATCGTCAATCGTGGCCCTCATACTCATAACGGTGGCATAGGTTTAGATGGGTGTTTTGCCAGGTTGAGTATCTCCGCCACTGCCTCCGACAACGTATCCGTCGTGCTCTGGATGAACTACCGGAGACGCTCGACGAGATATACGACCGCACTTTGGGAGAAATCGGCAATCAAAACTGGGAATACGCACATCGGCTCTTCCAGTGTGTTGCAGTAGCTTCCCGCCCACTTAACGTCAAGGAGCTCGCTGAGTTTCTCGCGCTCGATTTCGACTCGAATCCCACTCCCACACTTCGAGATGATTGGCGCGAGGAGGACCCGGAACGTGCTGTGCGGTCTATACGCCCCAGTTTACTCGTCATTGTCCACGTGGATGGTTCCCCGGTCGTCCAATTTGCGCAATTTTCGGTGAAGGAGTACTTGACGTCGAAGCGCCTTTCCGAAGCAAAGGAGACTATTTCCCGATTCCA
>Ga0307510_10004385_pt1 | contig 16592 bp, 13 predicted proteins | sample 12_EM_MG_FD_207224 | JGI IMG/M metagenome (GOLD analysis project Ga0307510, IMG submission 207224) | Populus trichocarpa ectomycorrhiza microbial communities from riparian zone in the Pacific Northwest, United States - 12_EM | ecosystem: Host-associated > Plants > Roots > Unclassified | place...
CCGACCCCTTCGGGCCCGCCGTCCCGCTCGGGCTCGTCGGGACCCAATTCGTCGGTGGTCCCACTACGCCGGGAAGCACTCACCTGGACCCCCTGCAGGCTGCGTCCGCGGACACGACGCGTCGGTTCACTCACTCCCCCTCATTCAACTCGAACGTGACGCAGCACACACCGAGTTCCCGCAAGATTGAGGGAATCGTTGTACGACGCCGGCTTGCCTCCCTCCCAGTGAACAACTCACCGCGCAGCGCACGACGCCGACTGAAACCGGGACCCCAGCCGCAGAGTGATCCACAAGTCGGTCTCGCCGTCGAGGACATAGCGCTCGGTCTCGACGAAACCCCGTTCCTCGGCGAACCGCACCCCGTCCGTGTTGGCGGCCAGGACGACGGTCTCGATCGCGCCGGCGCCGAGCGCACACGCGCGTGTGAGGCCGTTTTCGTAGAGGGCGGCTCCGTAGCCGCGCCGCCGGAAACCGGGCAGCACGCGCGCGATGACGGTCACCACCGCGTCCTCGCCCTCCGGGGGCCGCACGGTGGAGCACCCCACGAGCACGTCCCCCAGGTACGCGTTCTCCAGCCGGTTCCGCCCACTCCGCTCCCGCACCTCGCCGAGGGACATCGCGGCGGGCGGCACGATCAGGTTGTGGACGTGCTGCCAGTCCTGAAGCGCGTTCTCCGCGTCCGGTTCCACCGGTTCGATCCGCAGGTCGGTCACCGCTCGCCGCTCCACACGCTGTTCTGTCATGGCAGGACGCTAGGTGAGCAGACCGGACGCGTCCACAGCGCAGGACGGGGCTGAGAACCCTGTGCGCGGATAGCAGGAAGACCGGTTACGCGTTCGACGAATTCGACCTGTTCGCACGAAGGGGCGACTTCTGTTGGATCAAGCCCCGGGGGCAGATCTCGGTCTCTAGCGTCGGCCGCACACTTCGGAAAGGAGGCCACTCGCTCCCCGGGCATCGACCGGAGTCCGCGCCGCCCGGCGGACGGACGCTGAGTGGCCAGCCCCAGTCATCACGATCGTGGAGATCAGGGAGGTACCCCGATGACTACGTTTCCCGTAGGCGAGCAGACCCACCAGGCCGTGCTTCCTCAGCGGCCTGCTCTGGAATCCGTGGGAGCAGACACCCCTGGGAGCAGGGACGAAACGGCTCACGGACTCCCCGCCACCGCGCGGGGCACCGTCGGGGAACATGGGCGAGGGGAGACCGACGGGCGCGGTACCAGGGCCCGTCGGCGTCACGCCAAGAGCGCTGTCACGGCGGCGAAGGCGGCAGAGAAAGGGAGCGGTGACGCTCCCGCACATCACCCGTCGTACACGGGCGGGGTCGGTGCGAGCAGGGTCTTCGTGCTCGCCGAGGGCGGAGAACCTCTCATGCCCTGCCACCCGGCCCGCGCCCGCGAACTGCTGGGCAAGGGGCGGGCCGTGGTCGTCCGGCAGGTGCCCTTCACCATCCGGCTGAAGGACCGGGCGCTCGCCGACTCCGAAGTCGACGGGGTGCAGTTACGCATCGACCCCGGCTCGAAAGGCACCGGCCTCGTCGTCACCGACGAGAAGACGGAGACCGGCCGGCAGGGCGCCGGCGTCACCGTCAGACGCGGGCTGATCTCGCTCGAACTCCGGCATCGTGGCGAGCAGATCCACCTGTGCATGCGGCAACGCGCCGGCTACCGGCGCAGACGCCGCTCGGCCAACTGCCGCTACCGAGCGCCCCGTTCGGGCAACCGGCCCCGTCCCCCGGGATGGCTGCCGCCCTCCCTGCGCCACCGGGTCGACACCACCCTCTCCCTGGTGACACGCCTGTGTCGCTACGCCCCCGTCACCGAAGTCCACGTCGAACGCGTCGCGTTCGACACCCACTCCATGAGTGCGGGAAGACCTCTGTCCGGAGCCGGGTACGGGCAGGGGCCGCTCGCCGGGACCACCGCCAGCGCCTACCTCCGCGCCAAGTGGAACAGCGCCTGCGCCTACTGCGACACAAGCGGCGTACCCCTGAACGTCGAGCACCTCACACCCCGCAGCCGCGGAGGCTCCGACCGCATCTCCAACCTCGTCCTCGCCTGCGTCCCCTGCAACGAGGCCAAGGGCAGCGCCCCGCTGGAGACCTTTCTCGCCGACCGGCCCGACCGCCTCGCGAGAATCCTCGGACAGGCCAGGACACCGCTCCAGGACGCCGCCGCCATGAACACGACCCGTTGGCGTCTCACGGAGGCCCTGGGCACCCTCGGCAGGCCCGTACACGCCTGGTCGGGCGGGCGCACGAAAGGCAACCGCAGCGCCATGGGGCTGGCCAAGACGCACACCCTGGACGCGTTGTCCGTCGGACGCCTGGATCACGAGGGTGGCGACGCAATCGTGCGGTATCCGGAGCGGGTCCTGGTCGCCAGGGCCGCCGGGCGCGGCTCCTACGCCCGCACGACCCCGGACCGGTTCGGCTTCCCCCGACTTCGCCGGGCTCGTACCAAGCAGCACTTCGGGTACGTCACCGGGGATCTCGTACGGGCCACGGTGCCCTCCGGCAAGTGGGCGGGCACGTGGACCGGCCGCATCTCCGTCCGGGCCAGGGGGCAGCACAGTCTGGCGACGCCGAGCGGCCGCGTGAACGTCTCTCACCGGAATCTGCGACTCCTCCAGCGGGGCGACGGATACGGATACGGCAGTCGCCCGGAGCCGACACCGTCAACATCCTGAAAAAGCGGTTGATCCGTCGCCGACCGGTTCCTAGGGTGTGGTGCACACGAGAAGGGAGGTGGTTCGGCAGATGTATGAATACCGGACGCGTGAGGTGACTGCGGGCTAGCGGCCCGTCGCCACACCCAGTGCGGTGCCGGACCAGCACGTGAGACACGCGTGCAGCCGGCCCAATCTCCAGCAGTCACCCGACCCGCGAGCTCGCCGGTACGTCCGGCCGGCTCCCCCGCTGTGAGGCGGAGGGACCTGAGCTCGCGGGTCGTCTGCGTTTCCCGGGGCTCTGGGTGTGTGGGCCTGCGGGGGTGTGGGTCAGGGGCTCAGGCGGTCCAGGTGCCAGGTGCTGTCCGGCTGGGCGGTGTAGCGGAGGCGGTCGTGGAGGCGGTTCTCCCGGCCCTGCCAGAACTCGACCGTCCGGGGGGCGATGCGGAAGCCGCCCCAGTGGGGTGGGACCGGGACCTGTTCGCCCTCGGGGTAGCGGGCGAGGAGGTCGGCGTACGAGGACTCCAGTTCGGTTCGGGAGTGGATCACCGTGGACTGGGTGCTGGCCCAGGCGCCGAGTTGGGAGCCGTGCGGGCGGGTGCGGAAGTACGCGGCGGTCTCGTCGCGGCCGGTGCGGCGGGCGGTGCCGGTGACGAGGACCTGGCGGGCCATCGGGTGCCAGGGGAAGAGCAGCGAGACGTACGGGTTCGCGCCGAGTTCGCGGGCCTTGCGGGAGTCGTAGTTCGTGTAGAAGACGAAGCCCTGGTCGTCGTAGTGCTTCATGAGGACCGTGCGGGAGCTGGGGCGGCCCTCGGCGTCGGCAGTGGAGACGACCATCGCGTTCGGCTCGTAGACGAGTCCCCGGAGCGCCGCCTCCTCGAACCAGCGGCCGAACTGTGCCATGGGGTCGGCTGCCAGGTCGTTCTCCTCCAAGCCCTCCACGCGGTACTGCTTGCGCATCGCGGCGGGGTCGAGGCGGGGATCACGGTCGGTGGGATCACGGTCGGTCACACGATCATCCTGCCGTACGGCGCCGGGTGGGCGGGTGGTTGCGTACGGTCTCCTACGGCCGCGTGCTGCCGTATACGACCGTGGGCTGTCGTCTGCGGCCGCGTACCGTCTCGAGTTCGGGTGGCACTCAGTGCCACCGAGCCCTCCCCATGTGTGGCACTCGGCGTTATGGTGCTGATGTCTCTACCTTCGGACCGCGAGTCCCCCGCGACCGTGGAGCCACAGCATGAGGAGCCGCCTGATGTCCGACTTCGACCCCTCCTTCGTACCTGGACTCGAAGGAATCGTCGCCTTCGAGACGGAGATCGCCGAACCGGACAAGGAGGGCGGCGCCCTGCGGTACAGGGGCGTCGACATCGAGGATCTGGTCGGTCACGTCTCGTTCGGCAACGTCTGGGGGCTGCTCGTCGACGGCGCCTTCAACCCGGGGCTGCCGCCCGCCGAGCCGTTCCCGATCCCGGTGCACTCCGGTGACATCCGCGTCGACGTACAGTCCGCGCTGGCCATGCTCGCGCCTGTGTGGGGCCTCAAGCCGCTCCTCGACATCGACGAGCAGCAGGCCCGCGACGACCTCGCCCGCGCGGCCGTGATGGCCCTGTCGTACGTCGCCCAGTCCGCGCGTGGGCAGGGGAACGCGATGGTGCCGCAGAGCGAGATCGACAAGGCGCACTCGGTCGTCGAGCGGTTCATGATCCGGTGGCGGGGTGAGCCGGATCCGAAGCATGTCGCGGCCGTGGACGCCTATTGGACGTCTGCCGCCGAGCACGGGATGAACGCGTCGACGTTCACGGCTCGTGTCATCGCCTCTACCGGGGCCGATGTCGCCGCCGCGCTGTCCGGTGCCGTGGGGGCGATGTCCGGGCCGTTGCATGGGGGTGCGCCGTCCCGGGTGCTCGGGATGATCGAGGAGATCGAGCGGACCGGGGACGCGGACGCGTACGTCCGGCAGGCGCTCGACAAGGGTGAACGGCTGATGGGGTTCGGGCACCGGGTGTACCGGGCCGAGGATCCTCGGGCGCGTGTACTGCGGCGTACCGCGCGGGAGTTGGGGGCGCCGCGGTTCGAGGTCGCGGAGGCGTTGGAGAAGGCGGCGCTGGCGGAGTTGCACGCGCGTCGTCCTGATCGGGTGCTGGCGACCAACGTCGAGTTCTGGGCAGCCATCGTGCTGGACTTCGCCGAGGTGCCGGCGCACATGTTCACGTCGATGTTCACGTGTGCGCGTACGGCGGGGTGGTCGGCGCACATTCTTGAGCAGAAGCGGACGGGGCGGCTTGTGCGGCCGTCTGCTCGGTATGTGGGGCCGGAGTCTCGTGGGCCTCAGTCGATCGAGGGGTACTCGGATATCGCCCACTGAAGAGGGGCCTTGGGAGCGTGGGCGGGTGCGGGTGCGGGTGCGTGGGGGCTGGTCGCGCAGTTCCCCGCGCCCCTAGGGTGTTCGCCCCAAGGCGTCTTCCAAGAGCGAGGCCCATTGGGCTACCACTCTCGCCCGCCTGGCCCTGTCATCGGTGAGCAGGTTGGCCAGGCCCAGGCCCCTGGCCATGTCCAAGAGGCCCTGGACTGTCTCTCGTACCCCCTGCTGGGACTCGTTCGCACCCAGCAGCTCCACCGCGATGCGATGGGTCTCTCGGCCTACCTTGGCCTCCAACTCTATTACCTGGAGGCGGAGTTGGTCCTCATTGGAGGCTGCTACCCAGAGGTGGAGGGCCGCGCGGAACAAGGGGCCGGTGTAGAGGTCCACCAGGGCCTCCACCACGACTCGTCGGTCTTCGGCGCCCTCCGGGAACAGGGCCCGGAGGGCTGTCGAGCGTTCCTCGGCGACGTACTCGACCGCCGCCGTGAAGAGGTCCTCGCGGGTCGGGAAGTGGTGTTGGGCGGCGCCTCGGGAGACGCCGGCGCGTTCGGCCACGACGGAGACCGTGGAGCCTGCCCAGCCGTGTTCGGCGAGGCAGGACACGGCGGCTTCCAGGAGGCGTTGCCGGGTGGCCCGGCTGCGGTCCTGCTTGGGTCTGCGGTCGACCGCGCCCGGCGCCGTCGTCGCGCTCACACCACCCATGCGGGATCCCGTCGCTCGAGGAATGCGGTCATCCCCTCGCGGGCCTGCGCGGAGGCGAACAGCCGTGCCGAGAGCGCGGTCAGGTCGGCCGCGTCCCGGTCGAAGGTTTCCAGCACCCTAGCCGTGAGCAGCCGTTTCGTCTCGGCCAGGGCCTCGGGAGCGGCTCGGCGCAGGCCGTCGAGGATCGGTGCCAGTGCCTCGTCCACGTCCTCTCCCGCCACCGTCAGCAGGCCTGCGCGGGCCGCCTCCGTCGCGTCGAAGCGCTCGCCGGTGAGGTAGTAGCGGGCCAGTGCTCGCGGGTCGGTGCGGGGCAGCAGTGGGAGGGAGATCACCGCCGGGGCCACCCCGATCCGTACCTCTGTGAAGGCGAACGTGGCGGACGTGGTCGACGCCGCCGCGATGTCGCAGGCCGAGAGGAGGCCGAGGCCGCCTGCCCGTACGTGGCCTGTCACTCTCGCCACCACCGGCTTGGGGAGTTCGACGATCTGGCGGAGTACGGCCACCAGAGCGTCCGGGGGCGGCGGGTCCCGTAGATCCGCGCCCGCGCAGAACGTGTTGCCGGTGTGGGTGAGGATGATCGCGCGTACGTCGGCGTCCTTCGCGCACTCCGTCAGGGCGTCCGCCAACTCGCTTACCAGGAACGCCGATAGCGCGTTCCTCGTGTCCGGTGAGTCCAGGCTCAGGGTCTCGATGCCACGCGCGCGTGCACGGCCGATCGACGTCATGAGCGGCCTCGCAGTTCCCGGCGCAGGATCTTGCCGGAGGCGGCTCGTGGGACGGCGTCGATGAAGGTGACCACGCGGACGCGTTTGTAGGGGGCGACGCGTTCGGCGACGTACATCAGAACCTCGCTCTGAGACAGGTCGGAGGCGGTCTGTTGGCGGACCACGTAGGCGTGCGGGACCTCGTTGTTGTCGTCGTTGTACTCGCCCACGACCGCCGCGTCGGCGATGCCGGGGTGGGTGAGCAGGAGGGCCTCCAGTTCGGCGGGGGCCACCTGGAAGCCCTTGTACTTGATGAGTTCCTTGACCCGGTCGACGATGAACGTCCAGCCGCCGCCGTCCACATGGCCGACGTCCCCGGTGTGCAGCCAGCCGTCCTGGTCGATCATCGCGGCGGTGTCGTCGGGGCGGCCGAGGTAGCCCTTCATCACCTGGGGGCCGCGGATGAGGAGTTCGCCCGCCTCGCCGATGCCGAGGTCCTTGTCGGGGTCGTCGAGGGAGACGATCCGCATCTCGGTGCCGGCGATGAGTTTGCCTACGGTTCCCGGGGGTGCCGTGGGCATGTCCCGTACGGGGACCACGTGGGTGCCCGGGGACAGTTCCGTCATGCCGTACGCCTGGCCTACGGGTGGCAGGCCCAGGCGCTGTGAGCAGGCGGCGGCGATGTTCGCGTCGAGGGGGGCGGCGGAGCTGATGATGTATTTGAGGGAGGAGAGGTCGTACTGCGCGACCGCGGGGTGTTTGGCCAGGGCCAGGACGATCGGCGGGGCCACGTAGAGGCCGGTGATGCGGTGGTGCTCGATGGCCGCCAGGAAGGTCTCCAGCTCGAAGCGCGGGAGGACGACGACCGCGGCGCCCAGCCGCAGTGGGGCGTTCATGAGGGCCGTAAGACCGTAGATGTGGAAGAAGGGCAGTACGGCGAGGATGCGGTCGCCCGGGCCGGTCGGGACCGCGGGCTCCAACTGGGCTAGGTTCGTGGCTATTTGACGGTGGGTGAGCATCACGCCCTTGGGACTGCCGGTCGTGCCCGAGGAGTACGGGAGGGCCGCCACGTCCGTCGCGGGGTCGATGTCGACCACCGGCTCGGGGGCCGTGGAGCCGAGCATGTCGGCGAGTGAGCGGTGGCCGGGCGCGCTGTCGCAGACGAATATCTCCTCGACGCCGCCCGCGAGTTCGGCGGCACGGCGTGCCGCGTCCAGGAGAGGGGACAGGGTGACGATCCAGCGGGCCGCCGAGTCGCGCAGCTGCTTGGCGAACTCCTCCGGAGTGGCGAGCGGGTGCACCGTCGTGACGGAGGCACCCGCGCGCGTGGCGCCGTAGAACGCCAGCGGGAACGCGACCGTGTTGGGGCTGTGCAGGGCGAGGACGTCCCCCTTGCGTACTCCCGCGTCCGCGAGGCCGGCCGCGATCCGCCGGTGGAACGCGTCGAGTTGGGTGTACGTGAGGGTGGTGCCGTCCGTGCCGTCGACCAGCGCGGGTTCGTCGCCGAACTCGGCGGCCCGGGCCAACACCGCGTCGTGGATGGGGAGTTCGACGGACGGTACGTCTGCGTACTCGCTGCGGAACATGGTTCCTCCTGGCGCGGACTGGCACGGACTGGCGCGGGGCTTCAAGCGGGCTTCGGGCCTCGGGCTGGCTGCGGGCCTCGTGCTAGTACGACTTGGGGAGGCCCAGGGTCTGGTGGGAGACGTAGTTGAGAATCATCTCGCGGCTCACCGGAGCAATACGAGCCACGCGGGCCGCAGTTATCAATGAGGCGAGCCCGAACTCCCGCGTGAGGCCGTTGCCGCCGAGGGTGTGCACGGACTGGTCGACGGCCCGCACGCAGGCCTCACCGGCCGCGTACTTGGCCATGTTGGCGGCCTCACCGGCGCCGACGTCGTCACCGCTGTCGTACAGATACGCCGCCTTCTGCATCATCAGGCGGGCGAGTTCGAGGTCGATGTGCGCCTGGGCGAGGGGGTGCGCGATGGCCTGGTGGGCGCCGATGGGGGCGTCCCACACGGTGCGGTCGCGGGCGTACTCGATCGCCCGGGCCAGGGCGTAGCGGCCCATGCCGATCGCGAAGGCGGCGGTCATGATGCGCTCCGGGTTGAGACCGGCGAAGAGTTGCAGCAGGCCCGCGTCCTCGTCGCCGACGAGTGCGTCGGCGGGGAGTCGTACGTCGTCCAGGGTCAGCTCGAACTGCTTCTCCGTGGCCTGGAGTTCCATGTCTATCTGGCGGCGCGTGAAGCCGTCCGCGTCTCGCGGGACGATGAAAAGGCAGGGCTTCAGACGGCCCGTTTGGGAGTCTTCCGTGCGGCCGACTATGAGGGTCGCGTCGGCCAGGTCCACGCCGGAGATGAAGACCTTGCGGCCGGTGAGGAGCCAGTCCGTTCCGTCTTTTCGGGCTGTGGTGGTGATGCGGTGGCTGTTGGAACCGGCGTCTGGTTCCGTGATGCCGAAGGCCATGGTTCGGGTGCCGTCCGCCAGCGCGGGGAGCCAGGTTTGTTTTTGGTCTTCTGTGCCGAAGCGGGCGATTACCGTGCCGCAGATCGCCGGGGAGACGACCATCATCAGGAGGGGGCATCCGGCTGCGCCCAACTCCTCCAGGACGATGGAGAGTTCGGAGATGCCGCCGCCTCCGCCTCCGTATTCCTCGGGGAGGTTGACGCCCAGGTAGCCGAGTTTGGCTGCCTCGGACCAGAGTTGCTCTCGGTCGTAGGTGCGGCCGTGGCGTTTGCCTAGGGCGGATACGGCTGAACGTAGGGACCTGTGTTCTTCGGTTTCGGTGGTGGGCATGTGGCTCCCTCGTCGTGGCTGGTCGCGCTCGCGCGGCGGTAGCCGCATATAGATACAGCCCCGCGCCCCTTTAGGTGGGCTCTACTACCGCCAATAGATCGGCGAGCTGTACCTGTTGGCCAGGTACTGCGTTCAGGGCCGTCAGATTGCCCGTCGCCGGGGCTGTGATCTTGTGTTCCATCTTCATTGCCTCCAGCCACAACAGGGGGTCGCCTGCCGTTACTTGGGCTCCTACGGTCAGGCCGTCCGCCACTCTCACCACCGTGCCCGGCATGGGGGCGAGGAGGGAGCCCGGGGCCAGTTGGGCGGTGGGGTCGGGGAAGCGGGGCAGGGCCGTCAGGGTGGTCGCGTTCACGTACACCTGGGCGCCGTCGCCGTAGCGCGCCACCTCGAACTTCCTTCGTACGCCGTCCACTTCCAGTACGACGAGACCGGCGTCCGCATGGATGACGCGCACCCCGTCCGCAGCCAGGCCCTCCCTCGTGTGGCGGTACTGGACCTCGTACTCGGTGTCGCCCATGGCGTAGCGCTTCACCTGCGGCTGGGACGGTACGTTGCGCCAGCCGGCTCCTCCGAATCGGGAACGGCCGTGGGTGTCGGCCAGGGCGGCGGCGAGGGGGGCGTGCGGGTCGGGGGCCTGCTGTGTGAGGTCCGGGAGGTGGCGGTCGTAGAAACCCGTGTCCATGTGGGCCGTCGTGAACTCCTTGTGGCGCAGGGAGTTGACGAGGAGGGCGCGGTTGGTGAGCGGGCCGTGGATCGTTGCCTGTTCCAGGGCGCCCGCGAGTTTGCGGAGGGCCTCCGCGCGGGTGGGGGCGTGGGCGACGACCTTGGCGAGCATCGGGTCGTAGTGGACGCCTATGTCGTCGCCGTCGGTGTAGCCCGTGTCGAGGCGGACGCCTTCCGGTACGGCCAGGCGGTGCAGGGTGCCGGTTTGGGGGGTCCAGTCGGTTGCCGGGTCCTCGGCGTAGAGGCGGGCCTCTATGGCGTGGCCGCGCGGGTGCGGGGGTTCGCTTTCCAGGGGCTCGCCCTCCGCGACCCGGAGTTGCAATGCCACCAGGTCGATGCCGAACACGGCTTCCGTGACGGGGTGTTCGACCTGGAGGCGGGTGTTCATCTCCAGGAAGTGGGCCTTGTTGTCGGCGGAGACGAGGAACTCGACGGTTCCGGCGCCCTCGTAGGCGACCGCGCGGGCGGCGCGTACCGCCAACTTGCCCAGTTCGTCCGCCAGTTGGTCCGACAGGCCCGGGGCCGGGGACTCCTCGATCACCTTCTGGTGGCGGCGTTGGAGGGAGCAGTCCCGGGTGCCGAGGGCCCAGACCGTGCCGTGGGTGTCGGCGAGGATCTGGACCTCGACGTGTCGGCCGCCCTCCACGTAGGGCTCGACGAAGACCTCGCCGTCGCCGAAGGCGCTCATCGCCTCGGCACAGGCGGCCGTCAACTCGGCGTCCAGGTCGGCGAGTTGTCGTACGACCCGCATACCGCGCCCGCCGCCGCCCGCCGCGGCCTTCACCAGGACCGGGAGGTCGGCCTCGGTGACGTGCTCCAGGGGGGCGATGCCCATCAGCTGCTTGGCGCGGGTCTTGGAGGCCATGGCCTCGATCGCCTCGGGCGGGGGGCCGATCCAGACGAGGCCCGCGTCCAGGACCGCGCGGGCGAAAGCGGCGTTCTCGGAGAGGAAGCCGTAGCCGGGGTGCACCGCGTCCGCGCCCGCCGCGACGGCCGCCTTCACTATCAACTCCCCGCGCAGGTACGTCTCCGTGGGTGTCGAGCCGGGCAGTCGTACGGCCGCGTCGGCCACGCGTGTGTGGAGCGCGTGCTCGTCGGCGTCCGAGTGCACGGCGACCGTCCGGATGCCCAACTCACGGCACGTACGGAAGATCCGGCAGGCGATCTCGCCCCGGTTGGCGACGAGGACGGTCGAAATCAAGTGGTCCCTCACATCAGTCATGGCCCTCACATCCGGAAGACGCCGAAGCCACCGCGCGCGCCCTCGTAGGGCGCGGTGTGGATGGCGGACAGGCACAGGCCGAGGACGGTGCGGGTGTCGCGCGGGTCGATGACACCGTCGTCGTACAGCCGCCCCGACAGGAACATCGGCAGGGACTCGGACTCGATCTGCTGCTCCACCATGGCGCGCAGCGCCGCGTCCGCGTCCTCGTCGTAGGGCTGCCCCTTCGCTACGGCCGACTGCCGGGCGACGATCGACAGGACGCCGGCGAGCTGTTGGGGGCCCATGACGGCGGACTTGGCGCTGGGCCAGGCGAACAGGAACCGGGGGTCGTAGGCGCGTCCGCACATGCCGTAGTGGCCGGCGCCGTACGAGGCGCCCATGAGCACGGACAGATGTGGTACGCGGCTGTTGCTGACGGCGTTGATCATCATCGCGCCGTGTTTGATGATGCCGCCCTGTTCGTACTCCTTGCCGACCATGTAGCCGGTGGTGTTGTGCAGGAAGAGGAGCGGGATGTCGCGCTGGTTGGCCAACTGGATGAACTGGGCGGCCTTTTGGGACTCCTGGCTGAAGAGGACCCCCTGGGCGTTGGCGAGGATGCCGACGGGATAGCCGTGCAGGGTGGCCCAACCCGTCACCAGGCTCGTGCCGTAGAGGGGCTTGAACTCGTCGAAGTCGGAGGCGTCGACGAGCCGGGCGACGACCTCGCGCGGATCGAAGGGGGTCTTGAGATCCCCCGGGACGATGCCGAGGAGTTCGTCCTCGTCGTACTTGGGGGGTGCCGCCGGGGCCGGATCGCCGTACGCCTTGCGGTGGTTGAGGCGGGCGACGACGCGGCGCGCCTGCCGCAGAGCGTCCTGCTCGTCGACGGCGAAGTGGTCCGCGAGGCCCGACACTCGCGCGTGCATCTCGGCGCCGCCGAGCGACTCGTCGTCGCTCTCCTCGCCGGTCGCCATCTTCACGAGCGGCGGCCCGCCGAGGAACACTTTCGCCCGCTCCTTGACCATGATCACGTGGTCGGACATACCGGGGATGTACGCGCCGCCGGCGGTCGAGTTGCCGAAGACGACGGCGATGGTGGGGATGCCTGCGGCCGAAAGGCGGGTCAGGTCGCGGAAGATGGCGCCGCCCGGGATGAAGATCTCCTTCTGTGAAGGGAGATCGGCACCCCCGGACTCCACGAGGCTGATGCAGGGCAGCCGGTTGGCGAGCGCGATGTCGTTCGCCCGCAGGGCCTTCTTCAGCGACCAGGGATTGCTCGCGCCCCCGCGCACGGTCGGGTCGTTGGCGGTGATCAGACACTCCACGCCTTCCACCACCCCGATGCCGGTGACGAGGGAGGCGCCGACCGCGTAGTCGCTGCCCCAGGCGGCGAGGGGGGACAGTTCGAGGAAGGGCGTGTCGGGGTCGAGGAGCAGTTCGATGCGTTCGCGGGCGAGCAACTTGCCGCGCTTGCGGTGCCGTTCGACGTATTTCGGCCCGCCGCCCGCGAGGGCCTTGGCGTGCTCGGCGTCGAGTTCGCCGAGTTTGGCGAGCATGGCCTCGCGGTGGGCCGCGTAGTCGGGACCGTTGGTGTCCAGGGCGGACGGAAGGACGGTCACAGCAGGGCCTCCGGTATGTCCAGACGACGGGAACGCAGCCATTCGCCGAGGGCCTTGGCCTGCGGATCGAAACGATGCTGGGCGGCGACGCCTTCGCCGAGAATCCCCTCGACGACGAAGTTGAGGGCACGGAGGTTGGGCAGTACGTGCCGCGTGACACCCAACTCGGCGGTCTCCGGCAGAAGTTCACGGAACCGCTCGACGGTCAGCGCATGGGCGAGCCAACGCCACGCGGCATCCGAACGCGCCCACACCCCCACGTTGGCGTTCCCTCCCTTGTCACCGCTACGGGCCCCGGCGACCAGACCAAGGGGCGCCCACGCCGTGGGCCCGTCCGGCGGAGGCTCGGGCAGGGCCGGCTGTGGAAGGTCTTCCAGTACGCGGGTGTCGTGGGCCGGGGCCACAGCAATCCGGCGCCCATCGTGGAGGACGGCCCCATGGTCGACGTCACCATGGGGGACATACACATCATCGAAGACGCCATAGGGCGCTCCCTTTCCAGGTGGGGTCAGCACATGGAAGCCGGGGTAACTGGCCAGCGCGAGCTCGACGGCGGCGGCGCTCAACGCCCGCCCGACGGTCTCCTGGTCGGGATCCCGCACGACGAGTCGCAGCAGTGCGCTGGCGGTCTCCTCGGTGGAGGCGTCCGCATGGTCGGTACGGGCGAGATCCCAACGGAGTTCACCGGGCCGGGACTTGGCGTTCCCCTCGCCGAACGCGGCCTCCATCTGCTCCCGGACGAGAGTGGCCTTGCGCTCGATGTCGAGCCCGGTGAGCACGAAGGTGACCTCGTTGCGGAAGCCGCCGAGCCGATTGAGCCCGACCTTGAGAGTCGGCGGCGGAGCTTCCCCTCGCACGCCCTCGATCCGAACCCGATCGCCCCCGTCCCCGTCCCCGTCTCCGGTCCCGTCCCCGTTCCTGTCCTCGTTCCCGTCCTCGCTGAGCCGGAGGGTGTCGAGGCGGGCGGTGACATCGGGCCCGGCGTACCGCGCGCCGTGCGTCTCGTACAGGAGCTGCGCGGTGACGGTACCGACGTCCACCACTCCCCCGGTGCCGGGGTGCTTGGTGATGACGCAGGAACCGTCCTCATGAATCTCGGCGAGCGGAAACCCGGGCCGGCGAAGCTGCTCCGGCGTGTGCTCGGTGAAGAAGGCGTAGTTGCCACCGGTCGCCTGGGTCCCGCACTCCAGCACGTGTCCGGCGACCACAGCCCCCGCGAGCCGGTCGTAGTCGTCGGCCCCCCACCCGAAGTGAGCGACGGCGGGCCCGGTGACCAGGGCGGCATCGGTGACCCGCCCGGTGACGACAATGTCGGCCCCCGCATCAAGACAAGCGGCGATCCCGAAGCCACCGAGATAGGCATGCGCGGCAAGGGCCTCCGGATACCGCCCGGCGAGATCGTCCCCTTCGACATGCGCAACCCGCACAGGCACCCCGAGCCGATCGGCCAACTTCCGTACGGCGTCGGCTAGTCCAGCGGGATTGAGCCCCCCGGCGTTGGTGACGATCCGCACCCCACGCTCCTGGGCGAGCCCGAGACACTCCTCCAACTGCTTGAGGAAGGTACGGGCATACCCGGCGCCGGGATCCTTGAGCCGGTCCCGCCCCAGGATGAGCATGGTCAACTCGGCGAGGTAGTCACCGGTGAGGAAGTCCAGTTGACCGCCGGTGAGCATCTCGCGCAGGGCGTCGAACCGGTCGCCGTAGAAGCCGGAGGCGTTGCCTATGCGGAGGGGGGCGACGGTGGAAGTCACTGTCCGGCTCCCTTCGGCGGGCGCCCGGCGCCGGGTGGCCCCGCGAAGGCCTGGGCGATGTCGAGCCACCGATCGGCGTCGGCACCGACCGCCTCCACCGCGAGGTCGGCGCGGTGGGCGCGCTGGGTGACGAGGAGGCAGAAGTCGAGGGCGGGGCCGGTGACACGTTGCGCGGCGTCTTCGGGGCCGTAGGTCCACAACTCACCGGAGGGAGCGCGGAGTTCCACCCGAAACTCCTCACTCGGCGGGGTGAGCCCATGCACACCGAAGGCGAAGTCACGTGCACGCACACCGATGCGCACCACATGCCGGAGCCGATCCGTAGGTGGCCGCACCACACCAACCGCGTCGGCGACGTCCTGCCCATGGGCCCAGGTCTCCATAAGCCGCCCTGTAGCCATAGAGGCGGCCGACATGGGTGGGCCGTACCAGGGGAAGCGGGTTCCTGTGGGTGCGGCGTACAGGGCGGCCAGCAGGGCCGTCCGCCCGGCCCGCCAGTCGGCGAGGAGCCGGGCGGGCGTCTTCGCGGCCCCCTCCTGCGCGCCCTCGTCCACGAACGTCTCGGGAGTGGCGAGCGCCTTCTCGACCAGCGCACGGAACGCTTCCTCGTCCGTCACGGCGAGCAGGGCGGAGTGGTCGGTCCAGGCCAGGTGGGCGATCTGGTGGGCGACGGTCCAGCGGGCAGCGGGGGTCTCGAACGCCCAGCCCTCCGGCCTCAACTCGGCCACGAGCCGGTCGAGTTCCTCGCTCTCCTCACGCAGGTCGTCGAACACGCGCGTCGGATCGGACATGGGGGGAGCATGGCAGGGGCGCCAGAAACAATCAAGCGTGCTTGCTTGCATTGTTTAGTCGGAGTGGGGTTCGGGTGGGATAGGTAGTCCGGGGTGATGGCGGATAGGTAGATGGAGGGATAGGGAGATGGAGGGATAGGGAGATGCCGTGAGCCTGAGCTGCGAGACGTGACCGTTGGGCCGCCCGCTGGGATGGGTGGCCTGGCCGCGAATTCCCTTGCCTGTGCTGCGTTCCGGGCCGGCGTGAGGGGGCGCGCTGGCGTCTCGCCTGCACGCCGGGTCGGCTTAGCGGCCAACGGTGGGTGGAGGGGGGTGCTGGAAGCCGGGTGCAAATCTAACCACTGTCATGGAGTGTGACTGGTTAGAGAAGACTCCAGCCTCCAGAGGTCAGCGGTGGGGGCGGGGGCGAGGGGGCGCGCTGGCGTCTCGCCTGCACGCCGGGTCGGCTCAGCGGCTGTCGGCCGGTGGGGACTTGCTGCGTAAGAGGCAAGGAGCGCTGGGGAGTTCATGGCCGGGGCCACTGGGCAGGCGTGGGCCACGGGCATGCATCAAAACTCCGGGCCGGGGTGTGGAGGCGAGGGGACGCGCTCGCGACTCGCCTCCACGCCGGACACGCTTAGCGGCTACCTGCCGGTGGGGCGCAGGGACCGACCTCGCGAGCACGGGTCACGGGCGACAGGTGACGGGTGATAGGTGGTCCGGGTGGTGGGTGATGTGCGGTTCTGGGCGAGGGGCAAAGAGGGAGGAGGGCTCCCGGACGGTTCTGGGCGGCGCGGGCGATGGCCGTCCTCCCTTATCTGCCGGTTGGGCCTTCCCGGGGTACCCGGTCCGCAGAAGTGTGACAGTCGAGGGGAAAGTGTCACACTTCGCGGACCCACCTACCCCCGCCGCCCCGGCCCCGGCCTGGGCCCGGTCACCTCTGGAGGCTGTGGTCTTCCCTAACCGGTCAAGGGTCGCGACGGTGGTTAGATTTACCCCCGGCTTCCAGCGACCCCCCACCCACCGTTGGCCGCTGAGCCGAGGTGGCGTGCTGGCGAGGTGCGAGCGCGCCGCTCCCACCGGCCGGTAGCCGCTGAGCCTGCCCGGCGTGCAGGCGAGACGCGGACGCGCACCCCTCACACCGGTCCGGAACGCAGTACAGGCAAGGGAGTTCACAGGTCGGCCCCCCATTCCTCCGGGCCGCTCGCTCGCTTCTCAAACGGGCTGGAGCGGACCGAGTCAAGGGTGGAGCGCAGCGGAATCGGCGCAGCCGACGC
>Ga0307510_10004386_pt1 | contig 16591 bp, 9 predicted proteins | sample 12_EM_MG_FD_207224 | JGI IMG/M metagenome (GOLD analysis project Ga0307510, IMG submission 207224) | Populus trichocarpa ectomycorrhiza microbial communities from riparian zone in the Pacific Northwest, United States - 12_EM | ecosystem: Host-associated > Plants > Roots > Unclassified | place...
TTATAATGGAATGCCATAATCTTTCCTCGTGTCTCTTTCGGTGGATCATTTTGTAGCGGATTTTTTATGGATATCGGTGGTTTGTGATGTGCGATAACAGTTGAAGAGATGGATTGGCCAGATCTGAGTAGTGGCTGATTTTGGTAGCTAATTTTAGATAGTGATAATCCTAATAGTCATTGGTTGATCATCATATTAGAAGTACCTTATCTCTATAAATTTAGTTACTTCTTAACCCGTAATGGCTAAGCCACCAAACCAAATAAACCTATCTTTATTTTCGCCACCTTGTCGACAACCATTTTACCATATTAATGTAGATGAGGATGATGACAACATTAAGCAACTCAAACAAGCTAAATCCAACTATAAGTGTTGTTATCGTAAAATTATTTTTATTATTGTTTTCGTTGTGCTTTTAGCATTATAAGTGTTTGTCATTGTAGTTGTGATTTCTTGTTCATCTTCGTTTACTGATGATGCTAATAATGAAATTCCTTCATTATCAAACAATATTGATCCTGCATCCACTAATACCACCAACAAACTCCTTTAAAACCTCAATTTAGACACTATTGCTTGAGTAACCCCTTTGCACCTCTCTATCTCTTTAACTTATAATTTTCCTAGAAATTTTTCCAAAATGATATGTTATAAGTTTGTTTTTTGTTTGATTCTAAATCGTTGCTTTTGAAGGAGTGTGTGTGTGTGTGTGTGTGTGTGTGTGTGTTACATGTTTGTTAAAATACTTGACGAAAGTTCAAGGCTTGAAATTATGGTACAATTATTGGATTACAATTTTTTATTCAGTGGTATTTTTATTACACCAGAGGTTTTTTAGTCATTAAATAAAATATAAAAGCAATCTTGTGAATAATTGAACCTTTTTTGTTGCTTTTTTGGCACGATGTAAAGTATTATAAAGTTCAGGATGTAAACTGTAATTTTTAAAAGAATAGAAGCAATATAAAAAAATGACTAAACTACATGATAGTCAAGGTAATTTTCCCTAATAAAAATGTTGATTTTTAACATCCTCGCTAGGGTTTTTTATTGTCAAATCCTTACGAATCTCATAAGTTTCTTTTCTTTTTTAGCTAATGGTTTTTTTTCTTTATAAGAATCTTTAATAATAGTTTTAAGTTTTTGTTTTCCCAAATCTCTCAACCATTGTTGGGTTAACATTTAGTAGAATAAAAAATATGAAGATAGTAAGGATATAAGAGACAAGACATAACAGAAGACGAAAACAAAATTGTATTTGATAGTAATTTATAAGACAAAGTGATCGTCCTAGTATCTTGTTTAGTAAATGATGGTTAACACATAATAAAATATAAAAAATATATTTTATCCTTAATATATATTATCGTCAAACTTATATATTTTAAAAATAATTAGTTTTTTTTATTATTTTAGTTTACATTGAGAGTTGAAATTAATAATAATATAATAACTCTAGTTATAAAACTTAGATCAGCCCAACATGTTTAAGAAAAGTAAAGGAATTAGGATTAACCTAGTCTAGCCCGGCTAATGACCCAAGTCAACCTGCAACTCGATCAACTTAGGGTAAAACCTGGGCTAAAAACCAGATGGTATTTTTTTGAAGTTTTTTTTTTATCAAAATGATGGCATATGATGTCATTTTCATCATTTTTCAAAAAAAAAAAAAGAGAGAAAGATTTGGGGTTGACTCTCTTGATCAATAACTTAGGCTGTGTCTTAGATCGACCCCCAGTTCAGGTTTTAAAACTATGATGATAGTCACTTTATACTTGGATGTCTTAGTTAGACAAGTTTGGAATTAAAAAATTTTACAATGGTATTTTAGAAATAAAAAATATTATCTCTGCAACCATGACTTTTATGCGTGCATGCTTTGAAAATACATAAATTTACTCCAAAATTATCTCAATAACAAATTTATTTTTATATCTCAACTGTCTCTCCATCTCTTCTCTAGATAGCGCGTGTGACTTAATCATTTTTAGTTTGACATCGTCAATCTTTTTTATTTAAAATAGTTTATCTAGTTTTTAACTTTAATACCAACTTCTTGAAATCACAAAACTTTTTTTTTTCCTATAATTTTTCATGAAGATAAGAGAGCACCAATACAAAAGAACAAAACCCCCCCACCCCGCAACCCTTTTGATTCACGAATGAGGACAAGCTCAAAGCCTCAATAATTTAGCAAGAAACCGGTTGGTGATCAGCGCACAAGACTGCCTAACTAATAATCTCCTATTATGCATAATGAGTCTTTTTATATCTAGAAATAATGAAAAGTACACAATACAAACTTTGATGAAGAAAGCATACCCGCAAGAAGCAATAACATATTAGCAATTTAAGTATGTATCTATGAACTTGAAAGAGAAGTTTGTGGCTGATCCGTCAATGGGATCACGTTTTCTCACCTTGTGGTACCACATGGAAAAAACTGTAAGTTTCCCCTTTTCCCTTCCCACAAGTCACGCCATGCACATAAACTACGTTCTTGGGCCAATAAAACGTAAGAGAAACAACAGCTAAAATAGTCAAAATCAACCAATAAGGCCATTTTTCTTCTCTCAATGGCATTGGAGGACTAGGAGTAGTGATTTGTTCAAACACAAAAATCGGGTAAATATATATGAGTAGACTGCTAGTTTATTCCCTTGATTCTTCCACCAATCCATGCGCACAATTCAAATACTGATATAATCATGAGTTCAAACAGAGTGAAAGATACTGAGAATTGCCAAAAAATGAAAACATAGAGGAATGGATAATCAGTAGAAGTAATTGGGTTTAAGGTTTCAGTAAATTTGAATCTGTGGTGGTTCCAGCCAGGGAAGGAGAAAAGGATCTTAGAGCCGGCAGGTGACCTTTCAGGGATTGCTAACCATATTTCTATGGCTTTCTATGGCTGTGCATATTCCATGAAAGTAACAATTCATCACTGGCAACTTGGAAGATGGCTTATTTTGAGGAGCCACGGCAAGATTCCACGGGAATCACAAATACTTCCATGTTCTATCACCTTTTGTTTCATAAAAACTTGTCAATAAACAAACCCTAAAATTAATCTACACACGTAAAAATCCAATTATAGTAGGGCACCTACACTTCATTTTCAGACCAATGGGCAAGAAGGAGAATTGAAGGGCAAGGAAAGTAATAGACGATCATGCTCATAAAGACATCTTGAGCACATGGATTATGATGCTGATATATTGAACTTAATTACAAGGGAAGGGAAGATCAATTTGTCAGCAAGTACCTTTGAAACGATCAGCCTAAATAAACTATGCATCGTGCTGCCCATCTTTTTTTATGGGGAAAAAGGGAAAGATCAAACTTTTTGCACCCAATATCCCCGTGCTTATGGCCTCCTAACAGCAACTAAAGGGTTGACAATACCTTGGGAACCTTTACCCAAGCCCCTACCTTCAACAAAACTCATCCTTATTCTCACATGTACGCGGCATCATGGTGATTATTTTTTTAAATCGTGTTTTAACATGAAAAGATATAGAAAGAATAAGAAATTTTTATTCTTTATCAATAAAATCAAAAGAATAAAAGTCATCATCTACTATTATGATTACTAGAAAATCTATTAATCTATGAAAATCTGAATAAAAGAACATGTTGTGAATAAGAAGAATGTATCACCCCTAAAACACTTTATCTAAAATAAGCTGCATTGTTGTTTGTTTTAAATAAAATAAGATCTTATTATGTTTTCTAATCATTAGTCTGTTTAAGGTTCAAGAAACATCCTTTTAAGTAAAAAAAGTTCTTATCTTATTAGGTCAAAACCTAACCATTCTAAAGTCAAAACATGAATAAAAGAAACTATTTTTTATTTAATATCGGGAATATATCTTATGTATAAAATCATAATCCCTCATATTAGAAAAGAAAATATTTTTTTTTATTTTTGAATAGGCCAAGTTCTCATGACTTTAGTAAGCTAGTTATTAAATTAAATATATATATATATATATATATATATATATTCAAATAAAAAACTATTTTTTGTGATTTTTTAATACAAGAAAATATATAGATATAATCTATTTTAAGAGACATAGCCGTATGCAAATTAAAATAGAACTTGTATTTTTGAAGAAATTTTTTTTAGATCATAATTTTAAATATAAAAAAAACAACTTATATATAGATCATAATTTTAAATATTAAATATGTGAGAGTAGAAAAAAAAAACAGAGAAACCAAAATTGATTGCAAAATAAATCCTTAAATTTAATTAGAAATTAACCAAGACCATATTTGGCTGAAACACTGAAAAGGTAGAAATACAATACTTGAAATTTTTATTGAGAATCGTTTGCCAAGCAAGACCCAAAAATTGAGTTTTTTCTGCCAGGTTTTAGTTCACACAAACAACGTCTTAAGCTTTGAAGGATCAGCCCAATCACATGGACTGGGCTTCCTAGCATGGTCCAAAACCAGCACCAGCCTGATCTAAGTAAAAACGCATGGGATTTTTCTTTTAGGATAACAAACAGGCCTTGTCCAAAGAAAACAGCCAAACTTTTTTAAAAGAAAAGCCTGACCCACAAAACAAAATGAAACACCCTATTTTGGTTCTGAAAGATTAACACGGCATATTTAGAAAATTTTGCACCCATACCTAACATTGCCTCAGAAATGGCCAAACCAACACATGCTTCCTCTTTTTTCTTTTTCTTTTTTATATATATTACCGAAAGCATATTTTTATACCAAAACAGGAGCTGTGGAACAGGGCCAACTACAGGTTTTTTCCAAGCTAAGAAATCTCATGGCAATGTTGATGACAGTAGGTGCAATAGTAAAATATCCTTGAAACAGAGCTTAGCCTATCATGTAACAAGTAAGGAAATGATAGAAAACGAAAGCAAGTACCAACCGTCATTCATGCATCGACCCCTTCTCACTGCATATGTTTCCCATAGATTCTCAATCTTCCTTGCTTTTTGAATGTTTGTAACCCTCTTCTCCTGGGAAATCTTATCAGCTAGCTTGGAATGGCGATGGGTTGTCTTTTGCGGAGGTGAATGATTCGGTTTCTTATGTCACGTGAAGGTGAGGGGAGGCTGATTATTTTTTGTAAGGGGCTGTTACTGGAAAGCTGACAGCGTGATAACCATCGCTGCTAGGAAGAGAAGATGATGGTCGAAGCTCTGTTTGCTGTTGAAGCTGCTGGAACAAATCTCCTACTGCTGCTATGGTGTGGAGAAAAAGCTGATGTTGGACTGAGCTGAAGCTTATAGTGCTGCCTGGTGGAATCAAAGGTTTGGTCATGGTTAAAGCTGGCTGCTGCTAGAAGGAAGACTCTGCTCTCGGTTGAAGCTGCTGGGGTGGCTGAGGAACACGACCACTGTTACTTTTGTTCTATCATCTTTTGTTTCAAAAAAACTTGTCAATAAACAAACCCTCCAATAAACAAACCACTTATAGTAGGACACCTACACTTCATTTAAAGCAAATGGGCAAGAAGGAGAGAATTGAAGGGCAAGGGAAGTACGAGACGATCATACTCATAAAGACATCTTGAGCACATGGATTATTATGCTGATATATTTAACTTAAGTACAAGGGAAGGGAAGATCAATTTATCAGCAAGTACCTTTGAAACGATCAGCCTAAATAAACTATACATTGTGTTGTCCATCTTTTTTATGGGGAAAAAGGGAAAGATCTAACTTTTTGCACCCAACCCCCGTGCTTTTGGCCTCCTAACAGCAACTAAAGGGTTGACAATACCTTGGGAATCTTTACCCAAGCCCTTGCCTTCAACAAAACCCATCCTGGTCATCATCTTGGATCCAAATCCTTTGGTGTGTTTTTCAAAAGCTCCGAAGCTTGGAGTTTTACTATGTTTTCCGGACTTTCCAGTTGCAGTTCCAGTTTCAAGACTTTGAGGTTTATTCTTCACTGAGTCACCACTGATGTTGGAGAAGTCAACACCCAAACCAAGTGATTTAGGCCGCTGGATTACTTCAATGGGTTGTGCCATACCTTGACCATCTTTTCCCAATCCTCCACCTTGTATAAATCCCATTTTTTCCATCATCTTAGATCCAAATCCTTTAGTGTGCACCTCAAATGCACCATACTTCGATGAGCTAGTGGCATCCTTGTTTTCGCCAGTTTCATTTATCTCTTGAGCACCCAGTGTTGTGGTCTCAACGACTCCAGGTTGCATTACTCCACTTGATACAAATGACACTGGTTGATTAGTGTATAAACCATTTCTCCCAGAACTCCCCCTTGTACTTTTCTTCTTCCTATTTCTGTCTGCACTAACTGATTTTGTTTTTGAGCCTTCATTAACAGCAAAATCAGAATCCTCAACGCCAGCCCCTATCAGCTGAAATCAAAAGACAGACATCATTAGAGAAAGAAAATCTAAAAAGCAGTTAGCAATGCAAAACCACTAAAAATGTTGAAACCAGAGCATGCAATTACATGAAAATTTGGCACCTTTTCTAGACGAAGTTTATCACTTTCTGAAGGCATGCATGTGTGCTGTGTTCGTGTCCCTGTTACAAAGCTGAAAGATAAAAAAATGTCAGCTAGTTTTAGCATCAACCTCAGCAAACATACGGAGAATCAGTTCATATTGGTCACCTTTTCTTGCCAGAACCTTGGGATCCGCTATGCAAGCGATAAACTGCTGCAAGTCGTCGAACCTAACAGGAAGAAAGCTACTACCATTAGAATATTGTTAGATCTGATGAAGCTACTACCATTAGAACAGCAAAGCCCAAAAGCACATTGTATTATTATTATTATTATTATTATTATTATTATTATTATTATTATTATACTATAGATTAAATGAAAACAGGGTCTCACTATAGCTCTAGATACAAACACTATTCACGTTACTATAGCGTCATAGTGATGCAAAATGTTTTATATAGTTTTACACTTCAATCCACAAACTTCATTTTTGTCTCTTTTCAGTCCTTGGATTGTGAGAGGTTAAAGAGAACATCACTGGAAAATGACTAGGAGAGAAAATTCAGCTCGCTACATTCCAGCCATCAAAAAAGTCAGTCTTGGTGTTTAAAGGGTTCATCTTGGAAAGGGGAGTTCAATGATAGTGGTTTTGCCCATCAACAATGCTAGAAAAAGTGGATTGGTCTTATAAGATTTTTTAGATCCGGATTGATTTTTGGTTTTTTAAGTGATTTTAAAGGTATTTTGGGGTTTGAAATGAGATAATTTAGGTCTTTTAGATGTTTTCTGGCCCTGATTTTTCAGAATAGACAACACGTCATCTTTTGAGTCCAAGTGTGTGGGACTAGCCTTCCAAGTCCATCAAACTTTTTTTAATTTAAAATAAAACCTTATTTAAATTAATAATATAACGCTATTTAACAAATCATCCAATTATATCATATTTTTAAAATGAAATTATGTCATACTTTTAAATGAGATTACACCTTTTATGCTTATATTTGCAATCACTTTTTTAACAATTATATGTGAGCCTAATATGTTATAAATTGTAAAAAATTGCACATTAACATTCAATAGGAATTAAATAGTCCTTTGATTGTTAATTCTTATATGGTTTTCATGAATTAATTATTCTTTGATTTTTTCATATAGCCACATTAAAATTACGAAGACATTATTTTTTTTATTTTTGTTTAAAACTTGCTTTTTACATTATGATAAGTTTTTGCTTAAAAAACATTACTAATAAAAAAATATGTTTTAAAACAAAATAAATTAACAAGGAAATGGGAGTTTTGCCTCTAGAAATAATTTTTTTTCACTCCTTTATTTAAATTATTGAGATTCTTGCAAATATTTATTTTAATTATCTTGGATTTTTATTAAAAAACAACGTTGTTAATAAAAAGTTTTTCAGGATAAAAAAAAGGCATAAATAAGGAATGGGGGTTTCAACTTAAGAAATGCATTCTCTTCCAAAATTGAAGATTTTCAAACTATTACCAACATTTATTTCAATCACCATATAATTAAATAAAAATGAACTTTGAAAATCACCATGAAGCATGTGCTGGCCTAAAAGCTAGAAAAATATATTCCAAAAAAGGAGGGGAAAAATCCTCGCTAATTTGTTAATGAATCATAGAAGACTATAATCAGTAAGACAGAGCAAACAAATTTCCATACCTGGGAACAATCCCATTAATGCACAGGCTGAAAACAAAACATATCCACTTCATCCAAAACAATCTGCCCTAGTTTCTACAATTTAAAAGGGACAAAAGAAAAAAAAAGATGGTCACTAGTTCTTTGCTATTAGTTATACTTATTTTTGTGATTGGTTATACTTACTAGATCAGCTCAGTATAATTCATTGTTGATAAATCCTAACAAGAAGGCACATGGCATTATAAACTACATGAAAAAGCACAAACACTATTAATCTCCCTAGCTTCATTAGCATATAGACAAAATCAAGTATGATACTATACTTGAACTTGAGATCATTTCCATGGCTATAGGCTTTCCTTTAAAGGAAAACTGTCAGAACACCATTCTTATTAATCTTTATACAGATTTGGAAACTTATACCACGTTTTGTTAGAAGGATGAACAACAGCATGAAATAACAAAGCAAGAAGAAGGGAAACATGTGAGAAGTGAAAGATAACTGTTCCCACTGGTCATGTTTAGGTAGGATAGAAGAGGAAGGAACCATACTTCCCATTTCCAATCAAACAAAAACAACACCAGATCTTGGTAACATCTCATTCTAAGTGGGTAATGCTTTGTAGTCACAAAGATAAATTCTTTTTTTTTTCTTTTTTTTTTATGGCTACGCTTGCAAACTAAATGGCACTAATATGCTAGTTCTCATTCAACCTGACATGAATTACACTGTTAAACATTATTTCATTCTTTCAATCCCATTTATTAAATGGGACAATCAATCAAAGAAGGATTCATTTACCTTATTTATTTTGTCCAGATCAACTCCCTGGCTCAGCATTCTCTGGTGATGCTTGACAGCAATCATTTCTTTACGATGCTTCTTTTTTTCACCTGAATGATTAGCAGGTTAGGGCAAGCAAAAAAGTTAGTTGCACCCATTCATGTCAGTTTCCAGAGAAATCAAATCATCAGAGAAGAATAACTTTCTAACTTCAAGAAACTGAAGCAACCACCTTGCTAGCATTATTTTGATAATCCAGAAGCAAAATAAGGTACAAAGGATTCTAGAGAGACATGCACATGCGTAAACATAAAAGCATGTGCACAGCATGCTCACACATGAGGACAAAGTAGGTTATTCAATCAATCCCACTACTGGCTATCATACAACACTTAATTGGATCACAACACCCCCCCTCCCCCTTCTCTAAAGTACAACATGCTAATGTGGAATGCTATTAATCAGGATAAATGCAGATGAGCAAACATTACCAGGAAAATTTCTGGAGTTTTTACTCCTTTGAGAAGACCAAGGCAAACGTGCAACATGCTTCTTTTTGGCAGAGACTGTTCTTGGATCCTTTACATGCATAAAATCATCCAAATCTTGAGACACATCTCTGGCAGATGAAGCATGGTTCTTTTTTGATTGAGGTTTCTTCATACCATATCTTCTAGACGCCTCCTGGAGGGCAATCCCACCCAACTTCTCTAGAGTCTCATCAAAGCAACCACTAGAAGAACTATCCTCTTCTGAATCATCCAAAACATTTTCTACCAACCATTTGACATCTAATATGTTGGAGCTGCCTCCAATTCCTTCCAAGTAATCTTCTGCAACATCATCATCAACATCCAATTCACTATTAGATGCGTCTTCAGAGTCATCACTTTGAGACAGTTCAACTCGTTGAGATTCAGAGCTTTCATCGAGTGACTCCCCATCACTTCCCCCATCAGAAATATCTTGGGTGAATAATTTCATGCCTCCAATTGACAAAAAGGCTGAATTTTTCTTCGGAGAAAATACTGCAGTCAGCATTTCTTCACCTGCCCTGCAGTTAGCAGTATCATCAGAATCCATTTCTTCCTCTTCCATTTGCTTCGAGGATGATTCAGCACCTGGGGTAGCCTCAAATTCCTCACAGAACCCCAATTCCCTATGTGAGCTCTCGCCAAGCAGAAAATCTGAACTGTATTCGTAAGTTAAATTCAAATTACAGGGCTTCAGAGTTGGTGTTTCATCTAAATAAGCAACAATATGTGTCTCCTTGGAATCCACTAAAACAATAGGTTGCGACACATCCATATCTCTGCTGGTACCCTCCTATAAATATTGAAGAAAAAAAAAGACAGAATAACTCCACAAGTAAAACCGTTTTACCAACTTCCCAATCTGTTTACACAATAATTAAAAATCTTAAACAAAATGAAAGCTTCTGGCTTCACATGTCTCGCGGTGACAGTATGCCACATACTTTTTATTAAAGGGAGAAACTTTTCTCAAGCTCCATTCAAGTAGATAGAGGTTTAGGTGAATTTTAGACAAACCACGTCATTGAAACCCTAGACCAAAACCACAGAACGAAAAGGAGGCACACTTAAAAATTTTAATCACTCCGATTCTAAATTGAAACCCGATTAGGAGTTTGCAGGATTGTTCTCTTTATCCAGTCTACTCATACATGTTCCATATAATAGCTGGAAAGCAACTCCTAGTCAAAAATACCTGAAGATCAAAACAAGGATAGTTGTAAACAAAAGCATTTCCACTGGCTTTACGCGGTGCATTCTTAGAACCCGAACACGCTTTTCCTTGATTAGAATTCCCCGGTTTCGAACCCGACTTGGAATTCGATTTCACATTACTACTCCTTCCTGCAATTCAACACCAAAAAAAATCGAGAGAGAGAGAGACCCTAATTCAGTTCAAAAATTAAGTTCAACTGAACTTAATAGTTTTGATCTTTCCCAACAAAAATACTCCAAAACAGAAAAAAAATGAATAGAGAGAAAGAATCAGGGGACCTGAATGGATAGGGGACCAATCCGCCAAGACTCCGCCTTCCACAAAGAGAGAATTTCGAAGTTCTTTCGATCTTCTTCTGCTCCTACTGCTGGCCCCACTGTCTTTTCTGATGTTTCTGTTGTCGAATTTTTTATTTCTGTTTTTTTTGTTGTGATTGGATCTTCTCTTACCTCCTCCTGCCATGGCTGCCGTTTCGATCTTCTCTCGCTGCTGCCCTGCCGATTGAAGAACAAGAACACATTTTTTTACACCGTTACAGAGGGTGGTCTGGTCTGGGCCGTTACAGTCAGTGTTGTGTTGGCCCATTCAGATAGAGGGCTGACATATTCGGCCTTTTAGTTGAAAGACCATTAAATCTCGTGAAAATTTTGCAAATGATTGAAAAGTTTAACTTGATTTGATTAAATGAATTATTCAACTTTTTTGGTTTTTTTATATTAAAAAAATTCAAATGAATCTATACCTTTTCACAGTTGTTTTAGAGGGTTTTAAGTTAAAAATAAATAAATTAAACATAGGTTATATTCCGTGTTCTTATACAAAACAAGTCTCATACTTGATATAAAAATACTTAGTATAAGGATTCTCTTATTTTTAAGTTGATAAAATGAGAGAAGAATATAATGTAAAAAGAAAATAAAAGGAATAAAGATGTATAAGGAGAATAACTAGAGTAGCTTTCTATGTGTGGTTATATTGTTCAATTATATTTCATACCTACTAAAAACTTATCATACCTATAGCATCATCATTTACCTTATTTTCTATTTGAGTCATTATTTGTATCACCTTTTAGTGAAACTCTTTACATTCATTGATGTTATGTAACATTAATTTGCGAAATCGATAAAAACTGTCACTCTTTCTTGAACCTAATTCATTTTTTTGTTGGCAAATACTCGACTTGCACTATGTCATATAATCTATCCATGGTTACCTTAAAAACCTTTTTTTTTTCTTTTAAACTTCACAACATTTACTCCCCCATAATTGGAAGTATAATTAGGCAAGGGATTGGAATTGATGTTGGGAATATCTTCAAAGGCTATCCATCTTGTTTTGAATAATTGCAAGAGCTTCCTCTCAAATGTTGAGCAAGTATCAATATTATAGTCAGGATTTCCGGTATAGTACTCACATGTTAGGTCTAGTTTGTACCAATTTAGGAAAGGAGGCTTTAGTGGTGGAAATGAAAGGTGGGTCATATGACCTATGCTTAGAAGTTTTGTATACATTTCTCCTAACGGTATGGGTAAAGACAAGAGATGTTCTTGGTTTCTTTGGTAGACTCTCATTGGATTGTTTTCGTCTTGGTTTTCTAGCGGGTTAATAGGAGGCTAAAATAGCATTTGAGAAGTTAGAGATTGCTATGAGTGCCACTTCATTCCTTTCTTTGCTTGATTTTTCAAACCCATTCATTTTAAAGATTGATGTAAGTGATTTTGGAATAAGTAGTGTTTTTTCAATAGGGTAAGACATTAGCTTACATTAGCAATTTTTAAACTAAGAGGCATTTATAGTTACTCTTCTTGCAAGCAGCTCAGAAATGGAGGTATTACTTGGAACATGAAAAGTTTATCATTAAATTTAATAATGAGAGCTTGAAGTACATGTTGGAGTAAATGATTCATTCTATAGTTTAGAAGATGGGTTTAACTAAATTATTGGGTTTGAATTATGAGATTCACTATAGAAATGGAAAATAATATATTATTGTGGATGCATTTTTAAAGAGGGAAGATGAAGAATACTTGGTTATAAGTATGATAGTTCCTAATGTATTAAGGAGGTATTGTCTAGTTATGAAAAAGATGAGTTGATTAAAGAATTAACTGATGCTATTTTATTGGATAAAGCTGCATATCTAAAATATGAATATAGAGATATAACTATGAGGTATAAATAAATAATTTATATTAGAAGTTCTAATTTTATAAGAACTATGTTGATTAAAAGGTGCATGAGAGTCTTTCAGGTAGTTATTCAAGTATGTATTATACATATAAAAAGCTTAAACCTTTTTTATGAAAGGCGGAACGTTTCATTAATTCAATTAAGGGATAATTATATTGAACATTCTATAATTATAAAATGATTAAATTACCCTTATATATACATTATAACTCAAACATTTACAAACCTAATCACATCTAGAAAAAAAAAATTCAAACCACATTTTTCTTCATTTTTCTAAATTCTAAACCATGAATCAATGAAATTAATCCCTTAATCATAAAGCTTTCTCATTTTTTTTTGGTCTTACCTTCCTTTTTAAATGTCTTGTTTTCTAGTCTTTTGTTGACCAATTCTAACCCATCATAAATTAGCCCCTTAATCATAAAGATCTTTTCTTTTTTATTAATTTAGCTCGGAGCTTGTCAATATCGTGTTTGATCTGTTTCAACAACAACACAAAATTCATAATACCAACAAATAAACCTATATTAAACACACTCGCTTCAAAATACCAAGAAACAAATCTATATCATAAAACCATAAAATTTAAGAAACTCATATCATAAAATTCATATTAAACAAACTTATATCATTAATCGATATGGGTTTGATCTTAACTCTTAATTATTTTACCATGGTGTTTTGCTTGTTTTACACATAAATCACGCTTTTCAATCTCTTTTTAATCTCCCTTCCCTTTACCAATTTGATCTTGTAATCACACCACCTCCTCACACAAACCTAAAAAAATAATTCAATCAATATAAAAATCTCACTCATAAAATTAAAATTAAAATTAAAATCAAAACTCAAAAAGAAAAAGCATGAAAAGAGAACATCCAAATCTCCATCCTCAACAACTTATAGACTTATCTTCTCTTATCGTAGGTGGGTGTTCTTCTATTTCTACTAGTATTGTGGCAACTAATAACAAGAAAGGTAAGATTATTTTTTCAATTTCAGGGGGTGATTTATTTATTTTTTTTATTTTATTATTATAAGTGAAGGGAGTTACATAAAATAGAGAGTTGTGTGTATATGTGTGTGTGTGTGTGTGTGTGTTGGTTATAAATTTATGGGTTATAGGTTTTTCTAGGTATGAAAATCTTAATAAGAAATTATATCATATCTCCCGACAATTCAAGAGAAAAGGAAGGATAAAAGGGCGAGGGTGGTGGCTAGTATTTTTTCTTAAAAACAATTGATAGCAAAGTTATAATATTTAATATAAGGGCTCTATGGTCATTAATTAAAATATAATGACAATTTTATAAGTAATTCAATTTTTTTATTGACGCATCATGGTGGAGATGTAAAATGTCATAAATGTATAAACTCTAGGATTTAAAGAGTAATTTCTAAAAGAATTGAGGCAAAGTAAAAAATGAGAAAACTACATGATGATCAATGTAATTATCCTTTTAAATAATTTTTTAATTGTTATTTCTTTTTATTGTTGTTGAATTTTCATTGGTTATAGATGGTTATTTATAAGCAATAATATGTTTGTGTTGTATTGAATAATTTCCTTTAGACTGCTAGTTTGTATTGAATAATTTCCTTTAGACTACTAATTTCCTTTAGACTGCTAGTTGCTCTATAGGCTCACATGGTGTGATTGATCAAGCTAATTTTAGCTAGAGACTGTTATAACCATCACAATTCACAATTATTAGGATATCAAGATAAATAATAAATAAGTTAAAATTGATTTCTCTCTCTCTCTGTTTTCTCGAGAAATAAACACAAATATTATAAGAAAACATTTCATTGTCTAGCACCTATCAATATTTTTTTCCTTAGTACAATGTCAAGTTGTTGTATTTATTAATAAAAATGAAAAGAAATTCTTTTAGAATTGTAAACATTCAATCAAAGAATTAGATATGTAGATAACTCACATATATAAATAGTCAAATCTTAATTTTCTAGTTTTAATATGATTTCTTAATTTTCTTATAATTTTTATTTTAAAAAACTTAATTTTTTTTACTATAATCTTAATTTAATTTATATAGTACCAGTATTTGGTCGAGCACAAATCAAATTGAACTCACATATATAAATAGTCAAATCAAATTTAATAATAATTATCAAACTCGTGTGTGTGTACATACATACATGCATTATAAAGAATTAATATCTATAATTAAAAATAGAAGATTTTATAAAAGAACAATTATTAATTATAATCTTTGATATTGAATCTGAAACTAAACAACAACAAGAAGAATATATTTATCGGGTACAAAAAGATTCATCTTAAACTACATATTTAGAAAAAATAAAAGAAGATAAGGATAATAACAATGTATATATTAAGTTTTTCAAAACACATAAACACAACATAAGCAACAAATTTTAAAAAACAAAATGGGATTTCCAAAAATTTCATTAAACAATTTAAGGTCGTTTAGGATTTTAGCGGTGATTACATGAAGATCAAATTTTTTTTCTGAGGTTTGATTAACTTCTTTAAGGCCAGATTGTTATAAATCATAAGTCATTAAGTATCTAACCTCTAATAATAATCCATGCGAAACACTAGTAAAAAATCTCTTAAAACCCTTTCAGGAGAGATGAGTTGTTATGTCTTGAGTATTAGCTCTTTCTTTTCTCAACTCTACCTATCTCTACAGATGGAGTGTGTACAATAGGTTCTGTATTATAACTTACAAAAAATCTAGGGCATAACATTCTATTTATAAGAAAAACTTAATAACCTTATAAATGACAAAATATCATTTTGTCTCTTGAATAATGTCACATATATTATTTTAATATAATTTTAGAAATTTATTCAATCAAGTCCCTACTTGATTTTTCTAGGTCTAGAATTATAATTTCCTGTATTAATTATATTATAGTCCTTAATTTTTTAAAACTTATTTACAATCAAGTCACACTTGATTAATTATTATAGTTTAATTTATAAACAATGATTTTTAATGTGTGTGACTTATTAGATTCCTAATAAGTTGGCACAAATATAAATTATAATCCTAAATAAAATAATATTAAATGAATTAAATACTTTGATTTATTATTAATTTAATAATTAATTGATTTATATTTAAAGACCAAGTGCATCATCGTTTACCATGTGTCATGATCCCCAAATATTAAAAAAATCATAAGTGGTTTGACTTAACCTTTTAGTGGGCAGTTTCTCAGTATAATTATTATCTTTTTATAAGAAAATAATATTTTGATTTAGACATTATAACATGTAGTGTGTCAGCTCTATCAAATCATGTTTGTTGTCAATACCAAAGTTATTAATTCTTTGAATAAGATTTGAAACTCTTGTCAAATCTCATTCCACCTTGCGCAAGAATTTCACAATCAACATTATTTGAGAACAAATGGAATATTTTTTCTAATTCACTTAGGGTGGTGAATCCTTTCTTGAATACTTAAATACCTTCATATAGTTCATATTATACTCAATATCTTCTTGGTTGTTACCCTTGATTGGGACAACGCATAGTCATGATTAAAGTATAACATTTCCTATATAAGATAACTTAGTGTTTCATGGCCAGCAAGATCCATGAAACAACGTTGGGTCCTGCCCCCCAATACTGTAATTTTTTTCTTTTCTTATTTTTTTTTCACATGCTAAAGATGAAATATTATTATTATATTTTTATTATTGTTGTTATTTTTATCATTAATAAACTTGAA
>Ga0307510_10004387_pt1 | contig 16589 bp, 12 predicted proteins | sample 12_EM_MG_FD_207224 | JGI IMG/M metagenome (GOLD analysis project Ga0307510, IMG submission 207224) | Populus trichocarpa ectomycorrhiza microbial communities from riparian zone in the Pacific Northwest, United States - 12_EM | ecosystem: Host-associated > Plants > Roots > Unclassified | place...
CAAGGCGGAATTGTACAACAACTGAAAGGACGCAGGGAGTAAAATACTCATATCAGGAATGGGATTAATGTAAGAAATCAAGCAGGATGTAGCCTTTGGCGAGATGATCCCAAATGAACAGCGGGGGGTTTGTGTAAGAGAGTTATCAGCTGCGCAAGAGAAAGTGGACCGCCATTGATAACGGTTTCCCACATGCTGTGTCTGAGGCAGTGCGCGCGAGTCGCACTGCATGATGGCAGGTGTTGAATAACGTTGAATGATTAGGCCTTAGGCCTCGATTAGGATTAATATAATATTAATAATCAGCTATCATCACACACATGATCCGATCCGAGACAACGGTGACCGATCGCTATTGTCTCGCCACATCCTTACAACGTTTTGTTAGGCAGTTGTTGGGCCCACTGTCATTGTCACATGCATGCCATTGCATCAAGGATCGTGCTTTTTTCCCGTCTGCCGGACTGTTTGTCCCTGCCTTACTTTGTAGTTGGTATGCCCGCCCCGCCAGCCATCCCTTTCAAGTTGATTCGCTAGACTCTTCCCCTCTCGCTGCGATTTAACACACCTGGGAGATCGGGTATTCCTCCATATCATCTATTAACTGATCCTGAATCTCAACAAGGTCGTGACATATGTCTAGGACGTGTGTGAGCGTGAGCTTCATCAGTGGTTCCTCAGCGCAGTCACGGTACGCCACCACAGCACAGGATACCACACTTGGCCGATCCGGTCCACTCCGTACCGTGCTTTGACCTCAGGGGAGCACAGCCGTGCCTCAATCATTATTATTTCTGCTATGTTTTCATGACGTCCGGGTGCCACAAGCTGCGCTGGAATAAGCTGTTGACCACTTCTCGCCACCTGGCCGCTCCCTCCAGCAATTATGAATGACTTACGCCTCGCAATGTGTGGCCTTGTCCCGTAATGTGCTACGACCCCGCTTTGATCGCCACATCCAGGGGTTTCAGTGCCCAGCGGGGGGCCGCTGTTCACCCGCCCATAGCCTATTTAAACTCCTTCTCTCATGCACAATTCACCACACCCCATCGATCATCACCCAAACGCATCATGGCCTCGGGTATGTGACGATCTCTTCTAACTCGGTCCTTTGATCACTGAGAGACATCACTCTAGACGCAGATTACACACTAGAGCTCGACGCCGTCCTTCAAAACCACGTTAGTGGTGACCTCACGCCGCACTTTCAATATGACATGACATTAGACGCTGGTCTCGACCTTCAAATGGCCCACCATGCCATGGCCAAATGTGAGTCTATCAACAGTAAATCGAATTCCGGTGTTTCTGACCTGCCATCCCGCAGTCCGTGGGATCGTGATCGGCAAAGGGAAAGGATTTTCCAGAAGCGCTGCTAAGGACGACGCGTCCAAGGCTGCCCTAGAATACATCCGCGAACACGGTCCCCCTGAACCATTCAAGAGCGACAAACCGAATTCTGTTCTGGACCTGGAGAAGTACCTCCTCAATCACCGAGGAGGCAGCCTGGTACCCTGGCTCTCATGGTCTGTGTCGCATGCCGGTCCTGATCACCGAAGGATATACCGTACCACTGCCCGATGTGAGTACCCTTTTCAGTCGAGGCGATGTATCCTTATCTGGGTTGCTGTAGTCGATGGTGAAGACGTTGGCTACGGAGAGGGCTATTCGATCGATGGTGCCAAGCGAATGGCCGCCACCGAGGCCCTCCAGTGGTTCTACGACAACCCCCAGCCACCTCCACCCCAACCCCAGAAAGGGAAGCCCAAAAAAGTACCAGACCATGCGATAGACTGGGACTACATCTTCGAAATGGCGGAATCAGGCATGATGTAGGTCGAGCTCACTTGGCTCGCGCAGATGTGAGACCCGGACACAGAGTTTTTTGTTTTATGAGATCGTTATTGTCCTTGGACCATTAGAGCTTGCATTAGAGTAGATAAATTGTATAGATGAGACGAGGCGACCCGTGCGGTTTGCCTTGTAATATTGCCTACAGTTCGCTCCCTCCTGGCTTCGCGTGAATGCTACACACCCAGTGTCGTCCTCAGGACGAAGCCTGAGGCCTGAGGGATCAAAGACGCTCGGATCGATCCGAGAATCTGCAATGAATGGATCTCGTTGACAAACCTGCCCTGACCACCGTGTTTGGTGTTTTGTTTGGATGGCCAAACAGACTCCAAACGGTCAATTCGCTCCGTCCGCCAACCAACTTTCATAGCAACGCTATTCCGCTAACTGGCAGGCATGCGGATTCACATACGTTCCCTCCACCTCCACTCCGTATACGGGCTATGCATACCGGGCTATGCATATCCGTGTGTCACAGTACAAACCGAATAATATTGCTCCTCTCGTATTTCCCCTTCCCCTTTCACTTCCTGAAAACGCAGCCCAATGAATCCCTCGTCGTCGCGGACGAGCAACTCGACGCCTCATCTTCAATTATCTACGCGACACAAGCCGAGCTCATAGAAACCAGGGGGTGGCCCTAATTGGAATCTACCGATTCTTTTCACCTTGTTCTTTGAAACGGAACTCTGTGCTTGTCATTCAGTCTCCACCCGGTGTCACCGTCCTCATTCCCTCCACCCGCATATGCTACTCCAATGTCGCTATTTAAACCTGGTGAGACCAACAGTACATAGTCTCTCCAGGCTGTATAGGGGTATTTGAGTGGCAGATTAGTGTGGAGGAAGTTTTCACAATTCTCGACGCAAGGACAAGAGCAGTCTCAAGACAGAGTCGAGGTAAGGCGCTGAGTTGACCAGGTGAGTGTCTCATTTTGGTGAATTTCGGATCTGCCTTGTCGAGATGGAGAAGCGCGTGTGATGCCGTGCCACGCTGTACCAAACCGAGATCGCCTCAGTGCGACTCTCAGATTTTCGGAACCCCTTCTTGTTGTCTTTGCGAGCTTTGGCCCTGTAAGGACCTCGCACTACACGTGCAGGACGACTCGTTTTGACACTTTCAAATTCGCACCTCAAGACGTCTCTCTTTCCTTCACCCACTCATTCGACGTCGCTCGGAAAGTCGCCGACGTCAGGCAACGACGCCGACACCACCGCCCTTCGTTTTCCCGCCTCGCTTTGCTTCCTTTGCCCTCGCAGCCCCGTTCTTTCGATACCACCACTTTGCTACAAGTCTCAATAGGTAGCGTACATATATAAGCAAGCCTCCTGTTCGTGTGGAGTGCACCATCACATTCGCTACGCTCTCAACTTTAATTCTACTTCTCTTTTTTTTGTGTGATCGCTTCCTTCCCTTTCGACGCAAACGAGACCGTCTCTCGCAACGTCCCTTCTTATTCCCCCGCCACTTCATATTTGTTGACTCGGCCTTGCGCAGCGGAAACCTCGTCCTCGTCCTCACCCTCACCCGATCTAACCATCGCCTGCCCTCGTTGACACGCGACAGTAGTGTAAGCGCTGGACACCGGCCCGGGGGACGTCATGTGGCACTCGCCTGAGCTGCCTCGCCCCGATCGCCTTCCGCCACCGTGACATCGTTCGCATTCCGACTGTCTTTCATTGATCAAATTTCCTTTGTACGCCTCTCTCCCGACATGTGCGCATACTTACGCCTAGATTCGATGCTCTCGGGTGGCCACCCGTACTAGTTTACGGTGCGCCCGTGTAGATTTAAACTCGGACTTCTTGACTCTCTGACAACATAACCCCCATTCCGCTTGCTCACCCCCTCGGGTTACTGCCTAATCTGGTCTGCCGCTATCTCACTTGCGAGTCCTCTAACTCATTCACACTCGTACCCCTTGACTATCTCATACGCTTCAACGCATCTCGGAGGTATCACCCTTCACAGAGTGTTTGTAAGCCCAACTCCACGCTTTCCCGGTACAGCCTGAAGGGGTTCGTGTTCCCTTTCAGTTGCCACCTCGTTCCCCCCAAGCCCAAATCCTGAGTAGAACCCCCCAGCAACTACTTGCTACGCTCTCTTAGCGACCTCTAGCGTTGGTCATAACCAAACACTCCAGCGCGCCATTCAGCTACGGGATCCTTCACCTGCTCACTAGTTCGAGTTTGACATGCACTCCGCACAGCGTCAGCAGCAACAGAATGACCCTGGCTTTACTTCTCATGCGGATCAAACCCTCAAACTCCCTGGAATGGGTCTCTCTCAAGGACAACCGCCCTTCGATGACGGTTTTGTTCGACCCGAGAATGCCCACTTCTCCTCAATGCCTTCAGCATTTCCATCTTCCCCTACTCTGGATCAACTGGTCCCCTTTCCGTCCACTAAAATCGCCGACCTGTCACTACTGCAACTCCGTATGCTTCAAGTTCAGGTGTGCCGGACTTTGATGGAGGGAGAGGAGGCTCTCCAAGCTTCCCGGGCCAGCACTTCCGGTGGCGAAGGCGATGTGCGGCTGCAGCTGCAGCTCCGCGCCAAACTCGAAGCTCACAAACAACGCTCGCTTTCACTGCAGGAACTCATCAACGCTAAGGCGAGGGCGAGGCGAGTCCCGGTATTTTTGCTTGTAGATCTGTCCTGAGAGTGTTTTAGTGGTGACCCCACACAACTTGTCATTGAACCGTCGTGGCTAGGCCAAAATCAACAGCATACTGAGCTTTATCCTCCGCCTGAAAGGCCTGGCCAACACGGTGGCCCCTCCTTACACCGGGCGTCGGTCAACCAAGTGCCACCTCAGTTGTCACAGAACGTCGAACATTCCTCACAGGAACCTATCCGACCTCATAGAATACTGCCATTGCCAGAGTACCGGTTCAAGAGCGTCTATATGCAGTTCCTTGCTGCTGCAGAGATGAGAGTCACCGAACGTGACACCGTCATCGAAGGTCGACCAGTCAACCTCTGGGCTTTACATAAAGCGGTGCTATTGCGGAATGGCTTTGATTCAGTACGTCTTGGAATGATTCATAGATCCTGGGTCTGACCAAATTATCGTACCAGGTCTGTGCCAATGGCGAGTGGCCCCTTATTGGCGTTGTTGTGGGACTCCCTGTGTTTTCAGGTGGGGAGGGTGGTCAGCCTGCACGGTGCGCGCCCGCGGTAGCGCACCGGCTGCAACAGTTATACGATGACGCTTTACGACTATTCGAACAAGCATACATCAGTAGCCTTAATTTCGTTTCCCGGATGAAGGCAGCGAGTCAAGCGAGTCAACCACAGGCACAGCCGCAACCACCCACGGAGGCGGACTACGAGGCACTTTTGGCCATAACTTCATCAGAATTTCCTTCCGGGCCGGTGATCATGAACATGCTACCGCGGTTCGCCCATGCGTCTGGCGCTGAGCTTGAGGCGCGTGGCGTTCCGCAGCCCGTCGTTGCGTACGTAGAGCGGTTCAGGGAGCTTTTGCAGCAGATGTCGCTTCACGACATCCAGTTTATCGTGCAGCCAGAGTTACCGCAACCGACGGGGATGAATTGTGTAGGTTCTGTCACCGGCGCGGGGCAAGGGTGTGGGCAGCGGCTGCCACCGGTCCAGCAACCATCCTTGACCATAGACGAGCTCGAAGAAGCCGTGCGCGCTGTTAGGATCTAGGAACCCCCAGTTAATGTAGTGACAGATAGACTGATATAGTACGGTAATGAAAAATTATTTTCAGCGTCCAATGACAGGCCTTCGGGGTACAGAGCCCCCACAAAATATACTCGCGATTGAGTACCGAGGGCCTCTGATGGACTCCTACCTGCAAAAGTGTGTCGTACTCAAGTTGGTTCTCTCTCTTTCGTCGTTGAGGCGGTGGAGGCGGTGAAATCGTTCCGAAGTGATGGGTGGTCATGCGGCCTGTGCTTCTGTGGGACAATTAGATTGAGTCAAGATTCGGAATTTCGGAGGGATGATGGGATCGCGTGTCCAAGTCTGAAATGAAGGAATGCCGTAAAAGGCGTGCTGTTTATTACGTAATTCTGCACACAAGGGCACGATGCGGCCATGCGACCTTTTCACTCTGCGCCACCTACATATTCACTCACTCGCTCACTCACACACCCACTCACACGCAACCCCCCACCTCGCCACCCACCTCACGCTCACGCGGTAGCTGAAAAGTCAGCGACTTCCGATTATCTCACTCGAGAAAACAACGTGCGTCTCGGTGTTTGGGCACGACTGGGCCTCCCCTCCACCATGTCTCTGTCCTCCTTCAGCAGCTTGTCCAGCTACAGCAGCGAGTCGGACGTCAGCCTCAGCACCATCTTCGATTTCGGCCTCTTCAAAACCTCCACCTCCCGCGCCCGCCGTAAAAGGACTCCAGAGCCCGCTCGGCCTCGGCTCATCAAGGACACGCACACGAGAAGAAGTACAAGGAAGCGTAGTGTCACGCCCACGCGCACACCCGTCTCTTCGAGATATGACGACCGCGCTGCCGTCGTCCCTTACTCTCACGGTTTGCGCAGTCCCTCCAGCAGATCCGGCATCTCGTACAGTGATATCGATCGGTGGAGGGCCACCACCATCGGCGGCAGCGATTTCACCTACAGCAGTACATCGTCCATCTCTCAGTCTTCCGTCACGACTTCATCCGTCGTTTCTTCCTCCCGCACCCGTTCCTCCCGCATCGACACCTCTAGTCGCCGTTCCACCGCATTCGCTCCCAGGCAACTCAAGGGCCCCTCCGCTCCTTCACAGCACCCGCATCCCGGAATTCGTCACGACCCTCTGCGGATATGCGAGCACTGTCGTACGACCTTTCCTCTTTCCGCTATCCTCACGCTGGGCTAACTCTGATTCCTTTATAACAGATCGGCCGCCACACCAAATTCACGGCCGCACGGATGTGCTCCCGGCCCTCCGACTCGAACCTCACTCCGCCTTCCTTGCTGCCTATCGCCTCTCTCGCCTTTCCTGTCCGGAAGCCCTCGAGAGATCGACGACCCTAGATCCGGATGATCCTTTCACAATTCCCCCGGGACTAACCGGGCGCCCAACCATCCCACCTCATCTACTCCCGGTGCTTCCCGCCGACGAACGGCGCGCAAGGCGTCTTGCGTTGTTGCTCGACTCGGACGACCCAGAGATACGAGACTGGGCACAGGCAGAGTACCTCAAGCTAGGACAGTCGACGCGGAGCCTTGTGCGCGAAGGCGTGTTCGAGGTCAAAGTCACGTTGGAAGGCGCCGACGAGCCCACGACAGAGGACTGGAGCGCCAACGAGCGCGAGGAGGACCTAGAAAAGCTGAGGGAACGGCTTGGGCGGCAGAAGGAGAGGGGAGAGGAACGCGAGGAGGTCGAACGTGAGATGGTGTGGGCTCGGGAGATGTTCGGCAAGTGGCTCATCGATGGGCGCGTCGATGCTGTGTTTCGGCTCGCCGCGGGCGTCCTGAACGAGCTCTTGAAGGAGCTTGCGCGGGACGAGGGCGAGGAGTGGGTCATGGATGAGATGATGGAGGAAGCAGCTGAAGCAGAAGAGCAACCGGCCAAGTCGTCCACGGTTACTCCAAGATCAGGCGATCCTTCGTCCAAGTCTACTCTGGCTACCTCCAAGACGCTAGGAGCTGACCAAACCGCGCCGACGCGACCATCTCCGGCCGCTTCTGTCGCTTCTTCTAAGCGCAGGGCCAAAGAACGTTCGGAACCGGCAAAAGAGGCGGAAAAGGTGCCTGAGCCTGAGCCTGAGCTGAAGCCAGAGCCAGAACCAGAGCCAGAGTTAACGCCTGTACCAGAAGCGGATCCTGAAACCAAACCCGACGAGCCAGTGTTGGTCGAATCCCCTCGCGCGCTCTCTCAGGCCGAACCCAGTCCGGAGCAGTCGCCGTTACCTGTCCCTGTACCCCTCCCTGTGCTTCATCCTTCGATATTCTCGGAGGAAGGTCTTCTCACGTACGCCATCAACGCCATCCACCCTGACCCACCCCGGGAACCGACACCTCCCGTCGAACCACCTCGGCCCGAATCGAAGCTCAGCAGCAGCAATCAGACGGTCACACCCCAAGACGCTAACCCCGCCGCCGTTCAACACGACACGTACGCCGACTTTTACTCGAAGGATCCCAGGCGACGCAAAACGCCCTTGCTGCACGTCAAGCCCCTGCCGAACAACCAGCCATTACCACCCAAGCCCGAAAAGGAATACGACTCTTACGCTGACTTTTATGCGAACGATTCGCGTCTGATGAGACACGTCGATGATCGTCCCTTGCCGGCTTTGGTCAAGAAAGAAGCTGCAAGGAAAGAGGCTGCGAGAGCCGCCGAACGTGATCGGTCTTCTCGTCCTCACTCAACTTCCAGGCCATCAAAGCCCGATGACAGAGCCTCTCGTCCCCAATCATCTTCCAAACCATCAAAACCCGACGACAGGACTTCTCGTCCTCAATCATCTGCCAAGCCATCAAAGCTTGCCATTCCTTCCAAAGCCCCGGCAGACCCAGCGCGTGTGGCAGATAGCAAACACCGGCGCCGATCGTCTTCCCGACATCGCCAACGCCACAAATCACCATCTTCCTTTGAAGACTTTGCAGTTGCATCCAACTTGTCTGGTGACTCGGGCAGGCTCACCACACCCGCCCCATCGATTGCCCGATCACGCTCCCGATCACGCTCTCGCGAGCACCGTCGCAGCGGCCATCGCAAGTCAGGTCACAGATCGCGTCGTCACTCGCCGGGTTTGACGTCACCTACGCCCTCCCACGCGTCCAGGCGACGCCGGGATTCCCGCGCGCGACGCGAGGCCGCCCCGCTTCCCGTTCCATCGCCAGCACCTGCGCCTAAACGCTCCTGGGTACCGTTCCGTATATCAGGCGGTGCGGCATCCCCCGCTTCATCCAACGCGAGCAACTCGCGGGCGGTGTCGCCCGAGCCAGTGCCCGTCATGCCTCGTGGCTCTCCATACAACGCAACAATGACGCTGGCTTCCGATGCCGGTGGTGAAGGTGGTGGCGCGGATGCGGGTGCCGCAGCCACGGAGGAGGCCGTGGTACCTCCCGCGCCGCCATTGCCGCCGGTGCAATTCTGGTTGCCCGGATTCCCGGCGTATAAGGCGACTGTGGCGGGTCACTCGGGAGATGGTGATGACAGGCGGCATAGGCGACGGCATCGCGATCGAGCGCCATCGTCCTCATCATTATCATCTGTGACGATGAGCTCGTCGTCTTCATCGCGTTTTCTACCCCCGCCGCCACCTCCGCCCGTTGTCGCGCCGCCGCCGGTGTTCCTTGCGCTTGGTGCGCGCCGCGCGTGCGTGCCGTATACGCCTGCGTTCCAGGGCATCGATCTGCGCGTCGTACGACCGCTCAGTGCGCGCGAGAAGCTCGCCATGCGCGATGCCGTCGGCGTGCTCGTTCGTCTCGGAGCGAGGGTTGTCGGTGCCGAGGCGGGTGGGCTCGGCGTGAGAGGGGAGATGTGGAGTTTGAGCTATGTAGGCTTTTGAAGCGCTTGTGTATATCTTCATCGGGTTCGGCGATTTGCTATTACATACTATCATGAAGTTGCGGGGATTGTCACATACTGTCGTTCGCATGTACCATTATGAGATAGCGCGGCGCTGCATCTAAGCTTACGTATCTCCAAAGTGTATACCTGTATCCATACAATGTTCTCGATGCGCTGGATGCTCGGCTTTTCGTATTGGAGCCACTTGTATGATAATGGGCTCAACCCAATCGAGTCTGTACAATAATAATTTCGCGAAACCGTCTATTTAATACGCTTCCGTCGGGGCCCTGACGCTCTCCTACTCTGACCTCGAACTACAATGGAACACCACCAAAGAGAAAACTTGAATTCCACAACCTCCCATACTGTATCCTACAAATAACGGTTCAGAAGTAACCGACAACTGACAGACGTGTACTTACAGAAACAAAAGATATCCGAAGTTACAATCCCAATGCCAATGAACCAACATTCAACGACCGATCAACCCCCAGTGCGGGTTGTGCGAGATCGTAGGCGCCTCCGGACAGGCTCGACAACAGCTCTCTGGAACCATTTCTTTTTTACAGGCGCCGGGAGTGACACAGGGGGCTCATCCTCGTCTGGTGTTGACTGGAGTAGTACCGGGAGCTCGTCCTCAGCAGGGATTGGCACAGTCGTAGAAATCGCAACTGGCGAGACTGACAAGCGTACGTGATGACCGGCGAGTTGTCGAGCATCGATGAAAGTCTCGAACGCCTTGTTCACGTGTTCGAGTTCGACCTGGGCCTCCAGTTCTTCCAGCTCCGGAAGTAGCCCCAGGACTAACCCCGCATCGTCCGATTCCAGAGCATTTGAAAGTTCCGACGCAAGGGGATAGCCGACACAGAGTTTCTTCACGCCGTGAAATGGCCAAAGAAGTCCATGCCACATCAGGGCATCAACTTCATTTCGCCAATCAGATGGCAAATTCTCCTCTTCAAAGTCGAGCGTGAGCTCCTCTGCGGCAGAAATCACGTGCACCAGCGCGCTGCAGACTTGGGTCGCAGAATCTATTTGCCAGTCAAACGGCTTGCAGTTGACTCGGAGGCTGAACGTTCCATCATTGAGTTCGTCGCGGGAGCTAACGACGAATGAGACGCCCTCCTGGTTGAAAATGATATTGGCAACGGGATATCTCAACGTTTCAGTGGTGCTGGTAAAGTGGGACAGGTGTTGAAGAGTAAAGTTGAGCTGATTGAATAAAGTAATATTGCATCGTTTGAGAAGGGGGGAGCTAATCCGAGTAAGGAGATCCTCGAGGTACACGCTCACGCCTCGAAATGCTAGTTGCCTGAGGGCGGGAAGCACTATGAGTGTAGTAGGCGGCTGGATTGACTCTCCCTCAGCGCCAGGGCGGGGCAAGGGAGTAGAGAAACCGATGGAGAGTTCCTCGAGTTGAGGAATCTGCTGGAGTGGCGTGACCAAAGTTGTTGGAATAAAATAGCCGGGAGATTGGATGTCGGTGAGCTTGAGTGTGACGAGTGAGAAAGTAAAAGCGAGCACTGGTAGCCCTTTGGGAAGAGAGATACCACCTAACGAAAGGTGGAGCAAATTTGGGGCAAGGAATGTCCTCGGAAGCATCAAACTTCTGCCTTCCTCGGACTTAGTTGTCGATAAAAGAGAGAGAGATTCCAGTCTGGGGAAAGGTTCGTCCATGAGTACCAATAGTCTTTCCAGGGTCAGGGAAGGAGCCTGGAGGACAATCCGGAGTATGCGATCGCGTTGCTGGACTGCGTGAAGTAAGCCACGGCCACCATCCGCAGCATCTCCACCCCGGTAATCGATAATGAGTGGTAAGGGCGGTAAGTGAGCCAGCATGCCTAATGTAGGTGTGCTATTCGTAAACAGGATATGTATATTCAAGTGGAAGAATGATTGGTGTATGAGGTGTCGCCATTTTCCACAAACGTGGGAGAGCTTGCACCATCTGAGTTGTCGATTCCAATCTTCGTTGTCCAGACGGTAGTGGTCGAATATTGTAAGGAGTATATCGCCATTGAGCGTATCGGCGTCTGTATACAGTACACTGTACCCTGGTCGCTCGGATTTTGGCACTGAGGGTGGCAGAACCTGTGTCGAAGACGGTGGATGATTGACATGACGTACACTAGAACTATGCTCTATGCAACTTACTGATGGACAGGGGGTCTTTGTCAGTGAGGGTCGATATTTGGCAAAAATACATAGATCGTCATTGTTATGTCCAAGCATTGTGCGAATGAGGTCTGTCCAGTCTTCACATGTCCAGTCTGCCTTAGGACTAGGTACAGACATGGGCCACAAGGGCCGAGGATAAACTGGAGGGCGTAAGACAGAAAAATTGGACACGATGGAGAGTTCCTCGAGTAAGGGGGCGTTCTGAAGCTGAATGAGCAATGTCCCCAGGGTAAGATAGCCGGGAGATTGGATTTCAGGGGACTTGGGTGTGATGAGGGAGAAAGCGGAATTGAGCAACGGCAGTACGTTTTGAAGACAGGTACCATGAGACGTGAGGTGAAGTAGATTTGGTGTGCTAATCATGATTTTGGTGTCCTCGGTATGCCGGGATGTAGACGAAAAGGACGGCGATCCCGGTGTTTCATCCAGAGGTACAGTCAACTTGTCCAAGGTATGCGATGGGATCTGGAGGACAATGCGGCATATGCGAACGCGCTGCTGGATTGTGTCATGCACCCCACTGTCGTCTTCTGCTGCGTCCCTACCCCGGTAATATATGATCATCGGCAACGATGGCAAATGGGACAGCATGTCCAATGGTATGATGCCATTCGTGAGGGGAACATGAATATTCAACTTGGAGGATGATTGGTGTATGAGATGCCGCCATCTTCGACAAACATGGGAGAGCTTGAGCCATCTGAGCTGGCGATTCCAGTTTTCTTCATCATTCAGCCGATTGTAATCGAATATTGCAAGAAGGATCTCGTTGTCGAGCGTATCGACAGTCGTATACAATAATTCGTACCCTGGTCGTCCAGATGCTGGTGCTAAGGGCGGCGGAACCTGTGCCAGATTGATGCATGGGCGATGTGAAGTATTCTCGGATCAGGCTCATTGTGGCTTACCTCTGTCCGGGCGGCCCACATTTGGGGCAGTCGCCCAACATAAATGCGCACGTCGTTATCACCAGGACCCAGCGCACTTCGAATTAGCTCTATCAGGCCCTGAGACGTGCGCTTTGGTGTGACATTTGTTGTAACGATAGGCCATAACCTGATGTCATAAGCCAGAGCAATTGAATCGGGAACCACGAGGAGCTCTTCGTCACGCTGAAAGCCCGCGAGACATTTGATAGACTCCGCAAATACCGATTCCCCTTCGAGTGCCCCATGGATGTCTAGAGAAATGTTAAAAGCGTCGCGGTGAATGAAAAGAACGTTGGACGAGCTTTTAAAAATCATGACATCCCTCTGAGCCAACGTGGACTTGAAAACATTACCAAAAATCCGCGTTTCATGTTTAGTTTCAAGGAACACACGCCTCGGCTGATCGACTACAACGTAAACGGTCGCATTTGGTTTCGGCGTGAAGTTGTCAATTGGAAGGGCTTCGAATTGGGCGGTATATGCGTCGAATGATGTGGGGAGATCTGAGTAGAAATGTGGGTTGTCATGCAGGGTGATACACCTTTCGTCATCGAATTGAGTAAAGTTCCAAAGAACTTCCTCAATGCCAGCGGTACGACCCAGCATCACTTGTGTGGGAATCAGATTGTCAGAGGCGATCTGCCAGAGACTGGCCGATGCTCACGTGAAACAACGATAGGCTTCGGGTCAGGAAGAGTCCTGAAAACTACAAAGTTGACGGGTGTCACGCCTGGCTATTCGTCCTCAGTCAATATTCATTTGGAGAAGAGTGACGAAGTGCACGTAGAAGTCTCACAGGCGGCAAGACCTCGTAAAACATGGTGTCCCTCCTCTTCGCTACTCCCATCCTTGCGGGGACGATATCAATTCTGTTATGAGAAGGTCAGCGATGCATAGTGTTGCATAATAGCAGTGTGGAGTGACCCAGGATGAAATTCGATCGCATATGTACTTAAAGCCTCAATGGCAGATCTGAGGCGATCATTCATCTTGTGGTTTTCTCTGTGACCGGAGTGGGCAGCGAAGTGCAATGGATCATCACAAGTCTTCAAAACTCTTGAAGACAAGTCAAGAGAGGTCCAACTTTCATTTAAAAAAGGGGGCAATCACATCCTCCACTCGGTATGTTGCTCCCCTTGCACCACGAATCGTGAGAAGAATCGGCAAATACCGATTATGGTCAGGACTTGGTTTCGATAGGCCTTGCAAGTATTCCCAAGATGCCCGACAATTGAAGATGCGGCGTCAGATTGCCCTTCCGCAATGGTGGACGCACCCATTGTGCCAGAAAGTGAAGAAAGGGAAATGGGGACAAGTTAAGTTCGTTTGACGTAACGGAGTGCCTGTTATGTGCAGAGCTTGGGGATATTTCCCACGGAACATGTGTTACTTCAACTTGCTTGGCGTGTTGATACGCATGTTTTGCCAGCTTCCTTGGTGAGTAAGGTTAGCTATACGGAACTTGAAACAACACGTGCCAAGGCAGGATGCGTAATGTAAGAATCTCACGGAATTCGAATAGTTCACCGTGGTCCTGGTAACGTGCGATGGCACTGATCGGGCGGACGCCAAAATGAAACATAATTTGTAACGACTCAGATGACCCACCAAAGAAGACGTCCTCAATAGTCGGTTATCCCAAGAAGCAGAGGACAGTCGTTCTGCGTACAGTACTAGTTCTGTGTGTATTCGAGGTGGTACCAGATCTAGAGGGAAAATTCTAAACGAGGCGCCCAACAACGGAAATTTTCTTTCTTTGTCAAGAAGCTCGGAGATTCCCGGACAAGTATCTCTCTGTCCCAAAAATCGAGAAAAAAAGAGCTGTGCGTACCCCTCAATTATTCTATACTAGAGAACTAGGATGGATGAAAAAGGGAGTCAAATGCAGATATGATCCCCAACAAGCGCCTGACCTTACTTCACACGGGCACTCACCTCATTTGTCTTGCTTGGGACTTTACCAGCTGAGGCAAGCACTGAATCCTCTGTGCAAAGTTGACTGTAAACCCTTTTCAAGGTACTGCCGAACAGCCGTTGCCACCAAAGCCCGAAAAGGAATACGACTCTTACGCTGACTTCTATGCAAACGTTTCGCGTCCGACTCTGATGAAACACGTCGATACTCGTCCCTTGCCGGCTTTGGTCAACAAAGAGGCAGCAAAGAAAGAGGCTGCGGAAGCTGCCAGGCTTCTCGTCCTCAATGAACTTCCAGGCCAAAGCCCGACCCCAGAATGTCTCGTCCTCAGTCATCTGCCGAGCCATCAAATCTTGCCATTCCTTCCAAAGCACCAACTGTAACACATCCTGGGACGTGCTGTGAGTGGAGTGTGAGTTGTTATGAATGACTTGAACTTCTTAAGGCTTCGGACAACTGAACCAGCGCAAACAGCGGGGTCTATTGTTAAAGCAATGTAAAGAAGTAGTGTATGATGGACGAATGGTCCACACGCAAGTTTGGGGAATGGGAAGGTGAGATAGCAGATAGAACCAAAGCACGTCGATCCGAGATCGTGCGATGGAGCGAAAGGTAAAGCGGGCCGCAATTGTTAGTCGCTCTACCGCTGCAGAAAGGGAAAGGAAATGAAGGGAAAGAGAGAGAGAGAGAGAGTGTGTGTGTGTGTGTGTGCTGGCTCCGCGTGAGCCGCTTCAACAATAGCAAAACGCGAACAGAGGGGGGGAAAGCGCAACGCAAAACTGGGGCACGGCTGAGGCACTACTCGCCTCCTGCTCACAGTGCTGCGCGTGGGTTTTTATATATATCGGAACTATCTACTTACAGTCTAGCTAACTGTCCATGACTACAGAAAGGAGGGTGACAAGGAAAACGGAATGACAGCAGCGCGCGCTGTCCTGTGGCGTCGGTCGAGTCAGGCGATGGTTGGGGGTGTCCGGATTCGGGCATTTGCAAGCCCAGCATGTATCCCGTCGTTACAGTAGTCTGCCCTTCCACTCATGGAAGGGCGGGTTTATATACTTGTGAACAACTATCGTAAATGAGTAATCAATGAGCAATATTGCTCTGTAATTAGGGAGTGATGAAAGTATATGAAGTGTAAATGTGTAAATGTCCGTGTTGCGGACGCGCGATGTGGGAACAGGTGAGCGGCCATCACAATTGCTCGGTACATGGTCTGACGATATGTGATTAAGTGAGGTGCGTACCCCACCTTACACCAACAGACCCAGCGCGTCTGGCAGAGTCCAAACACCAGCGCCGATCGTCTTCCCGGCATTGCCAACGCCACAAATCGCCGTCTTCCTTCGAGGACTTCGCAGTTGCGTCCAACATATCTGGTGACTCTGGCAGGCTCACCACACCCACCCCATCTGTTGCCCAATCATGCTCCCGATCACGCCCTCGCGAGCACCGTCGCAGTGGCCATCGCAAGTCAGGCCACAGATCGCGTCGTCACTCGCCGGGTTTGACGTCACCTATGCCCTCCCACGCGTCCGGGCGACGCCGGGATTCCCGCGCGCGACGCGAGGCGGCCCCGCTCCCCGTTCCCTCGCCGGCGCCTAGGCCTGCCCCAGCACCGGCGCCTAAACGTTCCTGGGTACCGTTCCGCATATCAGGCGGTGCGGCGTCCCCCGCTTCGTCCAACGCGAGCAACTCGCGGGCGGTGTCGCCTGAGCCGGTGCCCGTCATGCCTCGTGGCTCTCCATACAACGCGACGATGACGCTGGCTTCTGACGCTGGCGGTGAAGGTGCTGGTGCCGGTGCCGGTGCCGGTGCTGCAGCCGCGGAGGAGGCCGTGGTACCTCCTGCGCCGCCATTGCCGCCGGTGCAATTCTGGTTGCCCGGATTCCCGGCGTATAAGGCGACCGTGGCGGGTCACTCGGGAGATGGTGATGACAGGCGGCATAGGCGACGGCATCGCGATCGTGCGCCGTCGTCCACATCATTATCATCTGTGACGATGAGCTCGTCGGCGTCTTCGCGTTTTCTACCCCCGCCACCACCGCCGCCCGTTGTCACGCCGCCACCCGTGTTCCTTGTGCTTGGTGCGCGCCGCGCGTGCGTGCCGTATACGCCTGCGTTCCAGGGCATCGATCTGCGCGTCGTACGACCGCTCAGTGCGCGCGAGAAGCTCGCGATGCGCGATGCCGTCGGCGTGCTCGTTCGTC
>Ga0307510_10004388_pt1 | contig 16588 bp, 18 predicted proteins | sample 12_EM_MG_FD_207224 | JGI IMG/M metagenome (GOLD analysis project Ga0307510, IMG submission 207224) | Populus trichocarpa ectomycorrhiza microbial communities from riparian zone in the Pacific Northwest, United States - 12_EM | ecosystem: Host-associated > Plants > Roots > Unclassified | place...
AAAGTATCATTCTAGTCTATCCTCCATCTTATTTACCTTGAAATCACTATAATCCAGCCTAAACACCAAAAGAAAGACAACACAACCAGACCCATCCTTCATCCATTTTCGTCAGATTTATTGTTGCTGATTTTCGAATCATTCACGGCACATCACAGATCCTTGAGAGGATCAATGACAATGCTTATAAAGTTGATTTGCCAGGTGAGTATGGAGTCAGTGCTACCTTTAATGTTTCTGATCTTACTTTGTTTGATATAGGTGATGATTCGAGGTCAAATCTTTTTTAAAAGAGAAGGGATGATGAGGATCACCCCAACACCAACCGTAATCATGCCATCAACCCATTGGAGGTGCCAGTTGGGCCAATCACAAGAGCTAGGGAAACAATGCTTAAAGAAGCATTGAATGGGCTTGTACAGAACATATAGAGCAAGTTAGACCTAGAGGAGCTTGGGACATTCAAGGAGCAGGAAGGCCAACCTCTAATTCATCTAATTCAAGTCCAAGAAGAGCCCAATTCGTGTGGAACAAGGGGCTGATGTGTCTGGCCCCGTACCAGCCTTGTTAGGCTTGTTTTTCCTGATGATACAAGGATAAAAAGTTAACAATTTATTTTCCTAAACAATCAAGAAAGTTTTGGCAGATCTGATTCCTAAAGAGAGAAGGATTATTTAATGTTTTTCCCAGCTTAGGTATGCAATTTTCAGATCAATAAACTTTTTTTGCCACACTTGTTGTGTGTTGATGGGATAATCTCCCGTTCTTGGTTCTCTAAAGAACTGAAAAACGACTCATCGAAGAACAACTGACTTCGTGGCGTCATCCTTAAATCACAACGACAATATTCTCATTAATGCTCAAGATCCAAACCAGGTGCTACCAACTATAATAACTCGAGATTTCATATCATTTTATGATCTAATGTTTGTTCATAACAACATGAAAATGGGAGAAGTTTTTTTAATATATATATATATACACACACCATCACGACCATTGATACTTTCCGTAACAGTATTTATAGATCAAATCTAAGAGTATCATTAATTGATATGGCTCAATGCTCGTATAATCACATGACTCAACATCATAATATAAGAGAATACACAATACAATGCATACATATCATTATGTCTTCACACTTATAAATTCACAACCTTGTTTCTAGATAGTTTTCATTACAAGTCTTTTACAAAAGTGTCGATCGGTAAATACCTAGGTGTTATATTGTTATACATAATGTAGATCACCTAATTATATAATTTATAACAAAACACGTGGAACGAAGTTCTATGCGCCTTGGTTGTGTGATGTCCCTGTTACAATTCAATTGCAATATAAGAATAAAGGATTGATTCTTGAAATAGTAGTAATAATAATGAACAACATTACATGATTGAACATTTTACTATTAACTTGGATAGCTAAATTCTCATTGTGAACTTCATAAAGCAAGGTCATTAATGGTTCTATCGTCCGTTATTAATCTCATACGTGCATCTCAATCATTCAACTTGTGATCTAGAGTGCCCCTTTCCCCGGTCTCCTTGGATTCGCAAACCTGAACACTATTAACCAAACGTAAACTCGATATTCTATTCTTATTATCCGATTTAGGTTTTATTAGCTGAAACTAACACTTTATTAAATCTCGGTCATCCATCATGGATACCGTTAGCCGAAGCTAATCACATTGTCCAATCCCGATTACCCATCGTGGATACCTTTAGCAGGAGCTAATCACATTGTTCAATTCCGGTTATCCATCATGGATACCATTAGCCACACCTAATCACATTGTTCAATCCCGGTTATCCATTATGGATACCATTAGCCAAAGCTAATAACATTAATCAGTCTATTATATCATGAGTATTCTCATACAACCAAGTTGGAGTAGTAACAATATGTATAAATCCATTGTAAAGGTTTAACATAAATACAAATAATGGTGAAGATCACCTACATGTTCCTCCCGTGGGGTGTCATCGTCCGGTCAAAGGTTCGATCCCGGTCGCACCTCCTGCCACATCAAATGGTTACTAATCAATACATTCATATGTTCACATTCAAGTGTTCCTCATATCATATAATCATACAATGACAGTCATCATATCCGGCCATTCTCTCAATTTTAAATGTAGATTACCTACAGAAATCCTAGGGTTTAATTCTTGAGTCTCTTAGTGGAGTTAGGTCAAGTTGAAGTTGGAATCATAATCGAAAACTAGATCATTTCTGGTATGACATTTCAACAACGAAAACTAAATCATTGGCTGACACCGACAATCATCAGCGAAAACTAAGCCATTGTTGACATAGTAAATCATCAACGAAACTAATTCGCTGTTGACACAGAAAATCATCACCAAAAACTAAGTCACTGCCAACCTAGAATTCATCAGCGAAAACTAAGTCACGGCTGACACAGGAAATTGTTAGCGAGAACTAAGTTACTGTTGACCTAGAATTCGTTAGCAAAAACTATGTCGTTGCTACCATAGAAAATCATCAATGAAAACTAAGTCTCTTCTGACCCAGAAATCATCACTGAAAACTAAGTCACTACTGACACAGGAAATCGTAAACGAAAACTAAGTCGTTGCTGACCCAGAATTCGTCAGCGAAAACTAAGTCGCTGCTGACACGGAAAATTGTCACCATAAACTAAGTCATTGCCGACATAGAAATCATCAATGAAAACTAAGTCACGGCTGATCCAAGAAATCGTCAGCAAAATCTAAGTCAGTGCTGACCAAGAATTCATCAACGAAAACTATTTCGCTGCTAATACGGAAAATCATCAACGAAAACTAAGTTATTGCCGACCCAGAAATCATCAATGAAAACTAGCATGGATAAGATGGTCGTAACCTTTATTACTTCCCTTTTTGACATACAATGATTTCTTCAAATGTTGACATCCATTCCCATTCATTGTAGCATTGTAAAATGTGTTCTAAGCATTCTAGTTTACTACGTACTAGCTAGCATGGACAAGAGTAAGAACCACATACATTCCACAATCTCATCAAGTTTATCACAAGGTTATCAAACAATACACAATCAAGTCTCAACATATATACATTTCCAAAGGTTCTTCTAACCATTGTTCCATGATCGAATATAATGTTGTCAACAAATATTCATCCCATGTTCTCAATTATATTATCCCAATCCATCAACACAAATTAATGACAAATCTACAACATATAAGAGTTCTATTTCCATCCTATATCTTGTTTCTCTAAAGGTGTTCATCATGCAAAGTTTCCTTCATGTTTCTTCCTCTTGGCCGAACATAGCAATCCATTTTCTTCCTAATTTACACATGCAATTCATCATTTCTATCACAAGTATGCTCACAACAACATGTTACAATAACACATTCATTCATTTGGTTCATAATCATACAAATCCATCAATCACATAAACAACATCAAAGTATTAATATAGTGTGGTTTCCATTTCAGTTCAGAACATGTCTTTAGAGGCTTAACAAGGTCATAATCTATACATTCCATCACTTCATTTCACTTTCTTCTTTACCCTTTCAATCTGGCCGGCCCTCATTTAGGGTTCATACACCCAAAATCCTTCATATTCATTCATATTTCTTTTGTAAGCTCTGTAATTGGGTCCTTTCATCCATTATTCTACATAAATCTTCTCATTTAGTTGTTGAGTCTTGAGTTAAAGGTGTAAGAACCATAAATCTTTTACTTTGTGTTTTCACCCTTTCCCTTGTCCGAAATCATGAAGTAACAACCAGCTAAGGAAGTGATACTACTCTTACCTCACGTCTTTAAACAATTCTAGGGAAGGTTTTGGTGACTTTCTTCTTCTCTTCCTCTCCCCCTTCTCTTGTTGTCCCAGCCAACCCTCTATGCTCCTTCTTCCATATTTTCGATCATGACTCTTTTCTCTAACTCTCCCTTCACTCAAACACTTAAGAAAGACAACATGCAGCTAGGTTTAGGTAGGTTTTTCTTTGGGAGAGAGGAGTTTTTGCAACTTAGGCTACTGCTGGTTTTAGGGGAGAGAAAAAGTAATCTTTTTTTCCTCCGTTTGCATTTATACCCCTCTTAAATGAGATGGGGGTGTTTGGGGGCTGATTATCCATATTCGTATTCCCTCTTTGGTTAACTTAGGGCTGATTCCTTCCCCTACTATTCTTGCCTAGAATAGGTCGGTTCTTTCCCCACAATCTCTACCTAGAACAGGCCGGCCTATACTACTTAAATATTTTGGTTCATACATATTCCCTAAAGACACGCCTAGTGGATTACCACCATTAAGGGAAATTGAACATCAGATTGACCATGTAACTAGAGCTTCAGCACCTAACCGTCCAGACTATAGAAGCAATCTCGAGAAGATGAAGGAGCTTCAAATGCAAGTAGATGAGTTGATAATGAAGGGATACATTCATGAGAGTATGAACCCTTGTACTGTGCAAGTGTTACTTATGCCTAAAAAGAATGGAACTTGGAGGATGTGTGTTGATTGTCGCGCCATCAACAACATAACGATAAAGTATAAACATCTTAGTGTATTGCGTGATGAGAAACTGTATGCTAATCTCAGTAAGGAGTTACCGAATCCTTTTGTACAAGACAACAAAAAGCTAAATGTTTTAAGGGTTCATTCAAACCTCTAATATTCTAACATCCAATAAACATAGTAAACAAAATAATAGGATGCCGAAACCAACTATGGACATAAGATTACCTCGAATTGCCCCCTCGCAAGGAGCCTGACTTCTTCTACCTATTCTTAGAACCCCCCCGATCCCTTCTTCTTCCTATCCTCAAGAGAATCTTTAGCTTTGCTTGCTAGTTGGTTAGCATTATCGGTGTTGTTCGAAAACAAAGGGAATTGATGGGAAGGAATTGTAACAGCTAGAGATTTAGGACAATTACCATCAAAAACATTCTCCACTTCAGCATTATCAACTATCGCTTCCATAAACTTTTCACAATTGGCCGAAGAACCTTAGCAAGGTAAAACACTTGTGCTCATGCAAATTGTTCGATCAACGTTTCCTTATGGCAAAAAATCACATATACTCCGCTGGATGTTCACCGATTCTCTGCTTAAACGATTCATAATACAATCTGCAACCTGATTCTCCTCTTCGTTCACTAATTATGTCCCATCACCTGCACTAAAGCAACTAGGCATAGTCTTTTTATTGTCTTTCTTTCTCTTTCCAACCTCCTACCATTAAAGTTTGTTAAGCAGGTTATACTCTAAGTTAGTCCCATTAACCATCTTTTTCATCTTAGCCTCTTCCATCATTGGAGCCTTATCATTCTGATTAGCAGGACATGTAGCTAAGTTATGATCGAAAACATTGTAAGAACTGCACAAGAAGGCAACCATTCATACTTAGCTGAAATAGTAATTATCATTCCATTGGGGGCATTGTAGATCAAATTCCTTAACCAGCAACTTAGAAGCATCAATTTCAACACAAACTCTTGTATAAGTTAGGCGTTTGCGCATTAGGATAGTAGCATCAGCATGTAAAGAAACCCCTAAAACACTAGCAACATAACTCAGCACTTTGTTAGTCCAATATTCTAACGGAACATGATGAAGTTTAATCTAAACAAGAATCTTAGACAGCATCTTTGCAGAATTGCATGTTTGGTGTCAATCTTTTAAGGACCAAATGTCTATTGGACATAAAGAAGCCATTATCTAAAAACAACACTTCTAATAATCCGAGGGATCCCCAAATTCTGTTAGCTATAGATTTAACCATTGGGAATGGAAGTTTCTGACCTACAAAGCATCCAGCAATGGTGGATTGCCAAAGAGTATACAACCTTCTTCAAATACTTCTATTGGAGGACTAACAATCACCCATTCAAAGTCTAGAGAGGGAGGTAAGAAAACAAATTTTGCCAAAGAGTATACAGCCAGCTTTCACGTCTAAGTTAACCTCACCTCTAACAACATTTAAGAAATTTAACTTACAACCATTGGTTTGCTGAAGAGGGTTAACAGTTGAGAGGGACACACTTTGCAGAGGATTTGCCAAGTCTTCCACTTCAAAATTTGAGTGTGACAGCTCTGGAATGAAGGCAGCTGGCATATTTCCTTTCTTAGATAATGGAGTGAACTACTTTCTACCCATCTGATGTTCTGGAAGTTTCTTATCTTGAAAATTGACCAAACAAGCATTAAATGTTTGCCCCTGACTTGCCCCATCTTCTCCAAAAGGCATTTTGATTCCTTTGATTCCATCTAGTTCAGCAATACATCTAGATGTAAGAACACGGACGTGACCTTCAGTAGCAGCTTTGATGATGCGAACCTCGTGATCATGTGGTCACGCAATCCACAATCAAGATTGAGATCTGATCCTGGAAAGCTGAAATAGGTATGATAGGAGTGTGACACAATAAAAACCTACCCCAAGCCACAAACACTATTGGAATGAAGTAGAATAACGCCACGAAACAAGTTAATCTTCGATAATCAAATTCAGTTCCTTCAAGAACTGAAGAATGCAAGAATCACTCTCACATGTTAAAACTAAAAGATTTAGAAGTAATATTCAACAAATGGCTACCGAAATTTAGGTTACATGTGTTTAAATAGTTCATAAAAATTAACCCTAATGAATCTACCCTTGTGGGCTGAACTGAACCACATACAAAACTGACCCAAAAACCCTAAACTGAAAAGCCCATAACCTGATCCAAGCAAGCCTTGGATCCTAGCTCAAAACAATATTTTAAATACGCCCAAACATGAAAGAAAATAATAAAAATAATTAATCTATCATTAAATAGCACCAGCCCTTCTTTTCTTGTGTAGTTAGGATGACTAAGGAATCCTTATAAGAAAAGGATTCTTGAACATTAATGAATCGTTGCCACTCTTGAAAATTATGGTTCAACTCATTAAAGATTCTTGTGGAACTAGGAAATTCTCAAAACAAGCCGCCACATCCTTTAGAAAAAGGATCCTTGCCATATAGAAAATCCACGAGTCAAAAGGAAGTAAATAACAAAATTCATACAGCCTGTTCTGACCTATATTGCAAGTTCTTTCTGAACTTCGACTCACGTGAAATTTTATTCCAGCATAGGAAAATACCTCTAGAATCCTCTGGTAAAGTTCCAGCTCAATCCAACGGTTAGATTTGGAGTTATGCTCAATAGCGTAAAACTAGACGGTAGAAAATTTTACGTCAAAATCTGAATTTGACCTTGCTTGGGTCGTATCACATGACTGAACCGTATCATTTGATCTCTTTAAAATTCTAAGAAAGTTTAGAATCTTGGCCAGGCAACATCTCATGAAGTTATATTCTCAAGTTATGTCAAGTCATCAGCCCTTATTGCATTCTGAATGGCTTTGTTGCTGGTGTAGTGGAGAGCATCAACAAGAGTGGAGAGCATCATGTTGAAAAAACAACGTTCGGAGAAGACAACATCAATACCCATAACTAATTTAAATTTCATATATTTACTATTGGGGGTGCAATCACACTATATATTAAATTTGGGTGAATTTTGATATTGTTTTCTTAAGGTTTCAATTCGGCCGCAAACTTATCATACATGAGTTTGGATACCTAGACATAAGATAACGACCTATAAACTGAGATCTGTAGTTTTTTTAAGTATTATTAGGGTACACCATATTTAATTTGAGGTCATTTCAATATCATTAGGTCTTAGTTTCAATTTCAATGCTTTAAAATTATGTAACAGATTAGATTTGCATCAAGTTCCAAAATGTGTTTGTCCTCTATTTGTTTTGACCAAATCAGTTTTTTTCCATATTATATTTGGCTTATTTAGGAGTCAAGTAAGTATCTTCAATAATTTTTGTTTTTTTTTTATTTCGCATCTTTGTTTCATCCACAATTCGTAAGAATTTGCATTGCTACTCGTAAAATCACAATCATAGTTTTTGTTTTGCTTGTTTTCAATATATTTATTAATTCTTGAGTCTATATTCATAAATTGAATGCATTGCAAAAGCCTCTGACTTTGATTGGTTGGATTTTCAGTTTTGAAATAACCGAAAGAAAACAAATAACGGTAAAGTATAGACATCCTATCCCTATACTTGATGACATGTTGGATGACTTGTATGGAGCATTTATTTTCTCAAAAATTGACTTAAAAAATGGGTACCATCAGATTAGGATGAAAGAAAGTGATGAATGGAAAACAACATTTAAGACTAAACATGGTTTGAATGAATGGTTAGTCTAGCCGTTTGGGCTTACAAATACACCACGTTATGAGGTTGATGCATCGTGTTTTGTGTGCATTCATTGGTAAGTTTGTGGTTGTGTACTTGATGACATCTTAATTTACGACAAGAACTTGAATGCTCTTGATCATTTGTGTAATGTGCTTAGTGTAATTCTTAATGAGAAATTATATGCTAATCTCAACAAGTGTACCTTTTGCATGGAAAAAATTATGTTTCTTGGATATGTAGTAACTACGCAGGGTATTGAGATTGATGAAAAGAAGGTTATGCCATCCAAGATTGGCCTACACCTAAATCTGTGATTGAGGTAAGGAGTTTTCATGGACATGCTAGTTTTTATAGAAAGTTTGTGAAGGACTTTAGTACTATTATAACACCTTCAACTGAAATTTTGAAAAAGTCTGTTAGATTTAAATGGGATGAAGAATAGGATAAAAGCTTTTAATTTATTGAAGGATAAACTTTATGTTGCGCCTGTTTTAGCTTTGCCAGACTTTACAAAAGCATTTAAAGTTGAATGTGATGCTTTAGACATAGCTATGAGTTATGTTAATGCAAGAAAGGATGCCAATTGCTTATTTAAGTGAGAAACTTAATAGGGCAACCTTAAATTACCCTAAATATCATAAGGAGCTCTATATCTTGATGAGAACTTTAAAGACATGACAACATTACCTGTGGCCTAATGAGTTTATGATACATTCAAATGATGAATCATTGAACCCCTTAAAAGGGCAAGGTAGGTTGAATAGGAGACATGTCAAATGGGTTGAAATTATTGGAACTTTTCCGTATGTGATCAAGCATAAGAAAGGGAAAGAAAACATTATGGCCAATGCACTTTCACGCAGGTATGTTTTTTTATCTACTTTAGATGCTAGATTTCTAAGATTTGAACACATAAAAGAATTATTGATACAAACCTGGTGATCACGCAACCCACAATCAAGATTGAGATCTGATCCCGGAAAGTCGAAATAGGTCTGACAGGAGTGTGACACAATAGAAACCTGCCCTAAGGCACCAACAATATTGGAATGAGTATAATGACGCGAAGCCAGTTAATCTTCGATAAGTCAGATTCAGTTCGTTCAAGAAGGTCTGGTAGTATTTAATGACAAATTAGTTATTTTTATTATTTTATTTTGTTAGCTGCAGCCCAAGGCTTGTTTGGGCTTACTTAATACTTTGTTTTCAGTTAGGATCCAAGGCTTGTTTGGATTAAGTTATGGGCTTTTCAGTTTAGGGTTTCGGGTCAGTTTTGAGTGGACCTCATATAAGTCCACATAAGGGGTCCATTAGGGTTAATTTTTCAAGAACTATTTAAACTCATGTAACCAAAATTTCAGCAGCTTTGGTGATAATTACTTCTGAATTTTTCAGTTTTAACGTGTGAAAGTGATTCTTGCATTCTTCAGTTCTTGAACGAACTGAATCTAACTTATCGAAGATTAACTGGCTTCGTGGCGTTATTTTACTCAATCCAATAGTGTTGGTGCCTTGGGGCAGGTTTCCATTGTGTCACACTCCTATAAGACCTGTTTCGGCTTTCCGGGATCAGATCTCAATCTTGATTGTGGGTTGTGTGACCAAGTGATCACGAGGTTCGCATCAGAACAAAGGACCTCGACCGGACAATACCCTCTCTCCTTGGATTTGGCTTCTAAGATGATGAAGAACCTGTATTAAACGCTGGCCGAACATGTCCCTTCCTAAGTTATCTCTCCACCTTCGTAGCTGATGTGAACCTCGTGATCACATGGTCACGCAACCCACACGCAAAGACACCAATTCCCGGAAAGCCAAGTAAATCACGTTTGATAGGAGTGTGACACAAAGATAACTTGTACCTAGGCACTAGCACTATTGGAAACGGAAAACCCCCACCCAATGAATATTGATTCGCGAACGAGAAGTATAAGGATGATGCCACGAAGCCAGTTGTTCTTCGATAAGTCGTTTTCAGTTCTTTAGAGAACTAGGGAAGGGGGATTATCCCACCAACACACACACACACACACAAAGTGCGGCAAACAAGAGGTTTTATTAATCTGAATTGTCTAACCTTACATGTTTGGTTATGCCTTTATTTATACTGACTCTAGACTTAAAGAAACCCTAATGGACCCCCCTTAGGTGGACTTATATGAAGCCCACTTACAACTGACCCAAACAAGTAATAATAACCCAAAGACAAAAATCCATTCTTTCCATCATCTATCACACACGTTCCCCATCATAAAATCCATTCTTTCCATCATCTGTCACACACGTTCCCAATCATAAAATTCATTCTTTCCATCATCTTCGTCATGGCATGCATTTGGAATTTAAGTTCTGCACCGGGAGGGGGTGGTGTGTTGTTTTGCTCTGACATGATAGTACCTGCAAAAATTGGTTAGTGGTAAAAACAATTCTCGCATCGCTCGTGTTTCGCTTAAACACTCCTAATATCCCCATATGCTCACACCTCTCATCTCACCTTCTTGCGGTTCTTGCGAAACTAAAACCAACACCAACTAGAACCAAATCAGCAGCGCAATCCAAATATGTATATATAACTCAAGAAGCAATAAAAACCATAAAACAAGCAAAAAAAAACTGTGATGATAGTCTCGCGAGTAGCAAGCGAATCTATCCGAAATATGAACAAAACTGAAGACTCGAATAAAAACAGAAACGAAATATGAAAAATAATGAAACAACACCCAAATATGTTTGGATATGTTGAAACTCTACTGCAAGAAACGAAAACAACAGAAAGAAAGTGAATTTCATGAGTTGACGCAAAACAGACTCGTTTACGACGAGTTAAGTCCGAATCTGGAACCTAAAGTAAATGATGTCCAATTGAGCTACAATTCACACATAGTTCTATATCAACCCAAATAGACAGAATGTGAAGTTTGAGAAATTTACGATAAGTTTTGATATATACTTATGCAAAAAACGTTATGAATCAGACCTGATTAGACCCGAAATTGAAAACCAAAGCAAACGACATCCAATTGACCCCAAAATTAATATGTGGTGCGATTAGGGCCACTGTAATCAGATTTTGAAATTTTAGATAATTCCGAGTTGAGTTGATCCAAGTTTCCCTTGTTTAGTTTTCTGCGGCAGAAACCAATAAACGTCTTTTTGAACGATTTTTTTTTGCTTCTCTTTTCTCTTGTTTTTTTTTTGTTTTTGATACTACAGATATATTTTGGATAGTAACCAAATGAAATAACTAAATTTTATTTTTATTTTTATTTTTATTTTTTTTATATGCTGCAAAAATCAAAGAGAAGAAGAAATTGGAGACCAAGGAATTTTTTTTTGCGGAAACAACAAGAACGAAAATTACTGAAGGATATAACTTGATTAATGGAGCCAAGCTCTGATACCAAATGATGCGAACCTCATGATCACGTGGTCACACAACCCACACGCAAAGACACCAATTCCCGGAAAGCCAAGTAAATCACGTTTGATAGGAGTGTGACATAAAGATAACTTGTACCTAGGCACCAGCACTATTGGAAACGGAAAACCCCCACCCAACGAATATTGATTCGCGAACGAGAAGTATAAGGATGACGCCACGAAACCAGTTGTTCTTCAATAAGTCGTTTTCAGTTCTTTAGCGAACCAGGGAAGGGGGATTATCCCACCAACACACACATACACACACATAAAGTGCGGCAAACAAGAGGTTTTATTAATCTGAATTGTCTAACCTTACATGTGTGGTTATGCCGTTATTTATACTAACTCTAGACTGAAAGAAACCCTAATGGACCTCCCTTAGGTGGACTTATATGAAGCCCACTTACAACTGACCCAAACAAGTAATAACAACCCAAAGACTAAGAAAACAATAATAAAAATTCGAAAATTATCATCCTAAATATGCTAGAATCAGATTTGTCACCCTTAAGAAGTCCCAAATAAACTAGGAGAAATCTGATTTGGAAAATTTGTGTTGCTTCCCCCTTTGATGTCCTTGATTAGCTTGGATTTCCTTGTTTAACTTGGACAAATAAGAAAACAAATTTCCTCTTTTGTTGCTGATTTAATTACTTTCCTTCCTAAGTTAGGAAAAGCATTAAATAATCCTCCCCTCTTTAGGAATAAGATCTAGCCAACTTCCTTACTTAATTAGGAGAATAAATTGCTGACTTTCTTTCCTTGTTGTAGCTAGGATGAATAAGGAAATCCTTGTAAGAAAAGGATTTTGTAACATTTATGAATCCTTGCCACACTTGGAAACTATATTCCAGCCCATTAAAGATCCTTAGAGAGCTAGGAGATTCCCAAAACAAGCTGCCATATCTTTGTAGGAAAAGGATCCTTGCCAAATAGGAAGTCCACAAGTCAAAAGGAAGTAAATAACAAAATTCGTATAGCCTCTGTTGACCCATATTGAGATGCTTTTCCGAACTCCGATTAAACTGATATTTTAACCTAAGGTAGGACAACATGTCAGGCTACTCCATGTAGAATTTTAGTTTGATCCAACGATCAGATTGAGAATTATGACTGTTGCCGTAAAACTGGATAGTTGCATATTTTACGTCAAAATCCGAAGTTGACCTTGCCTGGATCGTATCAGTAGCTATGTGAACCATCCTCTAGCTCCACATAGTGTTGTAGCTCAACAGTACTGGCAATGTCCTGATTCAACACATTAAGAAATCTAGCCATGATGGCTTCTCTATCCTCAACAACATTGGCTCGAACCATTGCTATCTTCATCTTTTTGTGATATTCATTTACTAACATAAACCTTCATTCAGACCTTGTAGCTTCAGATATAAGTCTTTGTAATAGTGCTTTGCCACAAATCATCTCTTCATTAATACTTTAATCTCCCCCCAAGTCTGAACAGGTCGCTCCCCATTCCTCCTACTTATTACAATCTGATCCCACCAAATCAATGCATACTTCGTCAACTCAATTATCACCAATTTTACCTTCTTTTGTTCAGAATATGCCAATTAAAAATCCAATCTACCATTTTCTCTCACTCCAAATAAGCCTCGGGATTGTTTTTACCTTTGAAAGTTAGGAATTTTCAGATTATGGTGTCCAAGTCCTCATCCATATCTTCATAATTCCCCATGCCATGAAAATTCACATTCCTTCTAGCCCTGTTCGGTCCAGACCTGATTCCTTGGCCAGCAGATGCAAAATCATAGTCATATTCACCCGCATTTGTGTTTTTGTCAACAAACTCTTCAAAATCAGATTTGAAATTCCGTACGGCCATACGGACCAAATTTTCTCGGCGATCTGCCCCACTATTTTGTTGCTTTATTTAATTCACCTCATCTTTCAGATTCTTGTACATCCTAGACAACAACTCGAGTTGCTGGCCTATGGCTCGCAATTGGAAAGCTACGTCAGCGTTTTGTGTCGTTGATTCATTATTTTCAAACATTCTTTGAATTTGCAAAATTTGGTTAGGAGCACAAAATATATCCTCACACCTCTCATGTATCACATAAGAACAAATCAAGGCTTTTCACTTTAATAAGCTCACTACGCCTTTTACCTCACAAATTGCTTTCTTTTGGTTATTTAGGAACTGAAATCAACAAGTCAGTATCCTTCACAATGCACTCTAATTATAATTTTCAGACTCAAGAATCAATAAATATACTAAAAAAAAAAGCAAAACAAAACTACGATTATGATTTCACGAGTAGCAATGCAAATTCATACGAATTGTGCCCGAAACGAAGACACGAAATAAAACAGAAGTGAATATTAGCGAAAACAATTACTTGACTCATAGATAACCCAAATATAATAGAAACAAAAAGATTTGGAAAAAAAAAACAGTAACGATCACGTTTTGTGTTTTAGAAACTTGACACAAATCTAACCTGTTACGCAATTTTTACGTAATAGAATTGAAACCCAGACCAAATGATCTCCAAATGATCTCAAATTAAATATTTAGTATTATAATATTAAACAAACTATAAAACTCAATTTATAGATAGTTATCTTAAGTCTAGGTACCCAAACACCTTGTTTGCGGCAGAATTGAACCTCCGATCAAAACCTCCAGAAAAAAAAATTAAAATAAGCCCAAATTTTACATATGTTGCGATCTCACCACTAATAGACAGAATATGAAGTTGCAATTGATTCTGAGATGATTTGCTTATAGTTCACTAAGAGTTGTGTTTCCACGGCAAAATTGAACCTCGAATTAAAACCTTAAATAAATGATATCAGAATAAGCCCAAATTTTGACATATAATGTGATGTCACCCCCAATAGACTGAATGTGAAGTTTCAATTGATTATGAGGTGGTTCGCTTATGGTTTATAAGAGTTGTGTTTCTGTGATAAAAATTGAATCATCCTTCAAATTTCAACTAATCTCTCTCTCTCTCTCTGTTTTTTTATATACTAATATGATTAGAGACAACAACAAGATGACGCAGACACAAAGAACAAGAAGATGGACGCAAACATTGAAAACTTAAAGGAACACTAAAAAAACAAAATTAACATAAGGATATGACCTTGTTTAGGAGCCTAGCTCTGATACCAACTAATGCAAACCTCGTGATCACGTGGTCATGCAACCCACAATCAAGATTGAGATCTGATCCTGAAAAGCCGAAATAGGTCTCATAGGAGTGTGGCACAATGAAAACCTGCCCTAAGGCACCAACACTACTGGAATGAGTAGAATGATGCCAGGAAACCAGTTAATCTTCGACAAGTCAGATTCAGTTTGTTCAAGAATGAAATTGCAAGACTCACTCTCACATGTTAAACTGAAAAATTCAGAAGTAATATTTATCAATGGCCGCTGAAATTTTGGTTACATGAGTTTAAATAGTTCTTGAAAAATTAACCCTAATGGACCCCTTATGTGGACTTATACGAGGTCCACTCAAAACTAACCCAAAATCCTAAATTGAAAAGCCCATAACTTGATCCAAAAAAGCCTTGGATCATAGCTGAAAACAAAGTATTAATTAAGCCCAAACAAGCCTTGGGTTGTAACTAACAAAATAAAATAAAGCCCCTAAAATTGAATCCATGTTCTGCTATGAGAAGAAGAGAAGGAAGTAAAATATTACAGAACTGATTTAAGGCTTATTTATAGCCTTCCATGCAGTCCATTAATCTTAGAAATAAAAGGAAAAGGTAGCCACCCATGTTGTTTCCAAGTTTTTTTTTTGGTAAGTTGACGTATGTATTAAAAGAAGAAGATACAAAGATTATAAGGGGCATACCCCAGATTTACAATGAGAACAGAAACATAAAACAACAGATGGCTACATGCTAGCCACCGAACAGAAAACTGAGACCTCACTAGATTCGTTAGGGGAACCAATACAACCAGCTAACTATCAAATTAAGATTCTATGTTATTAACCCTCCAAGCTCTTTAGATCCTTTTGTTTTCATTTGTTGGTAGGACGTTCCTCATCAAATCAAGCTTATCGCGAATGATACATTCGATTTGATTAAAGACCAAAATCGAAGTTCTAGACATCCGAGCAAAGATCCTTGCATTCTGTTCTTGCCATACATGATACATTGTAGCTGCGACACTCGGTTTACGAAAAAATTGACGAAACTCTTGCCATGCCAAGTGACAGAGGCCCATCGAATCCATTCATCCCAGCCTTTTGTCATTCTTGGAATGTCGTATATGTCACAAACATCCCACCAGATCGCTTTAGTATAGGCGCATTCAAAGAACAAGTGGTTGTGATCTTCATTGTTGCGAAGACAGAGTGAGCATCTATTGGGACCATGTATAACAAACCGATGAAGTCTATCTTGAGTTGTGAGTTTCTGTTGGACAGCCATCCATAAAAGAAACGAATGTCTTGGAACAACATTCTTGAACCACACAATGTCATGCCATTCAACCATCTGACGATGAATTCTTAGTTGCTCCCAAGCTACTTTGATCGAGAATCTGTGATTTGGTGAATCCAACCAAACTATCTCATCCTTTTGCCCCATCTTAGGATTGGAATTGGAAGGAATAGCTTCTATAATGGGTGTCAGCCAATAGCTTGGGTGGAAGGAATTTTTCATTCTAAGTTATGAATCAACACATTCACCTTCACGTTCTTTTCCATACCTGAATCATAGATGAATCTTTCCCCGTAAGAATCCGCGAGTGGGCTATGTGGATGCCAATTGTCAAACCATAGAGAGGTTGTCATTCCATCTCCTATGATATACTTCATCTTCGGCCATGCTAAGGATCTGAGCTTTAGAATCTTTCCCCAAGCCCAAGAGCAATTCTCTGGCGTCTTGATTGTCCAGAAATTCCTACCTCGCAACAGATTGGATCTGATCCAAGTAG
>Ga0307510_10004389_pt1 | contig 16585 bp, 13 predicted proteins | sample 12_EM_MG_FD_207224 | JGI IMG/M metagenome (GOLD analysis project Ga0307510, IMG submission 207224) | Populus trichocarpa ectomycorrhiza microbial communities from riparian zone in the Pacific Northwest, United States - 12_EM | ecosystem: Host-associated > Plants > Roots > Unclassified | place...
GATCGCCACCGTCGGCACACTTTTATCAGTGTCTCCCAGTCTCCTGAAATCCACACAGAGAAATCAAATATTTCGAGGAGAATCTCATCCGGAAGCGTGTCAATTGCGGCGTAGCCTACAGCTCGATGATTAGTCATCGTTGCATTAACATTGCACAAAGGACGTACCTCGAACCCTTCTGATTAATTCCCCGATAACACGGTGATTTGCACGACCCTCGGTCATCGGCGAGCCTTCGAAGAGGTTATCCATGTGAGGTGACAATCCGGTGGTGCTGGGATGTACGGATTGGCCGGTGGCGGGATTCAGTCGGGAGACTTGGTCAGGGTTACTACATGCATACCGCGTGAAACTTTGTCACTTCAGGAATAGGGACAAAGAATTTCGACGTACGAGTGGTGTGAATTCGGCATCTGGTGGAGAAGTGTCGCTTTAAGTGTCTTGCCAGCGGTGGGCCACCTAGGCCACAATTGAAGTGACACGCATGACGCGTCTCGACGCGTCTGTGGCATGCTTACGTATTATTAAATTACGACAACACGCGACCACGTGCCAGTGCCAGATACTTTTGCTCTGCCTATGTTTCCACGACGTGACCCGCAGTGTCGCACCCACCTAGTTCGCCTTGTGGTTCCACAGTTTGCAAGTCTGTGGGGGGACTGACTAATAGAGAAACTTACCTTGTTGTGTCGACTCTTCACTTGTGGCCTCGGCCACCTGCATGAAGCCATACACCGTCTATTGTCCGCGAAGGCGGTGAAGCACATCAAGGCCAGATAAATTTGTCGCAAAACAAAACAATTAAAAACAAATTTCACAGTTTATCTCGGGTTGTGCCGTACTAAAGCAGAACGATGTTGACAGCGTAGGGAGAAGTGGATCGGGCCAACCACAGAGGTTTGAACACAACACAACACCATGCGTGACACTGACAATGCACCCTGGGAGTCATCTCATTATCTTTGGCACCATCCCAGCGTATCCCCGCCTCCAAGTGGAGAAACTAAAGGTATGAAATATAGCCTAGGACATATTTCTAGGGTATCATGTCATGATACCAAGAGTACAGTAACGAGTGTCTTACGACTTGAGTCCGCAGTGAGAACAAAAGCGAATGGGTTATGGAAAATAGATACCAGGTGTACCGCACGAAGCAGAAAGTGATCAAAACCCGTCATCGACCTCCTGGTCTCTCTCCCTTTACCCAACATTGGACATCTATGGGGTGGCCAGAGAGCAGCTGTCGTGCAGCGACAAACTGCCCAAGGGCTTCCTATACAGGTCCTAATGGGTCGAGACGTTGTCTAAAAATGTTTCGTAGAACAGGTAACACTTCTGTTACCCCCGACCCGGTGAGCTCTTGTAGAGCAGGTGCAATACGGACGGCAAGTCGATGTGTTAGGTACATGTACTCCGTGGTGGGAAAGAAGTGTACAAGGCGCAACCATGGGGCATTGCCCAAGTGTTTTGCCCGACGTGGTAGCGAACTTTCCTCGAGATCGCAGAGACCGAAGGGTTGGAAAATGCGGTCACGAGAATCCAGGATCAGTTGTTCAAGCTCAAGCCTCCAACCCGAGCCCTTCCAAAAAAGTAATGACGTGAGCACCTTGCCACCGGTAGTCCCTTTTCGTGAGGAAAGCGTGATGTTGAGCGCTCCATACGTTCCATGGCGAAATAACATGTATGCTCGATCGAATGCATCAAATGTTTCCGTTCGATCGATGAATCAGGAAATTTGTGAAATGTCAAAGATGGGCGGTTCGTGGAATGTGATATGAACATAATTGAGGGTCGGCGCTTCCATGCGGGCCAAAATTTGATCCAAGTGCTCCGTTACTCCTTTAAGGAAAACCTCGCTGAGAACAGGAAAGACAGTGCGTGTCAGAGGGGGTGGACGTCGGTTTTCTCGGTCGGTGCAAGATCGAGAAGGTAGAAAACAGATTTGAAGGTATTCGAGCCGAGTCAATGAGGACAGCCAATCGACCATTACATCGGAGGAAATGTGCCAAGAACGAGGAATATCAAAGAGGGAAAGACTGACAAGGCCAGGGGAAGACGAAAGTAATTTTGGCAATGTTGGGAACGCAATGTTCATCAAGCGCAGTGATCGTAGATTTGGGGCGGATCCACCCAGAAAGGATTCGGGAACGGACGATGTGTCCCCGAACGAGTGGATATCGAGACCCGTCAGTGTGGGAAATGTGCCCTGCATCGCTCCGGCCAGTCTTTTGAGTTCACCATCTGGAACATTGTTGAGGTTGACCTCACAGATGCGATCATTTTTCTCGAGAGCGGCAAGGACATTGCGGGTGATTTTGTGGCATACACCATACACCCGTATAACGATAGGCAATGCTGGCCAGATATCCAACATCTTTCCCACAGGCGTTGTACATGTGCAGAAAAGTCGCAGGTTCAGGCGACGTGGTGCTGCAAACACGATGGATCTCCACCTCCGGCACACGTGGATCAGAGTCTTCCATTCGAAATTGTCGGAAACTCTGCGCATGTAAAAGGCAAATACTTCAAGGAGGACCTCTTCTGGAATCATCTTGATCGCAACCTTGCCTATGTTGCAATGATCAGCGGTCTTTGCAGAGTTGCAAAAAAGATATACTGTACCTCGATCTTGTCTGGTTGGTCTCTCTGCAGTCTGACAATGTGTGAGGTGGTGTACCGTCGATGAATTTTCGGAAGGGTCCCCTATGTGAGGCAACATCCCAGCGGTACGGGGAAGCGGTGACATGCTTGTTGCGGGATCTGACTGAGAGACTTGAAGACTAATCGGCGTAATCGCACACTTGTTATTTCAAAAATAGGCAGAGAGAAATTCTTCCGACGTACAGGTGAGAACTCAGACGCCGAACCACAGGTAAATTATGACGGAAACGGGATGACCTGAGCACGCGACCCCCTAAGCGTAAGCTTGCCCCTAAGCCGGCAATACCCGAACCCAAAATAGCATGGAACGCGATCACGTGAGCTCGCGACCACTATTTCTACCAATTTGTCATCCAGAAGTGGAACAGCACTATTACTGTCGGACCTCCCCAGACCTCCCCCTCCTTGTCGCTGTTTTGGCACTTTAACGTACTTTGCTGTTTATGCACTGTTTTATATATATTCTGTTTTATTACAGTGTGGCCAAGAAATGCGTGAAATTCACTGCGTGGTCCGTCAGACATCGCCCTCGCATGAGCTGCAACATGTCCTGGCTTACAGGGATAGGACAATAATGCATCACGACAACAGATAAACAGGTGTAAAAGAGTGACACAAATATTAAATTTCCATTTCAGATAAAGGCCGAAAATAGAGACCACTCAACGATCACCGACCGCACCCTGATCCACTTACTCCCCACGACCTCGTACCCAACACTGGACAGCCACCGGGCGACCGGAGAGCTGTCTCGCACCAACAAACTCCCCAATGGCTTCTTCAACACGTCCGGATGACTGGAGATGCTCTATCAAAATATTTTGGAGCGCCGGCAACACTTCTGTTACTCCTTCCGGGGGGAGCTCTTGTAGGGCGAACGCAATGCATGATGCGACTCTCTCGAATAGGTACAGGTTCTCCGTGGCAGGGAAAAAGCGTAAAAGGTACAGCCAATGGGTCCTTCCTCTATCCATTGTCCGAGCACGAATACGTTGACGCCCACCTCGGTGGTGAATCGGGGTGAGGATGATGGATAACAGACCCGCGTCAGATACCAATCTGAGAATTTCCATGTCATCGACAACTGGAGCATCTTGTCACTGGTAGTACCATTTCACGGAGAAACTATGACGTCGACCAACTCATGGGCGATGAGCATGTAAACTTGATCGGGCATCTCGAACGTTTCTGGGAGACCGATGAGTGAGGTTATTCGCGGGGCGTCGAAGGTGGGTGGATCGAGGAATTTGATGTCGACCCGTTTGAGTAAAGGGGCATCAACAGCGGCGAAAAGGTCGTCAAAGTACTCCGCCCTGCCTTGGAAGTCAAGGGTGGCGAGGACAGTACGTGTCGAATGGGGACGTTGGTTTGTTCGATCGAGATAAGGTCCAGAGGACTTAAACCCTAGGCGAAATTGTTCAAGCCTGATCAACAAGGACAGGCAATCGACCATCGCTTGGTGAGAAATCCACTCGTAAGGGTTGATATGCTAAAGGAAAAGATCGACAAGGACAGTGGCAGACAAAAGTAGCTTGGATAATGCCGAGAATGTAACGTTATGCAAACTGAGTGATCGAAGGCGCGGGGAACATCCACCCAGGAGCGAATCAGGAAGGACCATCGCTGTTTGATCGGTTGACTTAAATAACGAGACGAGGCAGTATAGGAAATGGGTGCTGCATCGCGTCCACGATTCTTTCCAGTGCACTATTTGAATCGCCGCCGACGCAGATCACAGAGACACGATCGACGTGCTCGAGCGCAGTAAGGGCGTTGTCCTCCATCTCATGGTGAAGGTGATACACCCAAATGGCGATGGGAAATTCCGGTAGGATATCCAATATCTCCCTCGTAGGCGTTCTACATTCGCAGATAATTTTGAGGTCCAGGCGGATTGGTGCAGAGAACACGATGGATCGCCACCGTTTGGCACACGTGTAACAGCCTCACCCATCGAAGGGGATTGAGAACTGACTCATATGCGCGCATGCAGAAGTCAAATACGCATAGAAGGACCTCATCTGGAAGCGTGTCAATTGTGACGCAGCCTGGTACAACGCGACAGTCAGTGGTCGTTGCAGTGCGCTGCACAAAGGACATACCTCGACCTCGTCTGGCTAATTGAATTGTGGTCCTGTGGTGTGTGCAGTGGTCGGTCATCGATGATATTTGGAAAGAACGGGCGGGCTATTGTAGGCAACAAGATGGTGGTGCTAAGCGCTACGCAGCGATCGGGCGTTTGCAGGAGGTAGTTGGGAGCTTAACTAACAGACACCTTCACGAGTCATGATAAGGGCTACAACGATGGTTTGTTAGCGCTAGATTAGAGATGTCAAGTTTCCCTTTAACGTACGGTAAGAACATTTCGGTGAGGATTCGGAGTCTGGGGGAGGAGTCGGCTGACGACCCACGGGCACTTCGAGTTGAACATGAGAACACGGCGAACTTACTTATTCCGGTAATATGTTATGACGTAAATAATTGCATTTACCCCAATACCGACAAACACCATCTCGCATTTGACCTGTGTTATGTTCAAGTCCACTCACATCTCAGCCCGTGCTCATTTTTCTGTCCTCCTTCCTGCGCTTCGTTGCGCGCCCCTCGACTTTTCCCTCCTTTGTGTCCCATCCCCTGTGTCTTTTCCTTGTTACTGTCTTGTTCTTTCCTCAGGTCTTAGACCACATACTGTATACGACCATCGCAAAGGCGAACCATCCTACTGTAGCATTCCGCAAGCATCGGAAGACGGCTCCAGTGAGCTACATGGTGTTGTTAAAGACGGCGTGCAATGGTCTGAGGGCGATTCGTGGCCAATCGGAGAGTGGGCTGAATGTGCTGGTACAGTTGGTGGTGTAGAGCGCGAGCATTGAAGTCGACGAGAGGAGCTGGAGCGATAATAGAGCAAAGCTTTGAGGCTTTTTGAGTGGACACACAAGATAAAGGAGGGAGGCACAGAAACAACTGGATAATGATTCGAGGCACAATACAAGTCCTTTTATACATGGTTTTCTAGTTTACTAAGAAAAGCAATGGCAGTGGAATAAGAAAGGGGGTGGAGTCAAATAGGAGTCACGTAGAAGCGAGTCGAAAGGTGATTGGCTTGAGGCTAGAGGAGACCGGGGCTATTGGAGGTTGTGGAACATATGCGTTGTCGAAAAGGGGGCGCGGTGGTGTCGGACATAACGGAAAAGAGTTGCGCGTGGTTGAGGAGCCCCGGTAAAACAAAATAAAAATGAAAAATGAAAAGCATTGTCTCTTCCGAACACAAAACCCCTGTTCTACTCTTTTTCTGAGTCTTGGGGATCTTGAACGTCGATACTTTCTTGTTGTTGTGCATTCTTGGCGGGTCGGGCCGGGCTTGTCAATATGCAGCACTCCCCCTCAAGCCTGGACGATCCCAAGATTTTGAAGGTGGATTGCGGTCTTGTACTTGGGGAGAGCCTTCGTGAGGATATCGGCGGTCATTTCCTCAGTGGGACAATAGACCATAGTGATCTGTTTATCAGCTATAGTTCGACGAATGAAGTGATACCTAATATCGATGTGTTTAGTGCGTGCGTGATAGTTGTCTTCGGCTGCGAGGTGTAGTGCGGCTTGGTTGTCACAATAGAGGGTGGTGGGAGTGGGTGCAGGGCCGAATAAGGGCTCCATGAGACGTCGGAGCCAGATGCATTCCTTGGCTGCGTGTGTTGCGGCAACGTATTCAGCTTCAGCTGTAGAAAGAGTAATCAGCTCTTGTTTCTTAGAAGCCCATGATACTGCTCCTCCATCGATGAAAAAGGCGTAGCCTGAGATGGCATGGCGATGCTCTTGGGAGGATCCGTTGGCGTTGGTAAAGCTGGTGAGATTATGGCGCTCATTTCCATAAGTGAGTGCGTGTGTTTTGGTTCCGGCGAGGTAGCGGAAAACATGTTTGACGGCTTCCCAGTGAATGCATCCCGGATTGTTGAGGAATTGGGATAGAGTGGAAATGGCGAATGTGATGTCGGGACGGGTGGCTACAGTGGTGTACATGAGTGTTAAGGCTTCAACGGGCCTTGATAGTACGACTTGTACTAAGAGGTGAACTGGTGGCAAGTATCTGAAGAGGTAGAAGTCTCTAGTGTTGCTAGAGACGACTCTGAGAGGCTTATGTAAAAGATGAGGGAAAGGGGAGGCACTTGGGGAGCTTTCAAGAACGTTGATATTGAGAATCAAGTCAAGCTTAGGGCTTGACTGTCGAAATACAGGGCGCTTATATACAGGCACGATCGTGCACGGACCATGGTCACTAAGGTAGGTACTTCTGGTCAAGAGGGGGCTGTCTGTATCGTATAGTACTCTGCGGACAAGTGCTGCGGTCTGTATGAGTCGAACAATAGAGAATGAGCGAGAGCGAATGAAGGATCAGGGAATTGCCTAATCTATCCTTAACCGGGGAACAATGGTGGCGGGTCATTCTAAGAAGAGAAGTGTCATCATGATGCGATGACGACCACGAGGTTTGAGGTTGATCCGAGGAGATCTGATCTCCGCGTGCCCATTCTGGTCTAATGGGCGTCTAGTGTAAGCAGCTACCCTTTAAGGTAGTCCGTATTGATGGTGACCCAATTAAGGGCCATGTCGCTATCCGCGTCATCTGCGGAGCTCTGCGTGGATGAGGGATTGTCTGCGGATCCTCCGGGGGAGGTCGACTGGTAGTCCTGACTCTGGGGCGGGGTGCCAGCTATGGGCGATGAGGCAGAAGGGGTGATTGACTGGTAACTGCCTTCTCTACTGGTGCGTTGGCGTATAGGTGCTGAGGAGGGACTTGTGGGTGACAGGGAATGCTTGCGGGACACAGGACTACTGGGCTGAGTGAGGTATGCTTCCCAGGGTTCAATAGGAGACTCTCCTGGGGACAAGGTGTATGTCTGTCCTTCAGGGACATCAGGTTCATAGTGAGTGACTGGTTGTGGCTCTAAGGGCGGCGCGTCCTCCATGGGACTGTCTGGGTCTTCCAGTGGATTCTCTACTGGGGGTGGCTCTTGGTACTCTTCCATTGAGGAGTATTCCCGACGATGGATGTTCCATGGGATGGGGACGAGGAGCTCGACTGGTGGCTGGTCAAGGGGTGATGATGGTTTGGATGGTTCACTAGGCGGTAGCGGTGGCAGGTCTGGCAGGGACAGTGGGTTCAATGGTAGTGGTTGCTTGGGCTTGGATAAGGTGACGAGGAGAGGGTCCGATGAGGATGAGAAAAATTGGGGTGGATCATAACAATGAGGCTGCCAACAGCCTCGCAATAAGGGATCTTTTGCATATAATCTGCTTCCGCTGGATCGGCGGGTGCTTGAGATCTGGTGTAACTAGCACCTGGTACGATCGGTGTGGCGTATGGCTTAGCATCGGATAGGGAAAAGCGATCGAGAATGGTCTCGATATAAGTGGTTTGCGATAGCGAGATAGTGCGTGCCTGTCGATCACGCATGATTTTGATCCCGAGTAGCCAGTGTATGCCGCCTAGATCTGTAAGTGAAAAGATGGCATCGAGGCGTTGTTTATAATCTGCGATGAGCTCTTTTGATGTCCCGGTGATGACACAGTCGTTGACATGTGAAGCAAGCATAGTAATGTCGTCTCCGTCGTGAGCGTAGAAAACGCCTGGATCGGCGTCGCTGACGTGAAAGCCGAGGTCAGCGAGGGTGTGGACAAGCATATCATACCATTTGCATCCAGCTTGCTTGAGACCGTAAAGGGATTTGAGTAAGAACTTGACAAACTCCCCCTGATTCCCATATCCGGGGGGTGGTTCCATGTAGATTTGCTTGTTGTCGTTAAGTTCGCCATTGAGATATGCGCCATTGAAGTCGAAGGTGTCGATCTCCCAGTCATTGCGCGCAGCGATGGCGAGAATTGTGCGGATGCTGGCAAGGCGCGCAACTGGGGAATATGTGTCAAAATAATCGATACTGAACCTTTGCGTGAATCCGCAAGCTACAAGATGAGCTTTATACTTCTCGACGGTTCCATCGGCCTTGCGTTTGATGCAGAAAACCCATTTGCTGCTGACAACATTCTTGTTGGTGGGTCGGGGAACGTCGGTCCAAGTTCCGGCATCTTCTAAGGTCTTCATCTTGCGATCCATGGCTTCCTGCCATTTTGGCCAATCGGGTTGGGATCGCGCCTCAGTGAGGGTTTTTGGGTCGTCGCCGAGTTCATTGGCGGTGATTTGAATAAGTTCTGCGGTTTCGGCGACAAAAGAATAGTCTATTTCTGAATTAGCAAAGTCAGCCACCAAGAATGCGCTTGAAGTGCTAGGTCCGGTCCAATCTGGATGGTACCATTGACGTTCAGCGGCGCTTGGAGTATGAGCGGGTTCTTCTTCTCGTCCCGTGGTGGTGCCTTCGCCCCTGAATAGTCGGGTGACGTAGTACGATGGCTTTGAGGTGCGTGTTGACTTGTGCGTTGGTTGTGGCGGCGGCGCTGATTTGGCCTTCGCTTTGCCTTTTCCGTGTGGTGCTGGAGTTGGTGTCGGAGGTTCTTCTTCTTCCGGCATTTCTTCTTCTCCGCTGTCGGTGGCGAAAGGGGGATGAGTTGGTGTTTGAGGTTGCGGTGCTGTAACAGGCGGCGGAAGTGAAGGTGTCGCCAGTGGCATAGCTCCGGGGACTGATGGTGATGGTCCGCACATGACTTGCGGGACTGTTAATGGACGCGGTGCTGCAGGCAGTGGTGCGGGAGGTAAAGCGGGTGGTGCCGTGGCAGGTAAGGTAATGGCGCGAGGTGCTCCGGGATAAAATGTGACAGTGGTTGTAGGAGATGTGAACTTGATATTGCATTCCACGGAGACTGAGTTCTTGTGCGGCCAGTAGATCCTATGTGCGTGGGGGCTATCAATGTCAAAGCCTACCCATTTTGCTTCAACTCTGCGTGCGTTGAGTTTTGAGCCGGTCCCGGAATGGATCCATACAGTTTGGCCCCATTTGGGCACACCTGAAAGGTTTGGCTTATTGCCAGTGAGTTTCTCCAAAGGAGTAGTGCTGTTGCCAAGAGCGCGCGTGGATGTGTGGTTCTTGAGCCAAATAGCGAAGTGAAGAGCTTCGGCCCACAGTGTCTTCGGTAGGCCAGAATGATTGAGGATAGCTCGGACTCGTTCAAGTAGACGGCGGTTAAGAGATTCCGCGATGCCGTTGTGCTGGGGAGTGTCATGAGTGGTAAGGCAGCACTCTGTACCTTCTCCCCATAGGAATTGCGTGAAAGCGTGGCCGGTGTATTCACCGCCGCGATCTGATCTGAGTGCCTTGATTTTGACTCTGTGTTGGGTTCGCGCCCATGATGCAAAGTCGCAATATGCTTGAAAAGCTTTGTCTTTGGTTTGCAGGACGTCAATGCGGGTGTAGCGAGTATGGTCGTCCGTGAAAGTGACATAGTAGCGTCTTCCTCCAAGGCTAGCTGTCCTGGATGGACCCCATAAATCAGTGTGAATCTCATCACCAAATTGCTTAGCTGGTGGGGCCGATCGCTCATTCTTGATTGGCTTTCGAGTCATTTTTGCGTACTTGCAAGATTGGCAAATGATCGGTGATCCATCGTCGATCAATTTGATTCCGACAATGGCATTGTAGCGGATGAGATTGCGGATTGCGTCCGCGGAGATATGACCAAGACGTCGGTGGAGTGTATGAATGTCGACTTGTTCGACTGCGCTGGCACTTGCTGCCACGAATGAATGCTCGACTTTGAATAGTCCGTTTGAGCTGGCTGGGATGTCGCCAATGGTTTTGCCTGATTTGTTTTTGATTTTGCAGGACTTCTTTTCGAAAGATACTGAGCAGCCGGAATTAACAATCCGACCGATCGAGACGATAGTAAGTGCCATATCGGGGGCATGGAGAGTGTCGTGTAGAGTAACGGGAGTAGTGTCTTGCCCATTAGGAACGTCGATCTGAAGATCTCCTGTGCCTATGGCGTAGAAAACGCGTTTATTAGTGGCTGTAATAGGGCGCAGAGGAATAGAGCGATAATTTGTGAAATGATGAAGGAAGGGGGACATATGCCTGGATGCTCCGGAATCGTAGAGCTCGATCTCAACCTCTGGGAGTTGGATCTGTGGCCCCGCGCTGTATGCGATCTGCTCATAAACAGGCTGATCAGTATAGCTGTCGTCGATCTCCTTGATTGCAGCTTGGATCTTGTCGATCGCCTTGATATCTGTGTAATCATCGTCAATCTCATCAATGACTGTGTACTCGTCGTCGATGTCGTCGGTCTCTTCAATCGCGGCCCATGCTTCTATGTCCGCGTTGGCTGAGCTAGCATTGTCATTGCCATGGTTGTTGTCGCGGTTGCGATTATTGCGATTGCAGTTGTTGTTGCTATTGCGGTTGTTGTTGCGGTTGTTGTTGTCTGTTATGATCTACCCCATTTTTCTCGATTACCCTACCCCTCCTCACCTGGACCAGAACTCGTATCCTTCAAACTTGAACCAGTAACCAAACATACCACCAAACCACCAGTCATCTTCCCTAGTGCTACGCCACCAGAGTCTATGGGAAAACAACCATTATTTGTAATACCGGAGCCGACCAGACCGGTCACACCTCAATGGACCAAACCATCCAAGGTCGTTATGACACGACCACTATCCCCTGCAATGTCCATCTATCCATCCCTTGATCTACCACCGATTCACTACACGGAACCACCCATAGTCATACCAGAACAACCATTGGAAGATAGTCCTATAGAAGATGCACCAACTGTGTACTACTTACCAGACATCCCCGAAGGACCCATTCATACCTTGCATCCGGAAAGGTCTCCAGCCGTACCTTGGAAGGAACACTACGAAGATCCCATTCCCCCTTTGTCCCGCAAGCGTTCCGTGTCACCCACAAGTCCTTCATCCGCATCTATACGACAACGCACCAGTCGTGAAGGCAGCTACCATTCAATCACACCTACTACCTCGTCACCCATAGCTGGCACCTCGCCCCAGAGTCAGGACTACCAGTCGACCTCCCTCGGAGGATCCGCAGACAACCCCTCATCCACGCAGAGCTCCGCAAACGACGCGGATAGCGACATGGCCCTTAATTGGGTCACCATCAATACGGACTACCTTAAAAGGTAGTTGCTTACACTAGACGCCCATTAGACCAGAATGGGCACGCAGAGATCAGATCTCCTCGGATCAACCTCAAACCTTGTGGTCGTCATCGCATCATGACGACACTTCTCTTCTTGGAATGACCCGCCGCCATTGTTCCCCGGTTAAGGATAGATTAGGCAATTCCCTGATCCCTCATTCGCTCTCGCTCATTCTCTATTGTTCGACTCATACAGACCGCAGCACTTGTCCGCGGAGTACTATACGATACAGACAGCCCCCTCTTGACCAGAAGTACCTACCTTAGTGACCATGGCCCGTGCGCGGTCGTGCCTGTATATAAGCGCCCTGTATTTCGACAGTCAAGCCCTAAGCTTGACTTGATTTGCAATCTCAACGTTCTTGAAAGCTTCCCCAGTGCCTCCCCTTTTACCCACTTCACTCTAAGTCGTCTCTAGTAAAGCTAGAGACTCCTCTACTCCTTCAAGTACTCGCCACCAGTTCCCTCTTAGTACAAGTCGTACTATCAAGGCCCGTTGAAGCCTTAATACAAGTCAAGCTTTCATTTCGACACACCAGCTTGGCGAGTAGACAACCACCCCGGACGCTTACATCCCCTACCTTCCTAGCACCCCATACGTTAGTACCGGTGGTTCCGCAGTCCACAACTTTGTGAATCTATTGCATAAGACCTCCCTTACCCGGAGTTGAAAGTCTTGTGTAGGAGGATCAAAGCGCCCTCACGGGTGTTGAAGTGGAAAGAGCGCATAAACCGAACTAAGGTGTGAAGTTTCTTGGGCTCGTGTCCCTTGAAGCGAAGAGGCAGGCGAAAGCCAGACAGCCTTGGGTCATACAGACACATTTATCCCTCCACACGGAGAAGACCTTAGTTCAAAACACATCCACTACACCTATTCATCTATCCTCCTACCCATCCACCCAAAGACGTCATGACGACACTTGTAAACAACATAAAGACATATGCCGCAGTTGCTGCTACAAAACGCGCATCCCATATTCAAGACCAGAAGGCCACTGGTAGACCAAAAGGCATCACAACTATAGGACGCTCGACCACTGGAGTCGGAGCAATCAAACCGACAAAAGATCGGTCATACCAGGAGACCACTGGATTAACAATGGGAGAAACAAAGGCGCAAAAGACGCAACCACAGGACGAAGCAAAAACAAAGCTTCGCAAAGCTCTATACGAGATCTTCGACGTTAAAGAACCAACGACCATGGAACAAAAGGACCCCATCGAGGTCAAAGCAATTTGCTATTCGGGCGGACGATACAGTACTAGTCTAGTGACCCGATCAATTAAAACGTCATTTACAAAATATGGAGGTCATAAGCGTGTACCACCACCAGACAAACTTATGAGAAGCAAAGAATGCTTCCATTGCCATAAGAAGGGTCACTACGCTCGTAACTGTCGAGTCAAGCGCCGAGTCAATTATGATCGGAAAGAAGTTACAGAAATCTGTTCCATGAGAAGCCGCCCAGATACGGGAATTCTACCAATGGATCGACTTAACAAAAGGATCCAAGAAAACAAGAGCACGAATAGCTTCGACGCTCTTAAGGAAGAAATCATGGATCAAACATCCTCAGTACCTGCTCCAAAACTATTGGACGCAAGAAGAATCAAAGAACTTATAGCCGCACATAAGCAAAAGAGCGTACCAACGCTATCAGATATAAAGAAAGTCCAAGAATTCGTCAAAAATAATGCCCACAAATTCGATGAGGCCACTCGCAAAGAAATCATAGGGTTATGCAAACCAAAGTCGAAGCCCACTGTAAAGCAGTCGGGAGACGCACATGCCTATCCAAAGTCGAAGCCCTCTGCACAGCAGATGGGAGACGCACTCAAAGAACAGATCCAAAACATGGATAACGACACAAAAATCAGAACGCTCAATGAGCTCATCCCCAAAACTGGATTCAGCATCCAGAAAATTGAAGCCCTTGCCAAGACCTTCGGACTGGACAGCGTCTTTGTCAACAAAAGTAACTCAGTACAAATTGAGTTCGCAGTCATCAGCTACAAAAAGGAAACAAAGGAAATTGGCCTCCTTGATACCGGAGCCACTGAAAACTTCATCGACTCAGAAACCGTCAAGAAACTCCGCCTAGGGATGAAGGAACTCCCTTACCAGCGACCCGTCTTTAATGTTGACGGAACACTCAACAGACAAGGAAAAATCAGCCACTATTGTGACCTCATGGTTAGCCAAGGAAATCTCAGACGACAACTACGTTTCTTCGTCACAAATCTAGGAAGAGATCGCTTTCTCTTTGGCTATCCCTGGTTTAAAGCATTCAAACCCGACATTGATTGGGAAGCAGGAACACTCAAAGGACCAAAAGTCAAGGTTGAAACCATCCGGAAAGTTACCTGGGACAAAGCACAAGGCTACCTCAAGGAGAAACGACAAAAACAAGAAGACAACGATCTTATCATGGAAACTCACGAAGCAATTATGGAAGAACTTGAAGACCAAAGCCAACCCAACATATGGATCGGAAGAACTACCATGGAAGTCAACAGGACTCACAACGCCACAGAAATGGCCCACAAATACGCGGAAGAACACAAGAAAGAAGAAATCACCCTACCTGAAGAATTCAAACGACACGCCCTCCTCTTCTCAGACGAAGAAGCCAAGAAATTCCCCCCATCACGTCCCTGCGACCATAAAATCGAGCTCACAGCGGAAGCTCCAGCAAAGTTCAATTGCAAAACCTATCCTATGAGCCTCAAAGACCAGGAGGCAGAAAACCAGTTCCTCAACGAAAACCTGGAGAAGGGATACATTGTCCCATCCGAATCACCCTACGGATTCAGCACATTCATGGTCCCTAAAAAGGACAGTAAAGAAAAACGCTATATCATCGACTACCGCCCACTTAACGCAGTCACCAAGAAAGACGTCACCCCCCTTCCTAACCTCGCCCAATGTATTGAAGACCTCCAAGGAATGGAGCTATTCAGCAAATTCGACATACGCTGGGGCTACAACAATATTCGCATACGCGAAGGGGATGAATGGAAAGCCGCCTTCAAAACCCACCGCGGGCTATTCGAGCCCAAAGTCATGTTCTTCGGAATGAGCAACTCACCGCCGACATTTCAGAGGTTTATGAACCTCATGCTGGAAGACCTATATGACCACTTCGAGAAGAAAGGAGTCCACAACATCAGGAAAATATTCCGAAGCTACATGGACGATTGTGGACTAGGAACAAAGCTCAAAGACATCAAACTACACATTGAAATCCTCCATTTCGCCTTCGACCTCTTAGCCAAAAACGGACTACACCTCAAGCTCAGTAAATCAATATTCATGAAGCCTACCATGGACTTCTTAGGAGTACGCCTCACCAAGGACGGTGCAACAGTTGACCCAGCCAAAATCGCTGGAATAGCAGACTGGCCAGAGAACATCACAACCCTCAAAGGAGCCCGCTCATTCATAGGAGTCTTGGGATACCACCGCATGTTTATCGCCAACTTTTCCTCCATCACAGCACCCATCACACGCCTCTTCGGAAAGGACGTCCCATTTGAATGGACCCCGGACTGCATAGCTGCAGTTAGAGAACTCAAGAAGCGCATCACTAGCGCTCCAGTACTCATTCGCCCAGATCCCAGCAAACAATTCGAGCTGGAAGTCGACGCTTCACAGATAGCAACCGGAGCCATACTCTATCAAAGAGGACCACCTATCACACGACCTGATGGCACAGAAAAGCCAGGACCACGGCACCCCTGCGGTTTCCACTCCCAGAAATTTACCAGCACAGAGCAAAACTACCCTATTTACAACAGAGAATTCCTGGCCATCATGCGCGGCCTCAGGAATTGGGACTACCTCCTCAAGGGTACTGAGAAACCAGTACTAGTCTATACCGACCATGCAAACCTCCGCTACTATCGCGACCCTAGAAAAATCGGACCAAGGGTCGCTGGATACCTCCCTGAATGAGAACAATACAACATGATCCTGGAATACAAACCAGGAGCTTCAAATCGAGCAGACGGACTCTCAAGACGTGAAGACCATGATGATGGCAGCAACCCAGAAAATGAAGACGTCACTGTGTGGCCCAGCAAATATTTCTGCGAGCACCACACAAATATTCGCAGTACCTCCATGGACGGGAGTCACCCCGGAAACGGGCGGCCCGGTGGAGAGAACGAACATATCCAAGTTATGGATTGGGACACGCTAGAAAGCAATTTGGACAGTAAAATCAAGCTGGCACAATACCAAGACCAGAAGAAACTCAAGCAATGGACAGCAGCATTCAAACAAGTCACCCTAGCAGATGGAACCCACTATTACCATGGGAACGCCTTAGTTGTCGTGGCAGACAATGCCCTTAGGAGGGGAGTAACATCCCTTTTTCACGATCAATTAACTGCTGGCCACCCTGGAATTTCAAAAACACTCCAATTAATTTCGCCGTACTACTGGTGGCCCAACATGAAAGCCTTCATAACCGAGTACATCTGAGGATGCGCAACCTGTCAAATGAACAAAGTGAACACTCATCCTAGTCATCCCCCCCTGTCACCAATCACTCCTGTTGAAAACGCTCGTCCTTTTGAGACTATTGCTATGGATTTCATCACAAAACTACCGCCCTCTGGAGGCTACGACACTATCCTGACGATCACAGACACTGATTGTACCAAGGCCTCTACGTTCTTGCCTTGCAAAGAGACTATAGACTCTGAAGGAGTCGCGCAACTCTACCTGACACACGTCCTGCCACATTACGGCCTACCCAAGAAGATTATCTCAGACCGAGACCCCCGGTTCACCTCACGCTTTGGAAAGG
>Ga0307510_10004390_pt1 | contig 16585 bp, 11 predicted proteins | sample 12_EM_MG_FD_207224 | JGI IMG/M metagenome (GOLD analysis project Ga0307510, IMG submission 207224) | Populus trichocarpa ectomycorrhiza microbial communities from riparian zone in the Pacific Northwest, United States - 12_EM | ecosystem: Host-associated > Plants > Roots > Unclassified | place...
TCTCCATGACCCTCGTTCAGTTCTCGGTAATTAGGTCCGTAAGCACGCCCTGTTTCAACGGTCACAGTTCTCAAAGTTATCGTTATGCTATCGTTTTGTCGCGTCAGACCGGGAGGGATCAGCGGAAACATATCTTCGGTTTCATCAAAGGTACAACAAGCGCCCAACAAGCTGAAAAGGGAAACGAGTGGGGGAATGTAAGCTTAGTCCAAAAAAAGCTGGAATAAGCGAAGGGTTATCTAGGCGTTCACGGAACGCTCCGCTATACATAAATCAAACTGCAAAGTCTTCGGGCGCGCGCGCTCTACGAAGGAAAGTCTCCAGGCTCCAGTAACATCGTTTACAGTCACTCTCGACTTTGAACCCCTTCGTGCGTGCCCGTAAATGTGTCCAGTGGTATCTCGTCTCTCGTGGGAATGCCACCTCGGAGTCGGCGTTCAGCGAACATCATGGTGGTGTGCGTAGTGGGCTCCCCTAGGCTCCACCCATATTCTTGCGGATCCGCCGCTTTCTTGAGCGATAGCATCAATCGCGTGATCATTACTGACAGAAACCTAAGACACGACTCAGACCCGATGGTTCGATTCTGAAGCAAAGAGATTTTCAAACGCACACGACGTTTCCACTGTGGCGGGGAGGAAAATTGGGTTAACTGGCGGAGGAAACGCGTCCTGACATTACTTACGTGGCGGGAAGCAGTTGAAGCGCAGGCTGTACGTGTCTCAGCGAGCCGTAGAGAGAAAGCGGAGCACTATGAAATCATCCTTACCCTCGCAAACAACAAGGTCAGTTCGAACAGGAGGTGCGAAGTGAATATGAGCAGGAAATAGTACGTTGCATCTCGCGCTATAATTCTGAGGATGCCGGGAATCGGAACCTTGTTTATGTTAGACCGTGCCACAAGATAAACGATGACTGAGAAGGCCAGAATATCTGTGGAATGACCAGAGTCGGTGTCCCCTTCTGGGTAAAGTGCGAGGGAAATTTCGTACCGTAGGCGAGAGATATGGTGGCAAATCCGATTTCCAACGACCTATTTCGTACGAAAAAGCATTGCTTATAAGGCCGAAGCGGAATCTGCAGGAGCTCCTGCGCTGAGACATTGAGGTAGGCGGGAACCGTGGCCAGCACTCAATCGCAGACTCACCTCCTTTTGTTGCAGCATAAACAGTTGTGTATAGGCCGAGAATAAACTGTGATGCCGTTATTACACAGAAGCATGACGTGATTATCCGATTCCTGCTTGTGACGGCGTAGATTCTGTCTCGTTCCGCCACGGTCAGCACAAAACCGTCCCATGCCAAAACCAACGGACCTCGGTGTTAAAACCAGTTGAGCAAGTAACGTGGACCCCATAAACGCGAGGATATCGATAAATGCGGTTTTATCGCAACTGTAACAGGTACGTGTGAGACTCCTTGGCGGTTCGAGGGACTATTGAATGGTGCCCATACATCTGGGATCCGTTTCAGCGACAAACATGCCAAACCAAGTTCTTCGATTTCACAATATCGCTTACCTGTTGTGAGGGTATTGGTCTGGTTTTAACTACGCCAGGGTTGGTCTTGCGTAGGAAGGGTAGATTGTGATCTAACTCACTATAAAGCACCCAGATCTGATATGCCATCGGCAAGTACCTGTTCTATACCATCTATTCAGAAAGGAGGAGTCTTGCTGCGAAGGTGAGCATACCGCAAGAAAAATTGCAAACACTGTAACATCGTCAATGAATGCCGTGCGAAAAGCCTTGGTTTACCCTACGTACTCCATGATTTCCTCCCTTGCCAAGCGTATTTGACCTTTCATGGAGGGACAGTGAATCCAGCGAAAATACTGATGACATGGCTTACCTCGTCCGTCAGGGTTAAAAGGAAGTCGTAGAAGAGGATGGCAGTGGCCGCAGTTGAATAATACTGCTCGCAACGTTAACCCCTCGTCCTTAGTCACGAAAATTAGTAATGCTCACCTCCATTGCGGTCCTGAGGATTGGGAATCCAAGGGTTGGAACAAGCTACTCGTGAAATGAAGGAGACTCACAGATCGTTGCCGACCTCGATAGTGTCCTTCAGTCCGTCGGAAGACATAGAGAGAAACAGTGACCTTACTGGCGGAACAACCAAGGGCAGTCTCTTATAATTACCTTAGGAGAGGTTTCTGTGTTTCGAGCGCCCGCGCCGAACGAGCGAGTAGTTTCCAAGTAAATAGACCCATCCTAGTAAGCTACTAACTGAATGTGTTGTGTATGGTCATGTGGGGCCCGATTATCGATTCTGGCACCGCCCTTGTTCTTTGACCGCCACTATCAGGTGTTTTCATGCGGTGTTCGGTTGGGGTTACGCCTTTGTTGTTCCCCCCCTCTCATTGGGTGCGAGATCTTGTGTTCCTTCTTCCGCAGGGGGTTGGTGGGGTCGTTCCACGATCACACCACTTGCCTCTAGATAACTCCTTTGTCCTGGTGAACGGAATGCCTGGTTGGGAAGGCTTATCCCTCTAGCTTCACCGGGGTTTGCCCCCGAGAGTGTCAGGGTCGAGAGAGGATGGGGCCTGGGAAACCTTGTACCTTGTACATGCCCTCTTGACGCTCCGACTCGAAGGGACATAGGTTCGCCCACCTGGGGGCTGTTGCCGAGGTGCAAGGCACAGTACGTGATTCGGCGAATGTTCTGCCACCCGTTGATAATCTTCACATAACGTTTTCCGTGGAATTTCGGTGGGCAGGGGCGTCGTAGTAGTCATCGAGACTGGATCAGCAGCAGATTCAGCTGCGGAGAAGCGAAAGATTTCGAATGTAACCGGGGGATGAATCTTTGCTACAGAAAACGAAGGCGGTACCTTTAACGTCTTGGGTGTACCCCAATCTTCGTGCCCGTATTAGTTTGGTGTTCGCGGGCATTAAAATGCGCCCCGGGGTGCCCAGGTCCTTTCGTTACTAGCATATGAATGGAAGAGACCGATCGCCGCGAGATGTGCCACATGTGAGCGCTTGAGGCTGAGCGATTGTGGGAATTTGAATGATGTTGATGACCTCCGAGAGTCCCGCAGTGCAGCGATCAACCTCCGCCCCCGACCTCGTCTCAATATCTTTTACCAGATGTCCTTTCCCCTGAATTCCGCCTATGGTTCGCTGTCGTCGTCATTTCTACGGGGACTAATCAGAGTTCTCGCCGCTGGTCCTGTACCTCAACATGTCGCGTTTGTCACGGACGGAAACAGGCGGTAGTATGGAGCCGGCAATGGGATATGGCAGTAAAGTAAGGTCATACACGGATGGATTTTAAGTGCTTCGGCAGGTTCGTTTCATGGTAGTCCCATTCTGGCTTTATCCTTTAAATCTGTCTCACCCTGTACTTTGCACAGTTGTGCAGATATTGGAAATGTGTCTATGATTGGGAGTGAAGTGTTGTGGTCTTCAGGTGTTTGCTAGGCATGAATGAAGTATATTGGCTAGTTAAAAGAAACAGAGTTTAAAAACACCACTATTGCTGAGGCTGTATCAACTTTCTCTGACATAGGGTTGTAGTAACATGGGGATGCATAATGGCAGGAAGGGGGAGGAATATGGTGGAGTGTGAAAAAACCTAGAGTAGGTACTGAAGTCTGGTAAAGTAGAATTACAGGGCAGGAGAAGTTGTGAGAAATGCTCCAGTTATACAACTACAAACATGGGAGAGGGATTGCACACAAAAACATTGAGTGGGATCCTTGAGCTGTCCACAGGTGTTAAGCAGACCCAGAAGGATGATTAATCTGGAAGACTCACAAATTAAAAGCTCAATTGCCTCCCTGTCTACCTCCAGCAATGCTTCTTTGAATTGCCTATATTGACCCTTTCTCTCCTGGATTCTACCTTCACTGATGCTTGGATCATGTTGTTGCAGATGTTCCAGCCCAAGTTCCAACTGCCCCAGTACATTGTCCAAATGTTGGAGGAGTCTCTTCCTGTGGTACCCCATCCTAATTCCACTGAAATCCTCTCTGATTAAGGCATGTATCTTCTGAGGGGAATCTTGGTACTCCCACTCTGACCAGACAAGAAGTAGATATGATGTGAGTGTTTCAATGTCTCCAAGTTCTTGAACCATTCGAAGAATATATAAGTTGGTTCCCCAGAAGCGCCCTGCACAGATAGGGGGGAGAGAAGGAGACTTTCTCAACCATGACCACATGCAAACAGGTATGTGTGATTGTAGGGAGTAATTGGATGCAATTTGTAACAGTGTGTCAACCACACTCTGACCAATCTCATCTGTATATGGAACTGCTGAGGCTGCTGTTGCCCACTGTTGAACCCAGTGCTCATCCATGTGCCATAACCATGACAAGTGGGGAGACATAAGCACAAAAGCCTGTTTTATGGGAATAGGACTTTCCTCATTGAGCAGCATAGCAACAGGGAGCTGTTCAATGTGATGCCATATAAAGTTCCACTGCTTTGAAGCTCTAGCAGCATGCAAGCATACATCAAAAACCTGGTGTTGCCCATTTTTTTTCTGCCAGGCTGCATATGGGAAGAGTGCAGTGATAGCCTTGTGCTTGGAGTGGATTGGACCTGGGTCACCAGCATTGATCATGGTTTCAAGTTTCTGAGTTATTAGCCTTGAAACTCTGTCCACTTGTTCACTGTTTCTGGGTTAGAAAGTGGTAAATATCTGTAAAGGATGGGCATACCTTTCATCTAGGGTCATACCTCTGATATCTGAGATATCACAATCTAGGCCAATGGCAATGATTGACAAGCAATCCACAATGATTGAAGTGGAAGGTATAGAGTCCAAGGACAAGGTATGAAGTACAAATCGGAGGATCCAGCGGGGCACCTTCTTTCTCCTTTGGTACTCAGACTGAGCAAGCTTACTGAGAGCACAAATGAATGTAATGCCTTCCCAACTAGATAGCTTGTAATCTCCCCACTGGATTTGTTGATGCCCTGCTTGACGTATTCTCCAGTGCTGGCGCCTCCACCCTTTGTGTAATGTAAAGTGGATGGCACTAAAGGTGTGGCAAAAGGGAAGTCCATCAAACTCAATATTGGGTGGGAAAATCCCAGTATATTTTTGACAAACATCCCCAAGGATACCTGGTGTTGATGGACCCATGACTGAGAGGTGTGAAAAAGTGTAGAGGAGGGATATAGCAGACAATTCTGCAAGTCTCTCTAACCCTTGGGTAATCATCACTGTATCATCAACTACCCTGATACAACTGATCAAAGCACCAAAACACCCTGCAACAAGAGAGGGGTCAAAGTCAGGTAGAGCTACCATTGTAACAAGGTGCTCCATGGCCGACAGGTGGTAGTCCTTGTTTAATGATGTCTGGAGAATCCAAAAGATGCAATCCAAGTCCAGTAAGGTTCTTTGTTGGTCTGGTCCATGTGTTAGATTGGAAGGTACACCAGGCAACCAGGTGTACACCTGATGAACAAGCATCACAAGTGGCTGGGTTATTGCTTGCCCAAGGTGGATACCATCAGATGCCAATGCAGGGGGGAGCTCATAAAGAACAGCCCTTAAGAAGTCCTTTATTTCATCTCTGGACCACCAGGGCTCATAATATTCAGCATTGGATTTGAATACACCAACTGCTGCAGAGCCCCTAAAGGCATGTCTAAGAGTTGGAGCAACAGCTAAGGTGGCTGATGCAAGTGCTGAGACAGTTGATCGAAGGATACGGGATCCTGGTGTTTGATATGGACAACTTGCAAAAATTGACCCTGCAACAATAATGAAGAGGTAAAAGAGGATGCCAAGGGAGGTGACACCAAGGATGACTGATGCAACTGTGATGTTTATCTCCCAGAGATAACGGGAGAGGGCACAACCAAGGAGAAACAGGGCAGCCTGTAGCATCAGTGGTAGGGACTCCATCACAGAGTCAAAACACCAGGTGACAATCCCATTGAGCTTCTGTTGTCGATTCTGGTTGCGCTCAATGACAGTCCCTCGCATGTCTGCTGACATGTACCGGTTTAACCACTGTTTGCCGAGCATTGCAAGGAGAGCAGAGAAGAGTGAAGCAGCAAGGCTGGTGTACAGGATGGCTTGGACCTGAATGATTGTATGTGGGGGACCAGTCCACTGTGGCGGGAGAGTGGGAACATCATCACCAAAAGTGGTGCTGTCTATCTTATGGATGAGGACACGGAGGAGGGCAGCAGTCTCTCTGTTTGAGTCCGGCTGGAGCTGGGAGTTGACCTCGATGATAAAAGCGGAAGTCACCGCAGAGAACAGACCGGCCTATCATCTGATTGGTATGTGTCGCTTAAGCAACCTGCAACTGGAAGACTCACAAAGATTAATGTTGTGTTCAAATCCTCGTCATATTTCTTGTTGAATTCCTTGTCATATTCTTCAGCCACCTTTCGATAATCTCCATAGAACCTAGAGCGAAGATCCTCCGGAGTCAAGCGTACATCTTGTTTCCGACTACTGGAAGGATTTCAGCGGTGTTTAAGAAGGTGCAAAGAGGTACCCTACCCATCTTGCAGTGACCCCCCATCACCTGTTACGGCTTCATCCTTCTTTGGTCCTTCCTCCGGGCCCTGTCTGAAGTCTGATATTAGCCGAGCGATACATCGCTGACGAAATGAAGTGTACCCTGGTGCACTGGCCTCAAGGTTCCTTGAATCGTTGGCACTCTGTCGTCTCTTCTTGGATCTGGGTCCCAGTTATCAGCTAGTCAATTAGCGGTTGATTAACATTTTATACACACTGTCTTCGGTTTGTGTTGACGGACTGAGTGGAGTTTGACCTTTTCCTAAGGTCGTGTCCTGCTTCGTCGCTTGCGCTCCCTCGGCTGCGGGACACAAGTCAGAAAAACAGAATCGCGGGATTTTGATAGGCTTACCTTTCCATGGCGATCTCTTCTAGACCCGCCATAATAGGAATTATCACAGAAGCTCCCGAGATGTAGGCAAGTAGGTGGTGGTGGGGAGAAGGAAAGGTGGCGGGCGTTGAATGAATAGATGACAGCTGGCCACGAGTCAGCCTGAGGCGTCCTCACGGCACCAGCGTCCCAGAGCGCCACGCGACCAAGAGCGTGCGGAAACCCAGAACACGTGCCCGATAGAGGGCCAAAGGTTGTTTATGATTCGGGATGCTGGTGAGCTCACGTCATTGAATGTGCACTCGCCCAAGGTATTTCATTCCAAACCACAGGTCAAAGCAATTCGAAAACTACAAGCCGACAAAAAGGGGTGTTGACACAAGTGAGATCATGGTCCCAGGAATTAACGTTACGGTATTTTCGGTCTCTCCCTGGTCCCTGGAACCTCGGCTGTCGACTGACATGCCTACAAACATCCGAAGCCTCCCGCTGCCTCCGTAGTGGTGGTGCTTGTCCAACAAACCCCACTCTCTCTTAGCTTGCCCAACACGTCGGGTTCTCTGCCCTCCCCCTACCGCTGCTGCTAACTCTCCCAATCGCTCTGGATCTATATTTGTTCTGTATCTCAACCGATCAACCCGGCGCAGTCCTGCACGAGGGAAAACACTTAGAGGTTCTCACCCGATCCAAACGAATCAATCTTGGCTAACGATCTGCTTTCATATCTCGTCCGGGACTCCGGGGTATTATTCCGTTCTTCGCCTTGTCCAAAACTGATTTTGTGGGGTCCAGTTTCTGCGATCCGCCACCAAGGAGACAACCACCGGTGAGGTTGAACGGGAAACCGCCTGGTTCTGGTTCAGGGAGGTCGAGGCCGCCATAGTCCTACCCCAGCGTAACACCGAAGACGGGTGCGGCCCGGAAGAGTGGAATGAAAGTGTTGCCTAGGATACTCAGAGATACTGGCGAGGATTCTAACGATGAGTCAGTTGCCGACTTTCGAGTATCGTTCGCGGAGTGTCCCGCGATCCCGCCACACGAACGGACTAGGACCCGGAACCTCAGCAGGGAGGAGGACGGACCGCCCGCTGCGCCTCACCCTGGTCTTGTCGCTCCTGCCGATAACTCTGGAGGATCAGCCCGCCGAAGCAGAGAGGCCGCAGGAGATCCCCTTCGATGAGAATTCCGCAAATGCATGGAATCCTTCCAAGAAACCTCGTTAGATTTGCATAACCTTGCCGATAGGATCTGGGACTCACACTATATCTCGATTCGCCCAGGTGAGCACGCGATATCATTGCGTCTCTCGTTCTGAATGATTGAATTTCTGTTCCCTACCGCATGTAGACGCAATTTCGAAGGCCCACAGGAACCACCATGTCCAGGGAAGTGCCGCTATGTCGAGAACATCTGTGCCAGGACTCCGCTCAATATCTTGATCCCTCAGATGATAAGGAGGGAGGGAAAGGGTGAACGAACAAGAATGGGCCAGCCGTCGTACCGAAGCTTCTAAATGGTTGACGCCACCAATTCACGATCACCGGCTCTCCCACGAGTCCCGTCGGACGGCTTGGTTGGCCAACGGAACCCTTTTCTCCTCGCCACAGACACTCCCCTAATTCACTGAGCCCTCATGCGCACGGCTCAGATAAATTACATGTCCCTTGTTTAGCTCTCAGTAGTTATATTCGTATCCACACCTTGTATTCTCGGTCTTCGCAGCATACAGGACCACCGCTTTGTTACCATTTTGTCGTGTCGGACGGGGGGCGAGCGGATTGGTGGAAAACACCAGTTTCATCGACTGAGCCAGAAGCATAAACCGCGCCAAAAGGCTGGGGGAAGGCAAACAAATGGAGAAATAAGGTCAGGCCGAAAGACTGTAGGTACGAGAAGGGTCATCAATATGTTCGCGGAGCGCTCTACTACACAGAAATGAAGCCGCAAAATCTCGCGGCACTCTATGAAGGAAAGGAACAAGGTCTTCGGTGACATCCTTCATATCGTCACGCCTGACCTTGGGTCCCTTCTTGCACGCTCGCAAAAGTGTCTAGAGGAACCTCATCCCTCGTGGAGACACCACCTCGACGTTCAGCGAATCTCATGGTCATATGCGTAGTTGGCTCCCCGAGACTCCATCCGTTTTCTTGCGGATTCGCGGCTTTCTTGAGTGAGAGCATCAACCGCGTGACCATCACCGGAAGAAGTCTAGGACGTGGATCAGACCCGGTGGTTTCTGGAACAAAGGCGAGTCCAGACGTACGCAATGTTTCCACTACCGCGTGGAGAAAATTTCGGTTAACAGACGGAGGAAACGCATGCTGGTGTCACTTACCTGGCAGGGAGTAGTCGGATTGCACTGGGCTATAGAGGTATGAGTAACCGGTAGAGAAGGTAAAGCATTATGATGATATCCTCACTCTCGCAAAGTATAAAAACAGCACAACCACAACATGCGAAGTGAATATAACCATGAAATAGTATGTCGCATCTCGTGTTATAGTCATGAGCAGGCTTGGGATCGGGACCTTGTTCACGTTGGACCGTACCACAAGGTAAACGATGACCGAGAAGGCCAGAAGGTCTGGGGGTGATTAAGACGGGCGTTTTTGTCTAGACGGGGGAAGAGAAATGGTTCGTACCGTAAATGGGAGATACGACAGCAAATACCGTGTCCAAGTTCTTATAGCCCACGAACATGCATGTCATATAAACCGGAAGTGGGATCGGTATGACCGGTTGGGCTAGAATATTGTAGGTAAAAATCTGGACAGCGCTTGGTTACAGACCGGTCACCTCCTCCTTTCGCCGTATAAACGGTCAGGACAAGGCCAAGAATAAACTGGGATATCATTGTCACACCTAAGCACGAGGTGATCATCCAATTCTTGCCTGTGACGGCATAAATCCTGTTTCATTCAGTCACGGTTAACACGGAGCCGTCCCTGAAGAGGACATACCTCAGGGTTACGACCACTTGGGCGACTAACGTAGTCTCCACGGCCACAATGATCTCAAAGAATGCGGTTCTCTCGCACCTATAACACGCATATGTGAACCTTGGGAGTTTGAGAGGGTACCGAATTACGCTCTTACAGCTAGGGCCCGTTTTGAAGACATGCGTGTCAAGCAAAATTCATCGATTGACAACATTGCTTACCTGTCGGTGGGATGGTGTGCTGTAACTCACTGCGTCGAAGTTGGCACAGTTTGACTCTGTATGACAGAGGTAGATTATGATCACACCCACCATATAAAATCCAGAGTTGATATGCCATCGGGAAGTACCTATTCTATACTACCCATTCAGAAAGGAAGAGCGTTGTTGCAGAGACGAACGTACCACAAGGAAAATCACAAACACTGCCACATCGTCAACGAATGGTATACAACAGGTGACTTCCCCTGCGTACCCCATGATTTCTTCCCCTGCCAAGCGTATTTGATCTTTCACAGGAGAAAGAATAAACCGAGCGAATGGAAGCACAGATTACATGGCTTACCTCGTCCGTCAGGGTCAAAATGAAGTCATAGAAGTAGATCATGGCGGTCGCAATTAAATAATACTGGTCACAATACCTCGTTCTCAGTCGCCAAATTGATGAAAATCAATACCCACCTTTCCTGTGGCACTGGAGGTATCGGAGTCCAAAGGTCGGGAAGGTTCACTCATGAATCGGATAAAAGGAAGGGGACTCACAAACTGTTGCCGACGTCGATAATCTCTTTCAATTCTGTGGAAGACATCGAAGGGGTGTGTGCAGGAGAGACCTTGGTGGGACCGCCGAGTGCAGCCTCTTCTCTTAAGAGAAAATCTCGAGCCTCCAGCGCCCGGGTCGAACAAGCGGGTGCGTTTCATCCCTGACGCTCAGGAGAGATCATCCTGCAGGGCGCCAGGGTCGAATATTCTCGTCGATCGAAGCCGTCCAAACCTTGCAACAGTATTCGAGCATGAAGCAGGCTCGTGTCGAGTGCGTTGTGCATCATGCCATGCCAGGCCTCCGATCTGATCGGCTTGGTTCCACTTGTTTGTTTTACAGATCTTCTCAATCTACTCAAGCGTTACTTGTTCGTACTGAGAAGTCATTTTCGTGTCTAGGGTATGTGATCACTCACGCTATATTCTGTGCGACCGGATTTGATCGTGCACGGGTAATCAACACAGTCTGTTTCCCGTCCGTTCGTAGAACTGTATCCAGCTGGAATCAGATTCCGTTGGGTCGCGGTATTCGACACGTGTCGCAGGGGCCAAGCGAGAGGATGCAAGTCAGGACGGAACCCCGAGATCTTCGACTCGAGCAGGGGAATCAAATTTGACCATTTTTATGCGAGCGCGCTCCCTCTATATTGGGTCGCCTCCGTATAGACACGACCCCCTCCGTGGTTGACTATCACGCCTGCTCGAGTCTCACGGGTGGGACCTCGATGTGTCGGTGCACGAATATCGGGCCTCAAGGGTCCTTCGGATCATTGAGGTAGTGTGGTGAGTGGCGCGGTAGCTACGATCCATTTCAGCGTCATCTCAACAAGCAGATGAGACCAGACAGTGGAATGAAAACCCACGCATCCAGTAATCTTTCTCCGTCCTCTAATAATCTCGCAGCTGTCAAAGAGGGGCTGGTCGAAGGACGTGACATCCGGGAGTTCGCGGTCTTCGAAAATCCGCCAGTCGGCAACCTCAGACCTAGCATCCGTGATCTTCTATGCCTATTTCTTAAGACTCTCAATGTTTCAAAGTGTGGGATGGAACACGCTCACCAAGTGACGCCAATTCCGTCCAAGACCGGGTTCCCCGGTTCCCCCGGTAAATATCACGACCCTGTAGTGTACATAATGACTTTCTTCTTGAAGGCAATCCTTGGAGCGACCGAACCACGATGGAAGCCCGTTGGATTGGCCTTGCTCATGCCTTTCCGTCACAATATTCCGCAGCTCGTTACCCGACGGTGCGGGTCAGAGCATTGAATATTGAACGTGAACCGCTGAAGGGGCGACCAGCGGGATAGGGGATTGTACAAGACTTTGTAATTGTGTAGGATTGTTTGCATGGAGCAGGTTTGAGAGACCCTTGCCACCTGGAAGCCGATCACGGCGTTCGGCGTTCGAATTTTTGATCCTCCCAGTTTTCCCCTTCGTCCAGATCCTTGTACACATCTCTCGCGCTTCGACGGTCTTCTGCGCTACAACTCATCGGGGCATCGCGTTTTGGCGGCCACCGGTACCGCAATCTCACCCCCGATATCGCGGCCTTTCTACGCATCGAAACTACACCTGCTGGAACACGTGTCTGCTGCCGGGCCATAAAGAGGTGCAGTTGAAGTTGCTGAGGAAATGTGGAGCGTGTGGGTGAGTTCTGTTTCCAAAAGTCCTTTAAGGACCTCGGACTCTCACTATGTCACAACTCGTCCAAGTGGACACTCGTTTGCGATTGCATCCTTGAGTCTCTCATTCCGGGAAACTTCGTTTCTGTTTCCTAGCTTCCCCGTGGATGTCTGCACACGGCTCGGATACCTACATGACTCTTGCTCAGTTCTCACTAGTTGAAATCATGCGTACCCCTTGTGTTCTTAGCAGTTACAGCCTGCAAGGTCGTCATCATGCTATCATTGTTGTCACTTGCCTATTGCATGTGGTTGTCCTTGGAGTGGTGGCACCCGGAGAAGGTTGTCTATAGTACCGGCTGCGACGGGGATCAGAGAATGAAGGCTCCCACTATCCCCTAGCCTATATTATTGTTTCAGAGTGTCGAAACCCCCTGGATGAGATGAAAGGAAACCCATACACCGCGTTGCCTGCTGTTCTTTTTCCCTAATGTCTTAAACTAAATGAACAACTACTCGTCAACGTGAACTTCTTGAACCACGGTTGGTTGCCCAAGCCGGTACTCCAGCGATCGGCCTCCCATATGACCAGCATTGTACGACCGCGTGTACGAGAAACAGAAGTGGGCGCGTGAGGATACGCATATTTTCAAAGCGACAACTTGTTTGACGTGATGGCTCACGAGCCAGACCTTTGTATATACAAAAAAGCACGAAGGGGATACCGGTTTCGAAACGTTCTAGACTCCCAAAGCAGTTTGGACCTCATTGATTGCGTCGATGCCATCGGCACGGTAAGTGTCGGGAATTGTGGTGTACTCCTCACCAGGATTGTCGCTGAACAATAACATCTCCTTGCTTTCGAGGGTATATTTCGGCCAAGTGATGTTTGACAACGGACTGGTGGCGCTGGAACTCCTCGGGTGGTTGGGGTTTTGATGGTTAATGAAGTTGACTAGTGTAGTCCTCATCAGCGGCCGGGACCAGGGAGAGAGAAGGAAGGAAGGTGTACATACCTAGAGCATCCGTACCGACGTGGTCACCGACGAAACCGTAGAACTCAAGGAGATCGGATACGTGAAAGGAGCCGAGGTAGAGGAGGTCCTTCAGACGTTTCGACACTAGATGCGGCAGATTCTGAATTAGTACCGGAGGTCGCGATTATTTAAACGCGAGGATACGGACAGAATGACCAAACATCCTGGGTGGTAGCAAACTTAGAGAATGCAGCACGATGACCGGCGTGGTATAGCCGTGGTCACCCTGGATAGCGGATAGACGCTTGAATTCAGGGCTGTGGAGCACACAGGTCGGCCTCAAGTGACAGATCCAACGCATACAAGCTCACGTCAAGGCGTTAAGGCTTCCAGTACCAAACGGAGAGCCCTGCGAGGACACAGAGTCAGGACGCGGTACGAGCGGGTTAGGAGAAGTGCCTTACTTGTGCGGGATCTTCGGAATACTTGTCAGCGATTGAGTTGACTTGAGCGTCGGTTGCTCCAGGATAAAGGTGCGCTTTTAAAAAGGCCTTGACATCGGCATCCGTGCTTTAGAAATAAAGATCAAACTCGCGCGCTCAGGTGTTTGGCTTGCGAAGGGACCCACGTAATCTATTGGCTGGCCAGAGAGAATAAGCTGGAAACATTGAAATTACATCGAGTCTATCATCTTCACGCGGGTTGAGGAAGGTGGGGATCAGACTTACGTTCCTTCGTCATCGACCAGACCACCAACTATGGGAACCCTAGCATAACATCCCTCACGGACGTATTGCCCCAGGGACTTCTTGACAAGATCTCCGTCTATGCTGATACCCCAAGTAAAATCCAGTCCGTTGGGGGAGGAGAGCGCAGGAGTCGTTTCGACAGCGCCCTTGAGGGTGGCATATGGAGCAGCACGGAGACATTCCAAAGTGTCCGGAGCTGAGGTGCATCCGGTGAACTCCACCAATTGATCGTATACCGCTTGGTATCTCTGGCTGTCGGTGTTGTAGATGGGACGCGTGTAACCCGAATGCTAAGATCAAATAGGGTTATTAGCGACGTCGAAACCGGTTCTGGGATTGCAAAGGCGCACGAAGATCACAGCCTCGAATGGAGGGTCGACGGGAGTCGTGACGAGGTGAGCGGTGATAGAGAGGGCTCCTGCGCTCTGCCCCCAGCTGTATTGTGTACGCAATACTGGTGAGCAATTGATGGCGGGGGGGGGTGATAAAACTCACAGAGTAACCTTGTTCGGGTCACCGCCGAACTTGGAAATGTAAGTCCCGACCCAAGCCAGGAAGAACTTTTCTGGCAGATCTCCGAACCGTCAGCGTTCGGATCGAAACGATTGAGGGTAAGAACCCGCGAGGGCCCCCGATCATCGAAATGATACTCACGGTCGTACAGGCCGACATTGGCAGCTCCTCCAGCAAGTGCTTCCTTTCCAGCGAGCCAACCGAAAGCGCTCAAGCGGTAATTGAAGTTTACGTAGATGACCGGTTCGCCGAGCTCGACCGAACGTCGGACGAGAGTGCTGCCGTTGTAAGGAGATGCGTCACCGACGGAAAACGCTCCGCCGTGGATCCACTACGAATCACCAGCTAGAGGATATCAGGGTATCATCCCGGATTAGGTGGAGACTCACGACGACAACCGGGAGTTTGCTTTGTTCCGTGACACCTGTTGGACGGAACACGTTGGCGTAAGGCCTGCAATACTATGAGTTTCGTCCCGATTTTGGGATTGGTAGAACGCGTACAGTCTTCGGAATAATTCGCATTTGAGGCAAATGTGCCCAACGCAGAGTAGTCGATGCCCAGAATTTGGGGTAAGGGGGAACTCTGTTGCGGACAACCGTTTCCAAAGGTTGTGGCCTACGAACCATCAAAGTAACAATATAGGTCAAACGTCTCCATCTGTTTAGCGCGGCCGGCTACATAAGAGCACGAGATCACTCACAAGCGTGGTTCCGGACAAAGGAAGTGGGGGTTGAGGGCGACGGAAACGAAGATTGCCAACCGGCGGTTGGGCGTAAGGAATCCCCAAGAACTTTTCTACCCCGCCCGTCGAAGCTCCTTGGAGCGTTGCGTAGTCAAGGCTGACAAGAGGACCGCCGGTGCGAACGCCAGCCCATAGGAAGGCGACGAGAAGGAGGAGCGCATCGAAGAACATCCAGAACGTCAGTTCGGGGGGTGTAGGAGGACCACCACAGCTACTTACGTTTAAGTATGAATTTCAAGGGCATTCCCATCCATTGACGGCAAATATTCTGATCCCCCTACCCACTAAGTTCGAAAAGACTGGCCGGAAACCGGCGGAAGAAAATGTTTCTCCATCACCGGCGCAAAAACCGAAAGGAAAGGGTGCGATGATAGAAAAATGCATGAACTGGATTGTGTTGTTTACTTCTGCGAAACTTACGAGAGGGAGCCTGCCAACTATTGCAGTGACCGGCCGGGGTTCATTTTCGTATGGTTGGTTGCAATTGGACCTCACTCAGTACCTGGGAGCGCGTTTATTCCCCGAAACCTGGCTTCAAATGACCCAATGTGCATTAAATAATTGATCAATTTCTAACGCTGAATGGGGGGCGGCGAGAGTCCGACCAGTGGTCAATTGATTGAGTCAAACGTAGTGTAGTCACGCAGCATGAACGAGTCTCGGAGGGTCTGTTCTGACCTTCGACAGCCATGGGTTGCCTCGATGAAGGGGAAGTGGTTCGTGGTCTCGGGCTTGGACGGTAGTAGGTAAAAGCAAGACAAATCGTGGCAACCGGGTCCGGAAGTCAAATGCAATTTGCCCTTCAAGCGGTCGATCACTCACCCGATTTTTTCCTTCACCCAAATCGTTTCGCACATGCATTACTCGTCGACGGTCATCAGCGTCATACAGTGCCGGACATCACTGTAGCGTGATTCCCGTGGACGTGACACAAAGACACCATTGAGGTATCGCGTTTTGGAGTGGGCCAGCGCAATCTTGCGGAGTTGTCATCTTACCACGGCGCTCCTACCCATCGAAGCTCCGCGTCCCCCCGAGCCCAGAGATTTCAACCGGGACGTGTGTCTACCGCAACAGGGAGGTGTAATTGAGGCTGCTGAAGAAATGCGGAGCGTGCGGGTGAGTATAGTCCTTCCGTTCCGCTTTCCAACCTCCGCTCGCCGCCAGGGGTGTCACATATTGCGTGCGTTGCGTTTATTTCCTCTCACGGGTGCGCAGATCGAGTGGCCGCTCATAGTCGAAGCAGAAGTTATTTTGGAAATTGACCCACCAGTATACCTGCGTGCGGATCGCGGTACCGCCTGGGAAAGAAGAGGCCCTAAAACAATCTGGGAGGACCATCAACAGCTGGCAGAACGTTTGGAAGGAACATCTGGACCACTTTGCCTTGATGGCGCTCGACCTCACCAGAAATCCCGGGAAGAATATCACCCACTGGTACGCCCTTTGTTCAAC
>Ga0307510_10004391_pt1 | contig 16585 bp, 15 predicted proteins | sample 12_EM_MG_FD_207224 | JGI IMG/M metagenome (GOLD analysis project Ga0307510, IMG submission 207224) | Populus trichocarpa ectomycorrhiza microbial communities from riparian zone in the Pacific Northwest, United States - 12_EM | ecosystem: Host-associated > Plants > Roots > Unclassified | place...
GAAAATATAATCCTTCATCTTTGTAAATCTTGTTTTTAAAAATAAAAAGTTCTATAGATCATTGGCATACTGAGGTGCCTTAAACCTTCTCTAAGAATTATAAATACTAACAAGAATTAAATTGTACAACAATAAATCCTTAAATTTTTAAAAAATAAGAGGAAATGTTTTAGGCAAAAAACATAAATTAAAAAGGTGACATAATAAAAGTTTTCGTGAAGTACTTTTAAAAAGAAAGATGAATAACAAGTCTTTAAATGTATTTTAAGGACTGTGGAGAAAACTATTTGAAGATATTAACTTATTCGAAAGAAAAACTTAAAAACTGAATTTATTGGTCTAAAGAATATTGTATAATTTATTGGCCATTTATCTTAAAAAATGTACTTATCTATACTTTTTTTTTTTTAGGGGCAATGGCTCAGATTGTCCTTTTATATATATCAAATTTATTTTTATGTGTTTGATTCAACCCGTTTTGTCTTTAAATATAATTAGTATTTGTTTGGAAATGTGGTTGCGGTTATTTTTTAAAGTTTTTTTCGTGTTGAAATGTATTAAAATAATATTTTTTTTATTTTTAAAAAATTATTTTTAAGATCAACGCATCAAAACAATCCAAAACATAAAAAAAAATTAATTTTTAGCAAAACAAAAAAAAATTGAATTGATAATCCATCTATTTTTTAATGTAGTGGCTCAAGCTATCCTTATATATAACAAAGGTTAATCCTTATATCTCTAATTCAACCCATTTTATTTTAAATATACTAAGTTTCTAATTTATTATTGTGACAAGATTTTTTACCAAAAATCTGCTCATGACTATTTTTTATTATATAATAATATAGTGAGCCCATTAACATGACTATTTTTTATTATATAAAGATAGATTGAGCCCATTGACGTGCTTTTAATACACAGACGTGGTGATGAATTAAGAATTGATCAGAGAAAAATTTATTAAATATATTATGAGTTGTCATCTTTCCTAAAAATATGAGACCCATCGTAAGAATTATCGTTCGATTTTGTCCTTATAAAAAATTATTTAAAAGTGATTACTTTATAAAATATTTTTTATATTGAAATACACTAAAATAATGTTTGAAATTATAGTTTGTTGAACAATTCCCTGATGCAGAGGGGCTCCTTAACTAGTGAAAGTTGGCGTATGTTTTCAATCCAATTTTAAAATACTATAATTGGGTGAAAAGTGGTGTTTGTATTGTATTGCAGTGGTTATTTTTTTGAAGAGTTTTTTGTTTAGAAATATATTAAAATAATATTTTTTATTTTTTAAAAATTATTTTTAATATTAATATATCAAAATGATAAAAAATATTATTAAAAAATTAATTTTAAATAGAAAACAAATTTTAAAAAAATTATGAAATGCATGTTGTAACTGAATTCCAAACAACCGCTCTTTAGACATTGAGATATTTCACTTGGACTAGGCCAAAGTCATGTTTGGAATCCATGACCCTGTTAAAGTTATTATTTTATTTTATTTTTTTATATATATTATTTTAATGTATTAATATTAAAAATAATTTTAAAAATTAAAAAAAATATTTTAATATATTTTTAAGCAATTACTATAACACTTTCAAATACTTTCTAAATATAATTAGAAAATATATATTTAAGATTTATTTAAGATTAATTTAGATTTAAGGTAATTTAGAGTTTATTTATAGTTAGAGTTAAAATCTGTATGTGAACCATGATTTTAACAAATTATAATATTTTTCCAATATTAAATATTTATTCAATTCATGCTAATTTACCAAATTTTGTTCAAACTCTTTTAGTTTTCAAACAAATTCATGAAAGTTTGGTCCAAGATATCCTTTCATTTAAAACTTAAAAAAGAAAAGAAAATAAAAAGAAGGAAATCTTCATTATAATTGTTAAATTTCCCAATCAAACCTGGCAATATATTAATCAATCCACCACCGTCCCTCCGATAAAGGGGAGAAAAACGGAGAAGCAGAAAATCGGGTGGGGAGAGAGAGAGAGAGAGCAAGGGAATGGAGATAGAGACAGAGTCTCGATTGGTTCGCTTATGCATAGAAGCAGCGTGTGAAAGCAGAGAAAGCGTTGAAAAATGGAGGAAACAGCGACGGACTCTCAATTCTATGCCTTCTCCTCTCGCCGACGCACTTCTCCGCCGCCTCTTCCTCCGCCGCCTCCTCTTCCCTTCTCTTCTGGAGTAAATCACTAAACTTTGGTTTTAGAACATAAATCTAGTTTGCTTGCTCGCTAATAGGAAATTTAGGTTTAGAGATTGAATAATTAAGATTTAAACAATTTACGGTTTTGATTATCATAATCGAGTTTGTGAATATGGAATTCTCTTGCAACTGTTTATCGAGGTTTTTAATGATCTAATGGAGCTTGAATGGCTACAGTTGACAGATGAAAATTGAGATTTCTGTTAAACTAGATTTTTGTGGTCTTGTAGAGTTTTCAAACGTAGTGTGGAGGTCGTTGATCTTAAAGGTGAAAACAATGTGGATGCGGAGTGGATGGCGTACTTAGGAGCATTTCGTTACTTGCGCTCCTTGAATCTTGCTGATTGCCATAGAATCAATAATTCTGCCCTTTGGTCTCTAGTTGGTATGTTGTCTTCTTCATAGCAGTGATGAACGATGTCTAATTTTTGCCAACTGTTGTTGTTGTTGAGAATTTTAATGTATATCCTGTATTTATTGGTTAGGGATGACTAGTTTAAAGGAGGTGGATATTTCTAGATGTGCCAAGGTTACTGATGCTGGTATTAGGCATCTTGTATCAATTTCAACTTTGCAAATACTACGGATTTCAGAAACAGGAGTAACTGCTGATGGTATTAAACTTCTCTCCTCACTTACAACATTGTTTGTTTTGGACTTGGGTGATTTGCCTGTCACTGATACAGCGTTGAGTTCTCTCCAGGTACTCATATTTTCATAACTTGAGTTTATGTTTTGAATCGTTTTCTTAACTGTATTTGAATGTTCCCATTATCGATTTCCTATAACTTGTTCAATTATGCATGTTCCTTCAATATTTTTGGATAGTTATAAAATGCATAGCTAAAGTATCAGATCTGAATGCCCAAAACATTTGCTGTCATATTGTTATTGTTGAGAGATCTGAAGTCCGCGCTTGATGGTTTCTTTATCAGTCTAGGGTTCAAATTGTGTATAAATTTTGGAAGTTTCTGTTTAAGGTATTATTTGCCAGCTATCCTGTGCTATGTGAGTTTGCAAGTTATTGACTTTCATGCTATTGTTCTTTTAGGCGTTGACAAAGCTAGAGTATCTTGACCTTTGGGGGAGTAACATATCTAACAAAGGGGCTACTGTTCTTCAAAAATTTCCCAAGTTGAAGTTTCTCGGTCTGGCCTGGACCAATGTTACAATATTGCCAAATTTGTCATCTCTTGAATGCTTAAACTTGAGTAACTGCACCATTAATTCTGTACTTCAAGGTAATGGGAATAAAGCTCATTTGACTAAGCTTATATGCTCTGGAGCTACATTCACCAACGAGGCTGAAGCATTCTTGTATTTCAATACATGCTTCCTATCTTTTCTGGATGTATCCAATTCATCTCTCAATGGATTCTACTTCTTACATCATTTGAAAGCAATGGAATATTTGGATCTCAGCAGTAGCATGATAGGTGATGATTCAATTGAAGCGGTTGCAAGTATAGGAGCAATTTTGAGAAATTTAAATCTCGGCAAAACAAGAGTCACCTCTGCTGGGGTGGCAATATTAGTTGGTCATGTTCCAAAGCTTGAGAATTTATCATTATCTCACACTCTAGTAGATGATTTGGCCATGTCATATATTGGCATGATGCCTTCGCTGAAGCTTGTTGATTTAAACAATACAATCATCAATGGTATGAATTCTTTCACACAGACAAAGTTGTTATCTTAAAAAAAAAATATTTATCTAATATCAGCTAATGAATTCAGAATTTGGGGCAGGCTGAATCATTTAATAAATGGCTTATTATCATCTGGCAATGTCTGTCTACAATCGCATGGGTTTAGTACTTGTTTGTCACTTTTAATGTTTCCTATTTTCAGGTTTCATTCACCAGGATGGTGCTGGGCCAAATTTGATTTCCTCACTGACAGCACTACATAGCCTTAAAGGTTTGGAAAGTTTGAATCTAGAATGCGCCAACATCAAGGATGCAGCTGTAGACCCCTTATCAAACTTTCAAGAATTGAGGCTTTTATCTCTCAAAAGTCCTTCCCTTACAGACATCTCCCTTTACCACTTGTCATCTCTACCAAAGATAAGAAATCTAGGCATTCGCGATGCCGTGCTGACTGACTCTGGGCTATTTTCATTCAGACCACCAGCAACTCTCGAAATGCTGGACCTCAGGGGTTGTTGGCTCTTAACTGAGGATGCTATCTTGTCATTTCGTAAAAGACATCCTCTAATTGAATTAAGGCATGAGCATGTTGTCTCTACATCAGATCAAACTGCCCGCCACCGTCTGACTCCACCACGAACATTTCTAAGACCTCCACAAGTAAACCAGAAACAGGAAAAGTTGATTGTGTCTCAGTATTTTATAGGTTGAGATACTTACTGCAACAATTTCTGCTTATATGGCTTAAATCTGTTTTTTCTCATTCTCTCTCTTTTCTTTTCTTTTTTTTGTTCTCTTGGAAGTAGATCAGAGACTGAAGTATACCAGAGAGGAGCTTCTTGCATTACAGTTTCAATCCTCATCTCTCGGGTCTCCTTTTGACAAAAGCCATGCCAAACCCCAGATGCAGTCGGATTGAAAAGGTGACTTAAAGGTCAAATGCCATGTGTAATATTTTGTTATTGTGACAACAACTGTACTGTATCATGCCAGAGCATAGGTGTTTTAGTTTTGAGTCTTCTAATAAGGAGGCCAGTGTATTGATTTTTGTAAACTGTAGTTGGCCGAACTGTTTTGGGGGATGTAGTGAATTATTTAATTTAATTTAGGTGAGCGAGAATGGCGTCTAGTGCAGTGCTGCACAGGCGAGTTGGATTGGCAACTATCTTCCTGGAAAATTTCGTGCTTCGATTTGACTCCAGCCAAAATTCTGGAACTTGAACGTGCCAAATTTGGTCTACCAGTTAGAATGCCTTCAACTTCAAGCAAGAGAAAACAAGTCCACTGAGAGCCCTGGGAGAGATACGAGTCTTGTTCCATCCAGGAACTTATATAATGCAGTTATGTTCTCATCATTATAGTATGATGATGCTGGTGGTTGATAAAATCTTTTTTTTTATTGTAAATTTGTAATTTAAATTCGAAAGAAAAAAATCAGGACCATATTTGCTAATTGTCTGCTAGCTGAATATAATTTTTTTTTCTTTTCTCATTTTAAAGATAACTCTCGTCCGTCTGTGGAATGCACCAATTGAGTATTAATAGTAAGGATGGGAGGCTGGGGAAGGTAGTGAATTGGGTTAAACCGACTGGGAATTGCTCAAGAATAATACAGAGCCTCAACTAAAGTATTTTTTTTTTTTTAGTTTAACATGAATATCCGGGTCAGCTTGCGCACACCTCGACTAATCCCACTAAAAACATTTCTGATCGTGCAAGTGAGTGGCTTTTCATGGCTTTGTGGCTAAAGCCTCACCTAGGTTGTTAGTCCTCTTAAAGCTGAAATGCTAGATGTTGCCTTCCTTTGTCTCAACCCTCGAGCTGGCATGGCTCGTGGATACAGGAAGGAATTTTTGAGATGTGATTGGAGTGACCAATGACCATCCAATAATTCCAAATTAGGTCAGAGAGGTTTATGAAGTTTTATATCCACATTCATTCACCGGGAAAGAGAGAAAAAAAAGTCATTTGCCATTGTCACCAAAAGCAAAGATGCTACTCTTTGATACAAATTGCAACGTTTATAAATAGAAATAACTTTATGTACAGAAAAAAAAAAAAACAAAAACAAAAAGTAAATACTATCAACGGTCCTGCTGAACAGAAAAGTTATCAAGATACATAAAGTTATCTCTTAGGCGTTGGGCTTGCTTGCACTCTTGTACATGTTGTCGATAACATTCTGTGCAAAGAATTTTGGGTTAGTAACTTTCCACTCACAAATTTCCTCTTGACCAACACGAACATTAAAGTGTAACTTAACAATTCCTTTAAGATTCGATGCATGGCCTAAACTAAACGGGATGGTAAGAACCGAGATCTAGAACTAGCCGCCATGGCCATGAAATCGGTTAACCATGTTTCTTATATTGCATTAGTAAAGAAGGGGAAAATCAATAATGATTCAAGTCATTGTCAGTCCAAATTTCTGTTACTGAACTGAAGCAGTTAGTGCCAAATACAAACCGGTGTAATCAAATCCCCTAAAATATAAAGAAGAGATACCTGGTAATATTTGAGAAGCTGGGGCCTCTTTTTCTTGTATGTTGGAGTGATGAGATTGCGCTCCATGTCAAATGGCTCGGGATCAAGGTGGACATCTTTTACAAGTTCAAAGCCCTTCAACTGCCATAAGTAGTATTTCGGATCACAAAAATGTTCAGTTAGCTCTTGAAGATCTAACTATCTCTTTCAATAGGTTAACACGATATGCTAAAAGCAAATTAAGTAGGAACCTTCTTTTCTTTCCCAGTCTTGGTCAGCTCTCCGAGTATGAATTTTTTTGCCTCTGGATTTTCGCAAAGGGATTTAAAGTTCCCACTTATACCATGCTCTTGAGCCCAATGTTCAAGTGCTTGCTGATTGGGGTTGGCAACAGCAATAAGGAATGATTCAAAGCTGTTCCCATAAACCCATATCTGAAATTGAAAAACAGAATGATTGCATAAGCAAACAATGCAAGTCCTCGGAGGAATTGACAACTGAAGCAAACAGATAAGAGTCTCTTGCCAGTAATAGATTAAACCTATCACATAATATATGAATCGTTAAGAAATTAGTAATTACTTAGTTCCAATTTGGAAAAAAAAGCAGTTCCTGCCATCTAGAAACTACTGCCATACTTATGAAAGGGGCGGAATCATAAATAAAATTATGATATTTGCTAGTCTACAGAAAAAAAAAACACATCAGTGTCTAAATAGAAAGCTAAAAAAAGACATAGTTATCAACAGCCAAGATGCTCATAACAAATATTAAATACATGGACATACTCAGAAAAAAATATATATCAAATAGTATCAGAAAGGAATATACCGAATCAATATCAGATACAAGACTATAAATGTTCTCCAAGTTTTCAACAGCAACATATTCTCCTTGAGAGAGTTTGAATATATTCTTCTTGCGGTCAATAATTTTCATGCTTCCATCGGGTTGCCATTCACCAATATCCCCTGATGCAAAGATCATCATGAAAATGGTAAGATTAAGAAAATAAAATTAAATATCAGAGCCAAAGAATCATCATAGGAATAGTCTAGGAAAACCTGTATGGAACCACCCATCTATCAGGACCTCTTTAGTAAGGTCTTCACGTTTGTAGTAACCTGCAAACAGGGTCTTCCCCCTAATACAAATTTCTCCACGTGGTGTGCTTGAAAGAGCATCATATCCCATCTCAGGTACAGATTCTAGGAAGACATCCACATTTGGTACAGGAGGGCCCACTGTTCCAAGCATTGGCAATTCATTAGGTAGTGAGACAAAGGTCCCAGCGCAGGTTTCTGTCAGACCTGCAACAATTCAATTGCAAATATTTCAAGTCCTGGAGGCAGTAAATTATAACCACAAATTTTCTAACACTAAAGAGGAAATTGATGAATTAAAACACTAGTATAGCTTGCATCAAATAATATGGAAAACATACCATATCCTTGCAGAACATGAGCACATGACACCACTCGCAGGAAAGCTTCTACATGGTTAGAAAGAGGTGCTGCTCCAGATAAAATAAGCCGCACATTTCCTCCCAACCCTTGCCTCACCTAAGTAAGACACAGAGCCAAAGAGAGTTGAGTAAGCATAATTTTATTACAATCACTATTATGAGTTTTGGATCTCGAGGCAATCAGGATAGAAGAATAATTGCCTTATTAAAGACAATTTTGTCACAGATTGGAGATGCTTCATCATGTGCAAACCCCTTCTTCATAGAACTGAACTTGCTGCAGTAAATAATAAAAACAAATATTTAAATTTTGGCAATCATGTAATCCTAACAAGATGGTTAGCCAAATGTACCAACAACAAGCATAAGGGAACAATTATCTGTCTCTCTGAAGTTAAAAATGAGTGAAACTCAACAGGAAAGTCTTATCATGAATTGTTGTCCAAAAAAAGTACTAGAGTGTGGAATAGAACTTACTGTGAGTATGCTAGATTGAATAATGTCTTTGTCAGAAAGCCACCTGTAGAAACTTTCTGTTGCAAACCTAAAAATGTGCACAGCAGTTATGATAGTTCTACTGTGGGAGATACAGAATAACTATGCTTTCAATTTGTGGTATAAACATTGAATAAGAAAAAATTCCAAGAATTAACTCAGTTCATTCCTCAGTTGAACAAGATGAAGATATTTAACAATTATGGAGCTCTAATTATTTATTCATTGAGTACGCTAGGGAAACATCATAGTGATAGCATTCCAAATAAACCCAATCCGAGTTGGCTTACGGTGCCTAGAACACCAATCATTAACAAAGCAGAAGGGTGTTAATTTATCCACACTAGAATGCCTCTATAATTAAATTTTGCTCTTATATGAAAGTTGAAATAGCTGAATTTCAAGAATGCATGGTTAGAAGAGAGTTTACCGGAATAAACTCTATCTAAGACGCGGGGCACAGCACAGAAAATAGATGGTTTCAGCTCCCCGATGTCCTCGAGCAATAATTTTACATCCTACAGATTTGTGAGAAATAAACATTTCACCATATTGATTCTTAATTAGTGAGGCTGAATGGTTTTACCATCCCAATCACCTCTGCAATTTGGGACACCCATTGCATCCTTGGCAGTGGCATCATTCTCATGAAACCAATGAGAAGAAAAATGAAAATAAAAAATCAAATAGGGCTTACCCCTCGCCAAAACCCTATAGAGGCACCATGTTGAATAAATAACTCCTCAATCACCCGATCAAATATATGAGCAAGAGGAAGGTATGAAAGATATACATCCTTTGAAGTCAACTGCAAAATTTATACAAAACAAATAAAAGAGTCATGTGAATAGATTGGGTAGAAAAAAGGACCAAAAAAATTATGCTTTACACGTCATATAATTAATGTCATATCTTCATCTATGACATGCACAGAATATAAGAGAAAATTACCGCTTCATTCACACTTTCTAGTAGCCGTTTCACCCCAGCTAGAAGAGTGACAATACTGTCATTTGAAATCATCACTCCCTTGGGATCACCAGTTGTTCCGCTAGTGTACATTATTGTACAGATATCCTCTTTCTTCTTCACTGGGAGTTCATATTGTTTGTTCTCCCCCTGCAAGGGACATATAAAAAGACCATTACTCGTTGGTCTCATTTAAGCTTAAATAAGAATCAGAAACTAAAAACAAACTTTAAAATCTAAGAAGAAAAGGCATCTTATTGTGGTTAATGAATGTAAATGCACATTAAATAAATATATTAATAAATAATAAAATTGAACCAAAACTCCATCCATGTTTCATCGCTGGCATTTTATGAAACACAATTAGTGAGATACTAGAATTGTTTCTTGAAATTGGCAAAACAAGGAGATGACACCCATCCATTAAATGTAATAATAGATTCTAAGCTCAAGTTCGCAAGCTAAAGGTTGAGATACAATACAGTACTGGTCATGAAGCATGCTTGCTACCAAAAATATTCCAAAAACACAGTTGGGATACAATATCACTCACAGAGTAACTTATCTGTGCATACATTTTCTAGCTCAAATTTTTACTAATATTGATGCAATAGTTGGATAGGACAAGAGTGATTGAGAAAGACTAGGCTACCAGGTTTAAAAACTCATCCCAAGAGTATACTGCCAAACCAAATTTCTCAATCTCTTCTTTCTCTTTGGAAGCAACCTTGCCAAAGCTCACAATTGCTGCATAAGGAAATAAATAACAAAATGATTTCTTGGTAACATGGGTAAAAAACAAACAAAAAAAATCTGTGAATATTAACTTACTTTTCATGTACTGTGTGGAGTTGGGAAATGTTTTCAACAGCTGAGAGAACAGAGGAAACCACGGATCAGTTAGAATGATATCAGCATGTAAGATTAAAATTCCTAAAGAGCTTGTATACCAGCTAATAGTGAACCTCTTGAATATTAAATTCAAGAAGACATGATGAAAAGCAGTGTTGTCAATAATGGATTTTGGATGCATGGACATAAAACATATACCTCGGTGATCTTTTTCTCTTCTACAAAAGCAATTGAGACCTCTGAATGGCATATAATGAATTCCACTGCATCGGCACCTAGAATGTAATTTGAGAGAGTTAAGCACTAATTGGCCTTGATGTAGAAGAGATATGCATGAAAATTGCAGGTTAGTCAATGATCGTTACATGCCAAATTCATCTATGAGGAAGAAGACCATACCTAATGTGTCATACAAAGGAACACAGTAGAGCCCATGAGCATTGCAGGCCTGCATCAGTTTTAGCGGTATAAATCAGAAACTTCACGAAGAAGGGAAACCATACTAATACAGAAAGAATAAATTAAAAAAACCAGCAAGTGATGAGGAAGCCTGCCACAGTAATCAAACAAAACCTTTTATCCAAAAAATAAACAAACAAACAAGTAAATAAATAGACAATCAAGCTTTAAAGATGATTAGAGTATGATTAGAAGGGCTATAGTCTATTTTTGAGTTAAGCATTGAAAACCAATGACAATGCATAGTTCCCTCACTCTACAATTAAAAAGTATGTTGAACCACATATTTCAGAAGGAATATTTTGAAGGAATTCTCCAACATTATATGAAATCCAATCCCATAGAAGGTAAAAAAAAAATGCCTACAAGTTAATGGTGCAGAAACTTAGAAGAAAAATCAAAATGGAATGTGATTGGTATAGGGTGGAAACTGAAGAAGACAGCTTCCTAAAAAAACCAATATATGACCAGCAAACCTATAAATTAAATGGTCCAGAAACTTAGAAGAAGAATCAAAATGGAGCGTGATTGGTATAGAGCGGAAAATGCAGAAGACTTCCTTAAAAAAACAAATATTTGACCAGCAAACTAAGATAATCAAAGAGCATATACTCAAAAAACAGTGGCAAAACTCATTATTCATCCTTCAAGTGCTTTATGAATTAACAGGCTGTAATAACATTTTCTCTTATCAGGGAATCGATCACAAAGAAGGAGAAACTACCTCCATGCTCATAACCCATTCTGCACAATTAGCACCATAAATACCACATTTTGCGCCCTACAAATAACCAACACAGAGTTAGACACGAGTACAAACCCAATTTTGATTACAAAGACCGAGACTTCGTTTCAAAAAAAGTAGGTCCAATGCTTAACCGGTTCAACACCGCAGCTTCGAATTGAGTTTCCAACTTGGACCACCGTGTCATAAACTTGTTTGTAAGTTTGCCACACATAATTACCAGCCTACAAAAACAACAAACCCACGGTTACTAAAAAAAAAACCCACAAAAAGACATGGCAAGAAACAGCAAAGCTAAACCTACCTTGCCATTCACAATCTCACGACAACCGAGCATTGGGTTATTTGGATATTTCTCTACAGACATCCTGCAAACAACTCCAATGAATATTAGTCACACAACTAAATGACTTAATAAAAAAAATACCAAGGATTAAAAATTAACCAAAAAAAAGAAAAGGGATCTATTTTCTCTCAAACGAATCACGGCATATACTTTGGACGAATCACAAACAAGCATTAAAAATAAAGCCTTTTTACTAAATCTCAAACAGATTACAAATATCAAAGTAAATCTAAACGAATCACGGCATATACTTTAACCCCTTGTTTAACAAGATTTTATCAGGAACCAAACAGAAAGATTTTCTCACCGAAAAATATCCCAGCAACTTTCAAGTCCAGGAACCGGAGGGGGGAACCCATCTTTAGCAAAAAGACTACGATACACAGGACCCGTCGATGGCCTTCCATCTATAGCTTCCTTTGCTTTCTCTACTTCAACCAAGTACTTCCTCTGCTCCATTCGATCGATCACGGTTTCTGCTCTCTAAACGTATTTTCTATGTACTTGTGAAAGTATATGAACGAGTAAATGGAATGGGGTTGAAGATTTTGAGAGAGATTTTAAATAGTGCGTTTGAAAGGGAGGTGGGTGGCTGTGGGTGGCCAAAGAGGAGAAAGTAAAAGAATTGAATTATTAAATAAATCATTTTCTTCGTCCTTCGAATTTAGAATCAAAGATTTTTCGTTTCTTTTCTTTTTTCCTTTTTGGGTGAGGACGTGAGACTTGGAAAAAAATAACTTAAAGAAAAGACAAGACGAGGACTAGTATGTCGTCCTGAGCTGTCATTAATTATTATATACATAGAGGTAGAGGAGAGAGAGTGTTAAAGTGTCCAATCTCTAATCTTAACTAGGTTTTGGTTTTGGTTTTTATTCCGGTTTTAAATTTAAAATTCTTGCAGACATTAGTTTTACAATTTTGTGAGATTGAATTTTCAACCTTACCAATTACAATAAATCATACATTAAGTTTTTTATATTTTATAAGAGAACATGGTTATTTTTCTTTATTAAAAATTAAAATACTGCCCATATAATTTTAACAAAATAGCCACCATGTATTAAATAAAAAATCTCATCATTACCGCACCCCTCATTATCCCTCATCTTCTCTAATATATCACATTCTCGATGTCACTTTCTCTGTCACATATAAATCTATTATTTTAGACAAAATTAAATACAAATTTTCCCTTAGGCACATTCTTTGTCACTTTTCTCTTCTCTTCTCGTGTTTTGGTGTTCGAATTTATTTATTGTGTAGAACACTAAAGATATTTTCAGACCCGTGTATCTAGGTCTTTTTTGTTGTTCATTATTTTCTTTTTTTAAAAAAAAAAAAAGGAAAAGCAACGCATTGCTTGCTAATGCTCAAATTCTGGCATGTGGTGGCAAAAACAAATTAGGGCTAGGTTTTTTTTTATTTTTTTTTTGTAAAAAAATTAATTTTTAAACTTATTTTCACCCAAAAAACCTAATAAACACTATAAAAATCTTCTTAACCACCTAAAATACAAAAATCAACCGGATTAAAAAAAACCATAATCTTATTTTTTATGCATTTTGATATGAAAAACTCACCACCATTAAATTCCTATCATAGATAAAAAATTTACATTTTTTTCTCTCTCAAACTAGGAATTAAAAAAATGAACAAAATGAAATTATGGATCTAGAATAAGATTATACAAAACTAAAGGGACTGAAAAGGTAATCAAAAGAAAATATGGGACAAAAACTATTTGTATGCAAATTTTAGAGTGGCCATGCGTGTTCTCCATGTTCTACACTTTATTCGTCTCTTTTTATTTTTTTTTCTTCACAGAATAAATTATATGAAATTGTTGATGAATTTGGCCACATAAGACTCGAAGAGAGAGAGAAAAAATGATCAAAATGAAAAGAAAAGAAAAGGCCAAAAAATGGCATTGCGGATTGATGTAGACTGTAGAGTACTGGGTACAAACCTGCAGTTTTTGATAGTAGGGGGACAAACCTGCAATTTAATTGCAAGTTGTGCAAAAATCTTGCTCTTTCTTAGGTGGGTGGCGGTTAGTTGATGGCCCTTTCTTTGAATTATCCAGCAATCACATGTGTAGCTCTAACTAGCTATTTTAAGTTTTTAACCGTGATTTATCACGGGTTAAATTGTTTTTTTTTTTAAATGATATACAAGCTTTTTAAAGTGCTTTTATATATATAAAAAATTTATATCAAAATTAAAGGGGTTGTTTAAGAATGTTATAGATATTTTTTAAAAAATATATTTTTTAAATGTATTAAAATAATATATTTTTAAAATTTTTAAAAAAATTATTTTTTACATCAAAATGATAAAAAAAAACACTAAAAATTAATTTCAACAAGAAAAATCAGATTTTGATGAAAAGTAAGTTTAACCTCAATGTTAAACGAGTATTAAAAGCTTGTGTGTATATCTAATTAAATAAATTGAAACTATGTTTGTTACAAACAAATAAATAAAAATGATAAATAAAGATGAAAATTAAAAAATTGAGAGGTGGATATAAACTAAGATATTTGGCTTCCAACTCGAGTTTTTTACACGGTTGTGTTTAATGACTTTATTCACAAAAATTATATTTTTATTTAATCAAATGACAATAAAATTAGACACACATGAAATTAATTGAATAAAATAAAAGACAAAGAATATTATGAAGGGTTACATATATTAAAAATATTATCAAAAAATAAATACTTTTTTATTTTAAAAATAAATTTCATTTATATAAAACATAAAGAAAATACATATGAATTAGAACAATCTCTTAAAAAATTAAATGCATACAAAATAGCTAAAAACATAATCTCTATGTAAATAAGCTAAATAAACAAAATAAAGAGAGAAGAAGTATTAATTTACATATAAATTTAAAAATTATTTTGAAAAATACATATAAAAGGCATTAATTAAAAAAATATTTTTTTAAAAGAAAAAGACCAAATTCTTCTGAATTTAGATGGGGCGAGTGACATGCATCCGTCCCAAATTTTTTTGAAAAAAATAAGTTAGACATGTTATCGGCAGACACAAATGGCGTGCTATCTGATATTCTGCCTAATTTTCAGTCAATGTTGTGGCTGGAAAATTAGATCGGAAGTTTTTTCGACCTGAAAGCTCATTTTCAACCCATTATTGGCCCAACACACCTAGAAAACATCTTAGGCAATCCGATAAACTCATTTATGGTTTCAAAACCCCTAAAAAACTATCTCAAAACCTAAAATCAACCCGAAATAAAAAAAAATCTTTTCAAGCTCAAATATGTTTTTTCTAAACAATTTCAAGATGAGAAAACACCAAATGTAAACTCTCTTCATCAAATGGAACAATCTGACGCTAATATTTATCGTTTTTTATGGTTATAATCGATGCCAACATAATTTTTCCCTTTTCAATGTTGGATTCCGACGACCTTTTTTCACCTCTCTCAAATAAGGGACTAAATAATAAGGAAAAAGAAATTTTGATCCAAAATTGATTTTACCCTTAAGTTTTTGGAAACTTAAGGGACCTAATATTTATAGTTTGAAAAGTTCAGGGACTACAATATATATTTTTAGATTTACTTATTATAATTTTTATTCCGTGGTGATTTCCGTGAAGGTTTTTACAATATCACATTAAAAACTTCCGTTTGGCTGGCTGGCAATCAATGGATTCAGGCAGTTCAGATTCTATGAAGGTTGTTTTGTTAATTAGTGGGCCGAGTCATGGTTTCATGCCAAACCAATGGCTAAAAGATGCTTAAAATGAAAGCACTTTCTTTGAAGAATCCAGCAACCACATTTTCCAGCCCTAATTTTTACTGAGAGTGGTTTCTGCGAAGGTTTTTACAAGAACTCAAACAGTTCAGGTTCTCTGGTTGTTTTGTTAATTTGTTGGAAGAGTCGTCGTTTCATGACAAACCAATGGCTAAAAGATGCCTAAAATGGCTGCACTTTCGTGCATGACACTACGGGTGATGCTGAGTAGCTGAAACCATTTTTAGCAGGATTTATTCCAGCATATGTGGAGCTCAAGTCATGCCGCTCTTGCTAGCTTAAAAATAATAATAATTAAAAAGTCCACACTTGTACTCTAAATTGTTATCCTTCCTCATTCCTCATAGAATTTCTTTTCTTAAATTCTAGTGACAATAAATTTACCCTCAAACTTTTTCTTCTTTTTTTTACAATGGAGAGGTCGAGAGCTTTAGAATGGTTAAATTATGCATTTTCTTATAATTATTGATTTCTTTTAGAATCTAAGTTTATTTATAATATTTGTCAAAGAACCATCTCAACTCAATAGTTTAAATTGTTAAGCGAGGTCCCAGGATATGATTTATATTATTCTCTAACACACCTCTTTAAGTAAAAACCCTTTAAACTTGAAACTTGCACAGATCCACATTACCTTGTGATTAATTTTTATCAAATAAATGGGAATGGTGAGATTCGAACCCGTGACCGTTTGGTCATCAAGGCTCTGATACCATGTCAAAAAATCATTTCAACCCAATAGTTTAAATTTTTAGGTGAGATCTCATGATATGATTTATATTATTCTCTAACAATATTAACCCTAAAATGAAATGATTCTAATGCAATCGACTTTCGTGGTGGCTCCTTTGATGGGCAGATTTGCTCTCCAAGTTACTATCTTGTATTTTAATAGAAGAGAAGGTGGCAGGAAAGAGATTTCTCATAATTTTATATTTTGAATCGTTATAGGTGATTTTCCTAAGATCTATTTGATAATAAAAACTTATCCAAAGATGGCTTGGCAATTAAAAAAAATACATTAAATCTAGATTGTGGATATAAACTTTAAGAAAAATATTGATAAATGTTAAAAATTAATTCAAAACCATTA
>Ga0307510_10004392_pt1 | contig 16585 bp, 23 predicted proteins | sample 12_EM_MG_FD_207224 | JGI IMG/M metagenome (GOLD analysis project Ga0307510, IMG submission 207224) | Populus trichocarpa ectomycorrhiza microbial communities from riparian zone in the Pacific Northwest, United States - 12_EM | ecosystem: Host-associated > Plants > Roots > Unclassified | place...
GATACGCGCAGAGGTTGGATGAGGGCGATGCAGAGAACCGGAAGGGAGGTGTTGAGGGCATCCTTATTTTCGTATGCCTCGATCCTCGATCCAGTGAGTGAGGATAAGTCGTTCGCTTACCAGCCCTTTCTTTCAGACTGGTCGCTTCTCACCTACCATAGGTACTTTTAGCTCCCTGAGAAACCAGCGTCTACTAGTACAGCCAAACCCAACGTCACTTCCCAGTCTCCCCTTGGACGGATATCCCAACAATTTTCTGTATCGTCAAATCCAACAACAGGCACTTCGGATCTACCCATCGCAGTCCGAGATTTCTTCGATACACTCAACGCAACCATGCACACACATTCGCACACATGCCAGAGAGCGCTCTGCACGCAGTGCGTACAAAGTTCTGCATCTTGGTGCTGGTCGAAATGTTGCCCATCATCTTTCTCATCGCAGTCTCCTTTTCTTTGACGGATTCATCCTACATCACTGTTCTTGCGTTGGCGAGGCGAACTGCCATTATCTGGCGCCCTGCTCAGGTTTTGTGCTAAGTAATCCCACTACTCGTCGTCTCAGTTGTCAACCACAGAGAAAAGTCGTCCAGAAGTTGGGGTGTCAACACGGCCTTGTTTGTCTCACAAACCGAGTGGTAAAATAGGGATAATTTCTTAATAGACGCCGCAAAGCAGCATGCAAAATTTACATAACGGCGTAGGTGCGATCTCATGAATGACAGCATGTAAGGCTCCGTCATTCCATCATCTCATCGTAGATTTGGGGTAGGGATTGTCAAGACAATGAGGCGGAATAGTATCACAATTATTGTGCCGTTTCGTTCGTCAGAGTCGCTAACGCTGCGCGTATAGAATCTCTTGCTTTCGCCCAGGCGTACGCCAGCTCGTGGAGTTGTTTGAGGGTGATTTCATTCGAGGGCGCAGAACCTGGAGGGTCATCTATGACTGCGACCCAGGACGACAGATCCTTGAGCAGAGCGTTCAGCCCGATGATCGTCTTCTGTTCTAGTGACACGGCCTGCTTGTATGCAGTCTTGAACTTTCGTGGGCCTGGAGAACGATCGTGACCGCGGTTAGCAGTGAGAGGCATTAGTTGGTACGAGGACAGACCTTGTACAATGACAACACTTTTCGCAGAGATGACAGTCGTCTCGAACTGAAGCCCCAATATGCGCTCGCGCAGATCTTGTGAGTCCTCCAGGTGAGAGGACGTAGGCAAAGAACTAGGGAAAGTGCAGAACTCGGTCACGATCTCGCCGTACTCTGTACAGCGCCGTAGGAAAGAAAGACACTGGTCACAGTCCCCGGAAAATGCGAGTTCAACTCGCATAAGGAGCGGCAGGCCCGAGTACGAAACATGTACTAATGAGGCGCTTGAGCGGATTCGCTTCAGTGCTCGGCAGAGCGAGCCCATTGCCAGTGATAAAGAGAAGGCTATCGCCCCAATATCTGCTCCCTGCATACGGTCAATCTAAACGGACGCCAAAGCGGAAAGGTGAATGAACAAACAGCAGAAGCGCACGGCGTATTGCATAACGTGATTTGGATATCGCGACTTGGTGGTACGACCTGAATAGTGTATTTCGATCGTCAGGGATGTATATACGAGGCGCAAGCGATCGTACCTTCCAGCACTGAATGGCTTGCTTAAGGCTTGCATGAAAGCCTTTCCAGTGCTCGATATCTGTCGAGTCAACTTGAACGCGACCCATTTCAAAGGCTTTACGAGCGCGGTATATCTCCTTCGTCCAGAATTTGTCTAATGCCTTGAGATATTGCCGAATCTGAGTCAGCATATAGTCTGCCTCGCGGAATAGATCGAAGTCCTTTGGTAGCGGCTGTGACAATGCTAAAAACCAATGGCCTTCTCAGTATTTCAACTCGGCAAATGAGAGGAGACTTCCTTACCTTTAGTGCGAACATCTCTCATAGTCGCAATCGTGACATACTCGTACGTCCTTCGTATATCCACGATCTGTCGACGTAAGTTCTTTGCCATATTTGAACGCTTTTTCAGCACAGCCAAGTAGGAGCTCTGACTTTGAATCTCGGCAGAGATGTCGAGTAGATATCGACAAGCAAAGTCTTCACTCGAGCGCAAAAACTCGATGAAGCGCTCTTGTTGTTTATTGAAAGTTGCGCACAACGTCGCCACTTGCCGAGACTGGTGTTCTGCGGGAACGGAGGATGCAAGTTTCTGTAGACGATCAAGGAAGTGGGATAACTTCTCCATATTTCTAAGCCAGGAAGTTAATGTCGAGTGCAATTTATCTGGGGGTGCCAGAACACGAAAAGTAGTGGGAGATGACGTAGGGATATGGTTCTGAGTGGGGAAAGGCATTGCGTTGATGGTGTCAATACATTGCCGGTCATCCACAAGCAGTGAGTCAGGACGCGGAGCGGAGACATATTCCTCGGTGGGGCCAGACAGTGTGTTGATAGGGTTGATGCAGGGCTGACCACCTGTAATTTGTTCATATGTGTGATCAAGAACCCCTAGGGGATCTGTTCCGGGACTAGCCAAAAGATCTAGTCTTTCAGTTTCACCGTCAGGTATAACTGTGTGTCCTTGCTGGGATGGATATCCACGGGTGGTGCCCCACTCGCTCCCTCGAATATCCCGAGCGTGCCAAATGGTGAGCGGACGAGCGTTGCCACGTCCCCCACGATAACGTGCCCGTGACACCATGGTACCGAGCGCTCAGTGATGTGGAGAGGGTTCGCTGAGAACGCTGCACGCCTGCAACTGCTCCTACGGAGCATCGCTGCATAGAAACCATGTAGGTTCAGTTGAAGTAGATGTGGATAGGACTGGTTTGGGGAGGACGAGTATCTGGTGACCGGGGCGGCTGATGATAGGATGTGCCATAGCTGGGGCGGGATCAGTTGGTTCTGTGTTTGGGTGGGAGGTAGTCGGAATCGGGTATACCAGGGGGGGTATAATGGTCGATGGGGGGGTAGTAGGTCGATGGGAAGAAAAGCGGGTGAGAGGAGCGGTGTGGCAGAGAGTAAATATGTGAGGACAGAGAAACTAGGAAGCAGTTCATTGCGGATGAATAAGCCCGGACAATGAAGTTTTGCCGGTGGAAATAGGGGAAGAATAACACCATCATCGTGTACTGGAGGGATCTGTGCGTGTGAAGAGTGTGGTCAGATAAAAACCACACTCTGGTCGTTAGATATAGAGAGGAGAGAGGAGAGAGGAGAGAGGAGAGAGGAGAGCGGAAGAAGAGATAAATATGGCAGGGGCAGGGGAACGGTGACCCTGCAGGTATGTATGGGTGATACGATAGCTAGATGGGGACGCAGGTACGAGAAGGACAAAGGACGGGCTGGGGGGATGATCAGTGATTAGAGGACATCGCCAGTCTCTATTTAATTGAATTGAATAGAGGCTTGAGACCCCCTGGAACCGCCAAATGAATAGAATAGGAGTGTCCTTGCAGGAGCGTTTCGACATTTGATCGTGTAATAGCCTGTCATAACCCACTGGCACTGCTCAACTTTCAACGGCCGGTGTCACGCCCCAAAAAAGGATTGGGCCCAGTTTGGTGCAGCTGTCAGAGTTTCATCATAGCCAAAAAAAGATCTTGGAATAGTCTATGTAAGCAAAACAAACATAAAGCAAGTGAAACATGTGTCGCTAATTAAAGGCACATGTCACGACCGTTCAGCTGAAGCGAGATTGAAGGACTCGCGTGTGGGATTGTAAGGCAGATCAGAGTTTAAAAGGATAAAGGGGAAAGAGGGGAAAGTTCTATATCGCAGACAGGTATCGAGCCAGATATATATACAAGCCAGACACCTGTAAACTACGAAAAGGGAGATCCGAGAATATCGAAACAAAATGTAAACATACAAGCAGACCGGGCGAACGAGGAGCACAGGACAAGTCTATGGGTGAAGGGAGAGCATGGGAAGAGGGAGAAAATTGAAAGGGAAACAGCGCGCGAGGGGAACAAGGATGAATGAATACAGGCACGAGGCCCGAAGACGGTGTCATACGGAATCCGGAATCCACTGCTGTGAGGTTGCATCGGATGTGAGATCGCGTCGACCGAGGCTGGCGATGCGGGAATGAGGAGAGAACATGAGGCAAATGAGTGGCGATGCCGATCGAGGTGGAGCGAGCACGCGAGGGCGGCGCCAATGTGCGCGGTTTCGTGCGCAACGGCATAGCTTAGTAGCTTACACCGCTGCCGAGCCGGAGGTTTGACCAAGTAGGACTCTGTAAACTGTGGGCCTTGGTCCCAGCGCCTCTCATAACGCCACATTCTTTATGTGTAGAAACCTTTGAGCCGATTATGCCTTTCTATAACTTACTGCCGCGCGGTCGATGGTAACATGAAGATCGAGATTTCAACTTTGTGCTCACCGTGGGATCGCAGCAGCAGTCATGTCGGTGAGCCAGTCGTTGTGGGCGACGATACTCAGCATACTCGACAGCACCGTACTGCGAAAGACGTACTGAAGCCAACCCATTACGAACAACTAGCCTGAGCCACCAACTCACCGTGATCTCCACCGACTTCGTATATCCGGCATCTCCCTTACTGGACCATGGGAAGAGCCAGAGTCTTCGAACGCACGGGGCCTTTACAATAGGAAAGAACGCCTGCAAGAATGTCGGGGCTACTTTAGTGGACTCGTCTCAGAGCAAGCCTTTGAGAAAAGAGAACAAGGCTATAGGCCCGAACGACGCTCACACAGATCGGCGATGCAGGAACTCACTTTCTGGAAGCAAAAGGACCTGAACAGCTGGTGAAACGCAGTCCGAGTGAAGTGATATCCGACCCGCAAAGCAACAGACTGCACGAGCATGGCGTGATAAGCGAGAGGGACATGCTCGGGGACAGCCGAACATTAGCCGAGTCCACTGTGGTAAGTTATAGTTACCTTCGATACTACAGTACTGTAGTACTGTAGCAATACGAACAGCGACCTTACGATCTGTTTCGCCGTCGGTAAAACGTCCTACCTCTCGGAAGCCAACAATGGGGTCACGCATAACAACTGCTCGACGTTCAACAGCGCCCCGCCAATGATTGAACACACTCCCGTCACGACATGCAATAAGACTTCAGGTGCGTTCACTACAAAGGTTCTACTCGGCAAAACTCTAGTCACATAACACACGGATCCCAAGGAATAGACGGATAGAGGTCGTATCTCATAGACCCCAAACCAACAGACAAAAAGGTATCCAGAGTCATGATGGATGCAACTCGGCGGATCCGGATGAACTACCAGGGCATATCTATGCCCACACCTAGTTGCAAACAGGACTTGCGATGACCTCGAAATGGTGTTCTGACATTACTCGTTGTCGTGTGAATCTGAGGTACGATATCTTAACCCCCCACGTTCTCTCCCACGCCAAGAATCCATCTGACCGAGCACACATAGTCGTACTCCTCAAATCCGGTCCTCATGCAGGTCACATCGCCGTTATTGCGGAAATCATAGACCACAATAGGGTGAGTGAATAATTTACCATTCACTTCGTTCATCCTCACGCCGTCTTATCCTGGCAATCATCGACGGCCCCACAACTGGCGTTCCTCGCCAGGCCTTCCCCTATCGCCACCTAACCCTAACGTCTCTGAGCATCCCAAAACTTCCGCGGAGCGCAGGCTCTGGGACAGTGAAAAAATATGTCGAGCAAGCCGGCGTTGTTGCCAAATGGGAGTCTACAGCATGGGCGAAAAAAGCGGGCTGCCAGCCTGCGACAGAGAAGCGGCGGACACTCTGCGACTTTGAACGTTTCCAAGTCATGATACACAAAAAGTCGCGACGCGATAAAGTGCGCAAGGTAGTCAAGGCCGCCAATGCATGATCATACGGCGGGTGATGCGATGTTGTGGAATAAATCAGTTGGAGCGGCCGTCGGGCGTATCCTCATGAGCCTGTTTGCTGGGATTGGTTCTCAGTATGCCAATTTCCACCCCTTGTCTCTAATCACCGTTATGCAAATATGACGTTGACATGCGCATGTTCCTCCAACGACAATCTAGTCCTGAGTACAGAGTAACCAACATCCTAGGAGTCTGCTGTTTATGAAACGTCAAGTCGAGCCTTGGGCACCCATAAAAGCACACATCTTCGCACATTGACGCACGAACTGGCGTAACGCATGCACCCTGTGCTATCGTCCTTCTATGCTGTCGAGTCAGCGTGGTTCGATCCCTTGGACAGACATCACCGTCCACTCGTGTCGCGCAACGGGTTGACAATCTGTCATGCCGTTCGAAACCCAAAAGAGGCCTGTTTTCTTCTAGAGCGGGGTTCTGAACTGTGCGTGGCACGATGGAGCACAGGTGCAAAAGGCATGGATTAAAGGTAGAGACAGTACAAGTACTCGTAGCGGCCAGTGCCCTAGCTTGGTACCCCGAGCCTACGCGCGTCTGCTCAGCGCTCAGCTCTAGCAACTCGGATGGCAGCCAGGTCACATGAAGGGTGGACGGTACTAACGAGAGCTTCTCATGATGGACATGAACCTATGGAGCGGTGCATTCTTGGAGAGAATGTAAAGGGTATTGGTATCTATTATACGCATGTGATGCGGAGTGATGGTGATGTACAACGAGTAGGGAGACAGCGATTAATGTTAACATGACAAAATGACAGGTGTGATGATTCCTCCTTCAGCTGAAAAGACCCTTGATTCTTCCCTTAACGTACACGCCCTCTAGTGGCACGCTCTCCATGCCCTTCTCTCCCTTCTTAAACGAATGCACCAGCGCGCCCGCCTCAACTGCAAGTACGGACGCATCCATGGTTCCGATCGTGATGTGTAGTCGTTCGCGGAGTTCGTGATCGAGCTGCGACACGAACGCGGCGCCCTCCTGCCCCGCGTCCTCCTCGGGATCGTCCACGCACAGATCCTCGACCGTCGCCGCCATGATACGTTCGTTCGCCACCACATGCCCCAGACGCGCGCGGAACATCGGCGGTGAAGCCAGCGCATGCAGCGCGGCGCAGCGCTCCCACAGCATCACACTCTCCGGGGCCCGATCCTGCTGCTTCTGTTCCTTACTGTGCACGATCGTCACGTGTGGGCTGCGCGTGACGCGGCCGTGTGCTCCCTCCGGCGTCTTCAGCGACTCCCAGAAATCGCGCAGGGGCATGCCTCGCTCCTGGTGGCGTGAGATCTGCGTGTCGAGCGCGTCCACGAGGTCGATCTCTGGCAGGAGGCCGAAGTAACGCGGCTTGGGGTGCGCCTTGGCCGCCGCCTGCTTGGCCTGCTTGGTGCCCGTGAGTGTGGGCTTGTACGCGCGCGCCTTGGCGAGCGCGACGCCGACGCGTTCCAGCTCAGGGCGGGGCAGGCCTAGCACGCGAACGACGCCGTCGATCGCGCGCGCGAGCGCTTGTTCGAGGTCTTCGCTTATATCCATCTCGATCGTCTCGTCCGCCTCGCCGTCATTGAGCGGCTCGGTGTCCCGCAAGAACTGCCAAAGGACGTCTTCATGCGATTTGGCGTCCGCGTCCCCGTGGAGGGTCTGGTGATTCGCGCCGCGCACGAGGATGCGGTCCGCGCACGTGCGGTGAATTTCTGCAAATGGTCGATCGAGAGACCAGTTGAGTGCGAGGAGGCGGACGGGAGGATGCATGGCTGTGATCGCGTCCCTCAGGTCTTCACGGTGCTTGCGGAGATGGTTATTCCTGGAATTTCCCTGAGCTTCTCTCATAAATAAGGGGCATATCAGAACACGTACTTGTCAGCGATGACCACATCGTGGTCCCGCAAGAGTTTCTTGACATTCTGAATAAATACAGGCGCAGGTTTCTTCGCTCGAACGTCATCGCTCTGAGTGTGCCCAAAGCTGAAAAGCTCTGCAAGGGCCACCGAGATTGAAGTTTTGCCTTGATGGAGGTCGAATTGAGCCTACGACGCCAAGCAGAGGGAGAGTGGACGCACCGACGCCAGGAACCGCGATAGGCATTATGATGGTTTTACCATACCCTTTGTCGGATGTCTGGCTAACCTCCTCCTCAGTCTCGGCTTTCTTCTTCCCCTGCTTCCCCTCCTCCGTCTCCAGCCACTCGAGGAACCGTTCGCGTGTAGAGATGATCCCGTGTCCCTTAGTGTAACTCTCAAAGAGCTTCGGGTGATTCTTGATCTCCCGCCGAACCCACTCGACGTAGATTTTCGTCTCGGGCCGCTTCATCTTGTTCTTCGGAAGCTTCGCGCTCTCGCCCCGCGACAAGAGCGACTTTGTGATCTCGCGCCAGTCGCGGTACATCATGTACGGTTCGTCGAACTTGATTTTGAAAAAGGACGATGAGCCGGGGGCGTAGGGAGACGCGTCAGTGGGTGCTTTTCCGTCCGTGGGTGGAGTGCAGACGGTCGTGCGGACGACGAAGCCCTCGAGTGCCTCGCCATTCCACGTGCCGCTGCGACCGATCTCCTCCGCGAATTCCCTGACTTCGGGAATAGACGATAGCATGTGAGACATTGTGACGATGAGCCCCCATTCGCGCGCGAACGCGTCGACGACGGCAGTTGGCTGCGTCTTGAAATGCCCAGAGCAATCGTTGAGACCGTGCAGGTGTAAGCCCGTTTTCTCTGCAGAGTAGGGAAGGACGTGTTCTTCGAAGCTGTCATCGCAGAGCTGCGAACAGGTCGTAAAAGACGGTTCAATCAAAGAGTGAGAACTGGTGACTCACCTCGGCGACCGCGGTCCAATTCTTCTCCCATAATACCTCCGCGAGCTGCTCCGTTGTCTTTCCCACTTGCTCGAGATGATAACGCAGCCAGCGTTCACCGACTTGAGCGTGGCTCTCAGGAAGGCCCTTAATAGGCCCTACAGAATGCTTTGACGTGACAAGAAGCTTCGATGGAGAGAGTGCGGCGATAAAGATGATGCATCCGTTAGACTTGAGCGTCAGAGTGTATGGCGGCTCTGTGTGAGATCCCAGAGAGGACCACTGGCAAAAGGAAAGAAAGGTCAGAGAGGGACTGGGCGACGGTGGGCGCAGTAGGAAGAAAGCGTACCGTCGTCCATGGAACCTCTCCAATGTTAAAAAACTTGTCGTATCCTCTTGCGATGATTCGATATCGCGCTCGACCGTCCGTCTCCTCCGCGTTTTCCTCCGTAACGGAGAAAAGGCCCCGGGCGAGAGTAGGGAAGGGTGATGGGATGTCGTAATACTTGAACTCGTTCATCCTCCAGCTCTCGACCGTGGTCTCGGGTATCGCGGGGGCGGCATACTGGATCGGCTTGACGAGTTTGGGCGATTTTTTGTAGAGAGAGTGGAGGTCGGTGATGAGCTGTGAGTCGTCCTGCGAGAACGGCTTAGATGCCATCGCGGGTAGAGGGCGCAAAGTTGGGGTTCTGACGACAGTGGTGCATGCTGCGGTGACTGATCGCGTCCTAAGCATGAGTCACAATGATACACAGCCCATCGACTAATATACACCGCATCAATCGTCTCTTGTACTTGACACCAATCAGATTCATGACACCTTGGGGCCTGCGACGAATCGCCCTCGTTGACGAGGTAATCACCCTGAAGCAATTAATGTGACAAGTGGCGTATACTCGAAAGGTCATCTCAGGAAGCTCTTTTTCCGTGTGTCCTTTCGCAGCTCTCTCACTGGACACAGTACAGATCGAACGTGATGAACTTTTGTCTACTGTGCGGATCCTAACATGAATCGTAGGCAATTCAATACCTCCGTCAGACCGTATACCGGTCGATGATCTTAGTCAGTTGTACCATGGCTTTGGCTCCCTCTATCGGGGCCACCAAGTTCGGTGTGGTGAAACGAATTCAAATTCTTGAAGGAACGTCTTACCTTCGTGCGCCATCTCCTGAAGGAACATCGAGATCTTTCCGCGCACAGAACTCAACCAAACACTACTTTCCGAGGATGATATTCGCCATGCCAAACAAGTAATTCCCAAGTCCGACAAATATAAAGAAGCGAGATTCACAGCTGTTTCATCTTGGCCAAAGGGTGCAGACGAGGAGTCTCTGCGAAAGGAAGTGAAGAAGATGGCAGATAGCATCTCCGACGCGAACTGAAGGCCATGGAAGATGAAGATCTAAAAGCGCCGACTCGGGAGGCTGTAGAGTTTGCTCGTACCCAGCTATCATTTCAATTAGTGCAACAGTTAAAAAGATGACCCAGGCTGTGTTGCAGATGCAGCAGGATGGACACAAAAAAGGTATACAGCAGGAGATCGAGACAAGCGAAGATCCTACATGACGCGCTCCGATGATTAAACATACCTCGGTCACGACATACAACAAGACTACAAGCGCGTTCACTATAAAGGTTCTGTCTAGTCACATTACATGGAAGAAGGATCTGGACCTATAAGACCTACGTAAGCCAAGAAATAGACGAAGAGGTCGTTTCTCCAATAGACACCCCAAACCAGCAGACGAAAAGATACCCAGACTGAATATATATGAATATGCAATATCAATATCACGAAAGGCATACAACGTTCATCATCCATCGCTTCATCCCAGATCGGGGCCGCGGCACGGCCATTGAAGCAGAGCGGTAATACTGTACAACCACTGAGCAGGCTCACTCGTCAGACTCGCCAGCGCCGCACGCACAGAATCTCTCGTTACCGCCCAGGCATGCGACTGTTCCCGAAGTTGTCGGAGAGTGACCACGGCTGGCGGTGACTCATCGCGAAGAGAATCAGTGGCTACGACCCAGGACGCGAGATTCCCAAGCAATGTGTTCAGCCCGAGGATCGTCTTCTGTTCTAAAGCCAAGGCCTGCTTGTATGCCGCTTTAAACTTTCGTAAGCCTGATGATGGACAACAGTACCCCGGGTTGTCGGTGAGAATCGTCAAGACATGTTGACTACTACAAGGACAGACCTTCAACACCATCAGCATTCTCAGCTGAGACGCTTGTTGTTTCGAAAGGCGGTCTCATCGCGCGCTCGCAGAGATCATGTAAGGCCACGACGCGGGAGGATGTGGCCAAAGTAATAGGGGGATTATAGAACACACCCACAAAATCCCGGTAGTTGGCACAGCGTCGTAGGAAAGCAAGGCATAGATCGCTGTTCCTTACAAATGCGACTTCGACTCTCAGGACCAGAGACAGGCCCGAGTATGAAATGTGCTCTAATGAGGCACTTGAGCGGATGAGCTTCAGGTTCTCTTCAAGCGAGCCCATCGCGGGCGATAAGGACGAGGCAATCTCTCCGATGCTCACTCCCTGGACATAACCAATCCAAATTTAGGTATGCCAAAGTAAGAGAAACATGGACAAACTGTAGAAGGCTGTGGATCGTTTTGGGAACTACCACTTGGCGACCGATTCTGAAATGGGCATTTTGATAAGTTGCAAATGCATAGCGGAAGTCACAAGAAGTAATACCTTCCACGAATCGATGGTTTCTTTAAGGCTCGCATGAAAATTGTTCCAGCGCTCGACATCGCCCGGGTCAACACGACGCCTTTCCAGTGCTTTAGCCGCACGGCATATCTCCTCTCTCCAAAACTTGTCCATTTCCACGTAACATTGCCGAATCTGACAAAGCACGAATTCCACCTCGCTAAACAGATCGAAGTCCTCGGGAAGCGGCTGCGACAATGCTGAAAATCGAGTCTCAGCATTTCATCTTTACAGACAACAGGAGGGAGTCATGCCTGTTGTGCGAACATCCTTCATAGTAGCAACTGTTCCCGATTCATACGACCTTCGTAGGTCAACGGCCTGTTGACGTAGTGTCTTCGCCATATCCAAGCGCTTCTCCAGCGTGTCCAAGAAGGAGCTCTGTTGTCGAATCTCGGCGGAGATATTGAGGAGATATTTGTCAGCATACTCTTCGCTCAGCTGCAAAAAATCGATACAGCGCTCTTGTTGTTTCTTGAAGGTTGCGCGCAGCGTCGCCACTTTTCTCGATATCTGAGACCGGTGTTCTTCAGGAGCGGAGGACGCGAGTTCCTCTAGGCGGTCAATGAGGCTGGAAAGCTTGTTAATGTTCTTTAGCCAGGAAGACAGTGTCGGGTCCATTTCTTCAAGGGCTTCAAGGTGCCGATTTCGTTCTTGTTGCTGGCGCTGGCGGCGGATCGACAGATAGGGGGGTAAACACTAATCTCGGTATAGATAACACCAATAAAAAATGGCACCTACAAGGTTACTAAGAAAGGGAGGAGGAGGTTGAGGTTGAAAGCCATAAGGAAATTCATCGGGATCGGGGATCCAGGGACTACTAAGAGGATCATTGTAAGGCCAAGGTCCGCTGCCAGTGCGGAAAGCATCGTAGAGATCCCAAGGTCCGCTGCTGGGGAGTAGCTCACTAATGTCTGTTCTAGGGTGTTCTGCCATGGCTCTGGGACGTTGATGAGCCAAGATTCCACTCCGGCAGCGAATTGCTTTACCATCAAAACGATTCTAGTCAGAACGAACTACACCCCGACTTGCAGAGGGAGCAACTGTGATGAATAGGAATGGAGAGGGATGGTTGATGCAGCAACTCAGGGAAGAAAAAGGTGTGCTGAAAAGAGGCTGTACGACACCCTTGGAGCTACCGAGGAAGGCCAGGCCAGTTTGGGAAACACGCTGTGACAAGGAGGCGACCTTTGCGACTAACTGGATCGCGAAATCGGCCCGGGACATGTGAGCCCTATGCACTGTAAGCGCCCAATAAGACCAAATACGATTCTGCATTCACTAGCCTGAGGGCACAGCTTTTCGGTTGTGCCCTGGTTCCAGGCTGCGGACCAGTTACCGATGACAATAAATTATCATCACACGGGAGCTCCAAGCTAGATGCTTTTAGGGAGGGACGTGAACGGGCGATATAGTAGCGTTGATCGAACGCATCGAGTTTCCTGTTCCTGAGGAGGTGGAGGACTCCGAAGGTAGTTGTGACTCGTCATGTGTGGATTTCAATTTCAATTTTGCGAATTTTTTTGTTGACAACTGATACAGTACGTGTGCTGGGCTTCTGTGGCGGCGAGATTTCAAAGCGCGTGCATGTAGCTGGATATATGAGTGGGATTGCGCAGTCAGCTGCGGACCATGATGGCAGACACCTGGCCCGGGCGGGATCTGTAGTCCTCTCAGGTGGTATAAATGGCCCCCCTCTTTGTATCGATTGCGCACAGCCCATGCCAGTGGCCTCGCTTTCACCTTCTTTCACTCTTACTTCTCATCTCCGAATCATGTTGTGCTTGCGGGCCTCAGCCCAGTACCCGTGACACGAAATTTAGATGGAAACGCAGCCGCGCGGACAAGGCAAATCCTCTCTGCTGACGCCGGCTAGCGTCGGCGCCGTGCTCTACGTTCACGCCTGTGAGGATGGCCCTCGGACATACAAACATTTTAATTATCCACTCTGTCGCCGGCCATGTTCAGTTCGAGAACGGATCATCACACTATCTATATGGGATACGACTCATTGCCACCCTGACCAACTCCCAAGCCAACTCAAACCCCCTTCCCCGCTTCCTGCAATGATATTAGTTAATAGAAGGTCTCGCAGTACGTGCTGTTTCCCTCTGCTACAACGTTTATTCATCTCGTTGGACAGGCTCGCCGTGTCTTCTCCCCCCCGTCCCCATACCGAAATCCATCCTACCGCCTCCTCATCGATCAAATTCAACACACCGTACTGGGACTCAGACTGTCATAGGCTCATTCCATCCACTTCAGGCAACCTGCAATCGATCGCATACTAATCAACATCGACACATCGGCTGACTCTATGCTCATGCCGGGACAACAAAGCAACACCACGCCCCAAATCTTCGCGGATCCTGGACCACCCCAACACAATACCAACGCCCTTCTACCACAACACAAGACAGCTATGAGTTCCCCGACCCGATGATAGCACCAGTGGAACCTGGGTAGGCGCAATGCCTGGTGCAACCTACAGAGGTATGTATGTCCTTTCATGCGTCCACCTCTCACACAAACTCAGCAACCTACAGCTCTTGACCGGTGCTCTAATCGGCTCTGTACTAGTACGCAGGTCAACCAGCCGCAAGCACATCCCCCAAGACAAGACCGTTTCCATATGACCCCCCCTTCTACCCGACATCCGTGGGACGTCTAGCGAGCATCTGCAATGGCCTAGGGCTCAAACTCAAGACTTTATAGCTTTACCATCTACCCACACCGCCGCGCCACCTCATCGCCAGCTCAGCCATCGACTGTACTTAGTTCAACATTATCCCAAATTCATTGTAGTTGGAATTGACTTCTCATTGATGAGAACGAGTTCACATGCACGTTGTTTATTTATGGGGGCCTGACAAGACTGCAATGAAACTACTCAACCCAATCATTTGGATAGGGTCCTCCTTTTCACACCTCTCTATCTTTATGTATGTTTATTTGTGCTTTATTTTATCATCGCGAGCAGGAGCAGATAAGCCGACACCTGTCCCTGCACGATTGGATGTCCAACAAACGCCGGACTTGGCTTGTTTCCAGGTTGCAGATGTTTGTTGGTCATCTTATCGCAGGGTCTCTGTCTGCTTATCTGCTCCTGCTCATGGTGATATCCCTACATTATCTACTGTAGTATTGTGCTCTCATTGTCGACAATGCGTCCCACAAAAGGGTCACACCCACATTGTAATGTCATACTTTCTGTAGAGAGGTCACTACCATAGTGTGCAGTAACGCTCATTCCGAGATATCGACTACAAGCAACAACGAAGTGAGAAATCACGTCGCGCTCGCTGATGACTTATTTTAGTATACTATCATCAAATTACAGGATACTCGCGAGCCCGAAAATCTACAGATTACTATTGCGTTCGTTGACACTATGTCTGAGTAGAGTAGAGAATACATCCTCATCGCACTATCGGGGCTAGAACTCGCCACTGGCTGCGCGACCATTAACTCTCTATTGTCATGCCATTTACCAATACGCCCCAGATATCGCACGTACGTCCTGACACAACCAAGGACCGTTAGCGGCCGTCATAAACCCCATTAGAGACAGAGATGGCGAGATTTGGGGGAGAAGGGAGGGGCTGCGGAAGCTGAATCTTGCTATCCTATGATACTCGCCACCAATATACGGATCATAGAAAAACACCATCAAGCGTGTGAAAGTTCGCACCGTATTTCTCTCGTGAGTCACGATGATTCCGCTACCGAGCCGGGGGTTTGACCAAGTAGGATATTGTAAACTGAGGGCCTTGGTCCCAGCGCCTCCGATAACGGAAACGTCGAACCGACTCGGATTATGCCCTTCCATAACTTACTGCGGCGCGGTCAATGGTAACATGAAGGCCGAGATTTCAACGTTGTGCTCACCAACTCCGGGATACGCATAAGTGTAACCACCGTTCGAACACCCGTCAGTAATCCCACTTGGCATTCTCCCATTGCTGGGTATCGCGGACTGTGGGCTGAGTGCGCTAAGTACTGAACTGAACGTTGAGCAACCGTGATCTGAGGCAGTGGCAGTCCGATGCGCGGAGACCCGGTAATCCCCGAATTTAAACGCCGCCCCGTGTTGGACATCCGCTTGTCCCAGCTCCAGCTCCTGCGGCTGCGGCCTGACACCACTCCAGTAGGCCAGCCTATAACGGAATTCTCGCAGCATCTTCTTCCTTTGCGCCTTATCCGAAAAGAGGCATGCATTGTGATGCGGCCGCTTTCCCCGATAACGTGCCTTACCTGTCAATACCCCAAATCTCCAAATCTATATCCCCTCACAACACGATACCGAGTCACGAAAGACTCTCCAGGTTGTGATTCAACGCGTTCATGCGAGGATTTGCCACGCCTAGTGGCCTCATCATTGGAGGACAATACTAGGCCAATCCGCATTTCTGATATGAAAACGCAGCGGACCGCATCGTCTCTTCTGTAGGCTGCGGAAAACGAAGCAAACCGGTCGAGACCAAAACGGGGGGACATGCGAAGTACAAATACGCATCAAAATTGTCATAGCACCTGATGCCGTTGCGCATGATGTATCCGCAGTTGCGTCCTTTCCAGGGTGTCGACATGGTGTGTGCCCCATTCTACTATGGTAACCTGAGAAGCGAAGATGCATCGATCCCTAGGACAGCTCTTGTCATGGCTCCCGCAGTATAATTGCGCAGGACGGGGATCACATCATGACGAAGTCAGGAATCGCTCATGTGAACTGAAGGTACGGTCCGATGCCCTTCTAGTTGCCGCGTGGCCAATCCTCGCTAATACAAAACCTGCGCTCGTCTTCGTGCGTTGCGCCGTCCCCCTTACTTTGCAAATCGGTATCCCCCAATCCTTTGGCTCTACTATGCCTCCCAGAGTTGCCCCAGATGCTGGTCCTGGTCGTGGTGGTCGTGGTGGTCGTGGCGGGCGCGGTGGTGGTGACCGCGGTCGTGGCCGTGGTGGTGACCGTGGTGGTGGTCGAGGTGGCGAGCGCGGCGGTGGGCGCGGCGGTGACCGTGGTGGTGGGCGCGGCGGTGACCGTGGCGGTGGACGCGGTGGGGAGCGTGGTGGTGGGCGCGGTGGGGAGCGTGGTGGTGGTCGAGGCTTTCGCGGAGAGGGCCGCGGACGCGGCGATCGTGGCGCTGGCCGCGGTCGTGGCAACCGTGGGGCTACCCCTGGAGGGGGGCGCGGCCGCGGCCGCGGCCACGGT
>Ga0307510_10004393_pt1 | contig 16584 bp, 23 predicted proteins | sample 12_EM_MG_FD_207224 | JGI IMG/M metagenome (GOLD analysis project Ga0307510, IMG submission 207224) | Populus trichocarpa ectomycorrhiza microbial communities from riparian zone in the Pacific Northwest, United States - 12_EM | ecosystem: Host-associated > Plants > Roots > Unclassified | place...
TCAACTACTGGTTAAACCCCCCCCCCCCCCCCCCCATGTTGTCCACCCTCCTTTGTTGTATCCGTTGCTCTCTTGCCATATTATGATTAGAGGTGATCGGTGTTAGTGGCACCCTGTATGCTTGTCACTCATTTCTTCTGGAGTTGCCCGACGATGATCATGTACGACTGACGGCGTTGTTAATTGGATACTCTATAGACTTGCTCAAACTATGATGCATATCATGCAATTTTGGGCAACTTCCTGTTACTGGTCTCGCATTGTATGCTCCGTATCCCCTTACGAGTGGATCCATTGGTATCGTGAAACAAGGATAAACGTGTATATGTATTATTAAGTCACCGACCCAAGACATAACCGCGAAAGGATCCTGCACCCCGCCGGGGTTGATAACTGTAATGGATGTTGATGAAATTGCGACCGCCGGGGACAACGGTGACGGATAACGTTTCTTTGCCCTCGGGGATAGTTTTCGGAATCGTGCGTCACCTTGTGCTCCACCTTTTTCGGGGGAGCCCTGAGCGGCCGCGTCAGAACGCAGCAGCGCACGCTCCCCAGCGCCTTCTCTCCGCGCTTCTTGATTCGTAACGTCATACCGTAGCTTGCCCGCAGCGAATGAACGTACGACTCGTTACTTGACATGCTCCGCGGGCAAAGTAACAGTACTGCGCCGAACTACTGTAACTTACTTTTCCCAATTGCTTGAGCGTTCTTGCCAAATTCTGCGAGTATGAGGGGGTTACCGTAAAAAGGCAAAAACGCTGATATGCGACGCGTCAGTGCGGGGCTAGCAAAAGAGGGGTCGTAAAAAGATATGGCCCAAGGGTCGGACTGGGAGTACGCACTACTGCCATTGTTGGCCTTCGCAGCTCCTGGTGATCCTGCAATTCTTGCATCAGTGAGACATCTGCTTTTTGAGTAGCCCCTAGTTGCGCCTCTTCCGTCATGAGTGCCGGGTACAGAAGGTGTGGGTGGCGGTTTCCACTGTTGTACGATCTAGTTTCCCAACCCGCAGAGTGAGTCGCCGCATCCTCTTTGATGCACCTGAATCGGCTGTGGTTGCTATGTCCACTGCGGACGCCAGCGTTGTCCGTGAAGTCGCGTACACGGACAGACTCGTTGTCTGACATGGTTCCTCCTTGATCCATATTCGAGACGATCACCGACGAGGGGCTCTTTGCTTTGCTGCGCTGCGCTGCCCAGTAGGTGCAAGTCTGCACCCATTCATTGACCGGTTCTTTTCTTCTGTACCTGCCCGGAAGAGGATACACCGCTCCGCAGGCGAGCGTTAATACCAGGGCAAATATGGGCGCCGTCGATTATACACCGGCGGAAGTAGAGCGTGCGCCGGCGAATGAACAAGCTGCAACGATCCAACGTGGTTGACGGTTTCCTGCGAACGTGCATCAATCACACGGCCTGCCTCGTGCCCCACAAATGAAAAACACACCTGCCAATTTCCACCGCCAACTACACGCTGTCAATCACCGGCGTGGGTCGCCGAACGTGAACATAATGTGTTCCCCCTTTTTTGGACGACGACGAACATATCCCACCACGCCCTCGCTCTTCGCCTGCTTTCCCTGCGGACTCGTTGTACTGCTTGCGGCAGAGCAGTCCTCCCTTGGCTCATAATCGACCGGGAGCGCGAGGGCGAGTTCTTCATCAGTGATACTGGTCATAGTATCCGCGCCGCCGACTCATCGCTGTACTTGCTCCGATCATTGTCCTCCTGAGTCTCACGTATGATCGTATATGACAGATTGAACGCGGAACCCAGGGCGGGTGCTGAGAAGGACATGGTCGAGCCCTGAATGTCCTGTCGTGGAATTAATTACTTCCCTTAATATGGTAAATATTCATCCACGGACCTCGTGAGCGGATGTTGCGAAGCTTAGGGCAGGGCTTGCTCATCGCCGACATTGATGTTACCACTACTGTATGGACTGGCCCCATTTGGCGTACAATAGATGGACTGGATGCCGCGAATGCCGCCACAATTGAGCTTTGCCGCACACGTAAGCTCCGATTGCTATGGAGAGGGGTGGTAGGCGTCAAGGATGGCGTTGATTTTCATGCTGGAAAGTTCTTCGAGGATTCGGTCCACTTGCTGGGTCTCCGCCTTGAGACATCGCCTAGAACATAAACGCCTACGGTGAATTAATTAAATAAAGTCGCACCTAAAGGCAAGGTCAAGTCTTAATCCGGAGAAATCAAAGTCGTCGATGGCAGTACCCCAGCGCGTGCGATATTATTCACCCAATCACTGTCAAAGGGTATCAGCGAGAGCCATCTAGCCAGAAACATCGAACGGACACTCTCCCGGGCCACCCCGCAAATCCTCTCCTTTACCGAAAAGTCCTCGCCTTCCTCTCAAGCACGCCTCGCACACACCTGGCCACGATCTGCGACAGCGCAGAAAGTGGTGGCGACACGGCATTGGCACTTACTGGAGTAACCTGAACTGAACGCCTAGCCTGTCACGCGCGCTTCTCATGACGTGATCGGATGGTAGTGGTGGGCCCTCCGGAGGTCACCTTGCAACGCTTGATCGAAGTTGTTGATGCAAGGGGTCTCCTGTGCCCCGATTAGCTCGGTCCACTACTGGGTCATTGCGAACCAAACGCCGGGTCGGAAGTCTCGCCGCGGGGACAGAAGAAAAAGACAAGGAAGGTGAGTTTAGAAGTTGGGTAGATGTTCCTCAAGATGCCATGTCGAGACTCGAGAGGTTGCGGGGTGGCGAACTTCCCCCCGATAGCCCTTGTACTGTAGTTCAGCTACACACTCATTTAGCTCATTCCCCTAGAACTTTAATGTTCGTTTATATACCGTAGGTAGTTGACCTTCTCAATTCCTGTGTTTACCCCATGTGTTCTGAGGTAAGTAGTAAGTTATTAGTATCCAATACCAGCTTAGTTCCTATATCCCACGTGTTCTGAGGCCCGACACGTGCCCGGAACTCCCATTCTCTAGCATCTCTTTCTACAGCCCTGGTGTCGTGGCACGATCCTAGCATGTGAAAGGACTTGATACCTCTGAGTCCTCGCAGACGTGGTAGTCGTATCTTGCGGACATGTTAGCCCATGAACCCAGACGTATGTTCACCGTCTGGCGGTCGGACCGGTGGGATTGGCCCGGTTGTTGCCGAATTCAACTTATCCAGCTGGAGTGGCGTGTACTGTAGCCTCGCCATGCGGGTGCGCGACAGGGCTGGAGCGGATAATTAGTAAGCTTAATTAAGCCCGGCACACAGGACGGTGGGTCAAGAACGTTCAAATATTAGCGCTGCCCGTGACTTATATAATCCTTCAGCCCTACCCTAGCTCATGCCCCAAGCCTACTAGCGTCTCCTTAACTTGCAATCATGATCTCGATCTTGCAAAAGTTGTTTCTCCTCTCTGGCAGGGTATCTGCTGTTCGCATGCACAAGAAGCGCCTCCATGAAACCGGAAGCTCTACATCTTATCCGAGTCCACCGACCACGGATTCACCCGCCGATTCTCGACTTTCCGAAGCTGGCGATGTCATCCAACTCGTCTCTCCGATAGTCCAGGCTGTCGCGGGGGTGATCCCAGTAGCAGGAACCCCGCTCAAAGCTGCGGTCGACGGCTTGCTCTACATCATTCAGATAATTGACGTGGGGCCGCTTGCTCTGTTTCGCGGCATTCCTTCTGATTGCATTCCAGACAACCAAGCGAAACAAGGTAGCTCTTGATGACCTAGCCTCGCGAGTTCGTCGACTGTCAGAGTTCTTATCGCTGGAACCCCACCCGCGGGATGAGGTGGACGCCGGGCGGAGAACGGCCTTAGCACAGTGTGGTTTCATGCTCAAGTCATTTTCGATATCCAATGACATAGCTCGTTCAGACGTCTCCGAGACACCTCGTGCAAATTGACGAAGGTGCAAGGACATCGTGGTTTTACACTCGCATACAAGTCTATAACGCAAGATATTACCGAATGCAATACGGATATTGACTGTTTTCTGTCGGAATACGCGGTAGTCCTTTCTTTCACAAAAAATGCTGCGCGTTTCCTGACCATGCAAATTATCTCAGTTGTACTATCTAGCATTCACCGAGAGACTCATCGAGGGACTGTATACGCAAATGCGGGCGTCTCCGCGTGATTGCGCGATACTCATAGATGCTGTGGGTCATGGACACAAAATACCCCTGGAATACTGTACATCTTTCCAGGTGAGTTTCAACTACTCCTGATCTTGTTCATCAAATTGCAGACTACTTGCTAAATGGGCTGTCTAGCAACTTAAGGATATGCTCCCAGTGCTGATACCACCTGAACGAAGCGGAGCATCCGTCCAAAGACGTTATATTACATCAGGAAATTTTGACTTCTGTATAGATGACGGCAAAAGAGTTACTCTACTGACCTGTGACTCAAATTTATGGCAGAACATAGAAGCAGGCACAAGGATAGTCATGAGGGTCGTCTTTGAACGACTGTCATCCTTTTCAGCTACCTATGAATGTCATCTCTGTGGAGCATGGAACAAGCTTGTCGCACTATCCAGCAACTCGTCGGAGTGGTTCACCGATGGTTCTCTCGACTGGTTCGTACTTTGTATTCATTGATATAAATCCATCTCACATGGAAAAGTCATGCGTGCAAAGGGAGATTTCAGATCTCGTTAAATCGAGACCGGAAGAAACAAGGCGGGAACGACCATATTGACGCGGAAACTCGGCACTGTATTCGCAACTTCCGTGTCACGCAGACCGTGTGTAACAGTTAACTCAAGCATTGTCATCCTTTGACGAGCCAATGTCGTATGTTATATATGAATTGACTAGGAGGTGTGTACTCTCCCATCGAGACATGCACCGCACGAGGCTGATACTACCTCACGATACCCTAAACTTAGCCCGCACCCAATGAAGGCTTATCCGCTGCTGCAGTAGCTCCATTCGACTTCACGGTCCAACCCTTTGACCCCAATCTCATACTGTTCCCGGACCTCCAGCAGTATATGGAGTATATGGGGCAACAAGAACAAGTGCGTTCTCGCCGAGTCATCCATTGCCACTGCTAATCCCAACATCGCATAGACGTTGCCCGCATACCACCCTACCCAGTTTGAGGGAGACAACACTCTGGTGTACGACCCACCGCAATTGCCTACGAACACCCCGCGACCCGCGTGCCCTAGATGCGGACGAACTTTCCCACGTAAGCAGGAGAGAAATAGACATCTACGATCGTACCTGCCGCACTTCATCTACTGCCCCTTCTCTGGATGCGCATGGAGATGCGACCGTCATGACAATCTGAGAAACCACTGGCAAAAGAAGCACGCAGGCCACGGTCAAGCGCCTCAGAAGCAGGAGTGCGAGATATATAACCCCGATGAGTTCGTGAAATTGGTCACCTGTGGTCAGATGTCGATCGAGGAGGCCGCAAATTCCGCAATGTTTGAGGTCATACGGCGGGCTTGCGAGGAGGGCAAGCAGGACCTATAGTTAGAGAACTGGTCGGGCCGCCGTTCGGCAGCTTGAACACTGAGGCTAGGAGGTATGTGACTGGCATTCCTTTCCCCACCTCTTGCTCACGCTGTTACCATGGAGCTGCCCCGACGCACTTTTTCTGGGCGGAAAACCCAGCTAAGTTTGCGCCCAGAATAAGCGTTTTTGTTGCATGATAAACCCCCTTCGTTACGTACTTTGTTTGACCTTCCTTCCCTATTGTAGCCTACAGCATATTACTGTACTAGCACGACGAGCCAATCATACAGTATTACAGTACTATACGATAGTAGTCGGAAGCGGCGCCCACAATATCAATATCGTTACACTTTCAAGTCCCACCTCCAGTGTGAAGCATACGCAAGGCAACCAGTGATTGTGCATGATCGTGCAAGTTTGGACAACTCCTGTTACTAGTCTCACATTGTATGGAGCCCCTCAATTGTCACAAGATATTCGCGATAGGTATCACGAAACAAGATATGTGTGTATCATCAGCAAGTGGTATATAAGTCATCGGCCCAAGACAAATAATCGCGAAACATAAATAGTGATCCACATACTGCACCCCGCGGGTGCCAATAACTGTAATCTTGAATAAATTAACTTATGTATCACTCTCATCACCAGCATCCACCTGCGCAAGCTCTCGCCGATGCCGCACCGTCGAGGACAGCGACGAACTGACGAGGACCGGTGTCGATTCTTCGCTCTCGGGGATAGTCTTCGGTTTCGCGCGACCCTTGTGCTTGCCCTTGCCAGATGAACTGCCCTGATTGGCGGCGCCAGCACGCAGAGCGTGCTCTAGCGCTTTCTCGCCGCGCTTCTTGAAACGTAACGTCACCACCGCCTGCAGCGAATCGACGTAAGACCCATATTTGACGTGTTCTGCGAGCAAATACTGCGATCTTTGTCCCAGTTACTGAGAGCCTTTGCCGACTTCTGCGAGCGCGAAGGGTACTGGAATAAAAATAAAGTAAGGTATCACAGGCGAGCCAGTAAAAGAAGAGCGTGAAAAGGTAAGGCCAAGGACTGGATTGGAGGGCACGTACCAGGGCCATCATTGGTCCTCGCAGCTCGTTATGCTCCTGCAGCTCTTGCATCAGCACTGACATATGCTTTTTGAGAGCCTCCAACTGCGCCTCTTCGTCATGCGTGCTCGGAATAGAAGGCGCAAGTGGCGGTTTCCATTCGCTGATAGACGTCCGATCTGAATTCCCAACCCGCAAAACTCGCCGCATGAGCCCGAACCGGCTGTGGCTGCTACTACGTCCACCACTAAGGTCTGCGTTGTCAAGTCGCGCAGGCGGATAGACTCGTCGTTTGACACCGATCGCCCGTGCTGTAGTACCTCGCTGACGCGGTTCCATCCATATTCCATATTCGAGACCCCACCGGCGAGCGGTTCCTTGCTTGCCGTGGTGCCCTCGCAATATCGGACATATACCGTGAAGCCCCTAAGCTGGATCAAAAACTTGACAGGCGCCGACGTCGTTTTGGCAGCTCAGAATCTTGCGGTTAACCTCGTCAAGGAAAAGGCGCTGGAGCTGGAGGCAGGAGTGGTTGGAGGATCGCTGGAGCCTTTCGCCGCACCGCAGGAGACTTAAGCCCGTCGTGTTCGCGAATCGTAGAACAGCGATCATCAGCGTAGCGACATTACTTGTAAATGTACAGACATTGAATATTGAATATTGAACTTGAACAGTGGACGGATGCCAATTGATTGTTTGATTCCTGTTTTCCGCAGCAGAACTGGCCAAGTCTTTCCCTGTGAGGGCTAGTTTTATCAACCTCTTACTCGGAGATAACCCAACAGGTGCGATATGAGAGGAAGGGGAAGATTCTTGAAAGCTCAGTAAGCTTAGGGAATACAGTGATAACCCTAGCCCATCTGTGGTGCATACCACGGACAGTCGACGACCTGATACTTTTGCCCTACGCCCTCTAACCCCAAACCTCTCATGAGAATTGCACCCCTTTCTTATTGACCCCAGCGAGTCGATCTTCAGAGCGGAGCAGGTGGCCCATCAGTATGCACTGGAGGCGGTGGGAGTGGTCTGGGGGGACTGTGAGGACATGGTGTGTGGCTCTGCCTGAGGGTTATCCACGTTGATTAGAGCAGAGATAGACGTCTGTAACTCGTAAGAACGTTTCAAAGACAAGTGTTGAAGTTGAAGGAAAAGCTCACAGAACCATCCGTTGGCATGTTCTCTGGCTCTCGTCGTTGAGCCTGTAAGAACTTTGCCTTCCTGGCCTTCAATTTCGCATCTCGAACGCGTCGCCCAAATATCTGTATGCTTTTTATGTATGCCCTGTACTTGTTGCAAGCCTGACGGTGTCGAGTTATACCAGAGGAGGTGGTTGATTCGCGGGGGCAGTTGGAACAACACCGTGGCATCGTGATGGTCGCACCGGACAAGTTGGAATGAGGGCGATCGAGGCAGCACCTCCGGCAGCGCTGATCGGTAATCAATCGACATGCCAACACCATGACGGCCCTACTCCGTACCGTCCCCGCCCCTAATGCCCTCTTAGCTCAATCGAATAGGCGTCAGACTCTTAAGGTGAGTATGTGAGAATTCACCCGCCGCAGGTACGTTCTCCTCGAAGTCAAGCTGCAACTCCCCAGAGGAACTTGCTTACACGCAAGGTAAATTGCCCAAAGTTTGGTGTCAAACCAGCAGGCCAATACCACGGCTCCTCGGGTGTCGAAGCATGCATCAACTGCGCGTGAGAAAATTGTGCCATCAGGATGAACGCGGGACACTATCGAAGGTTCTGCGTGGGTGACTCCAACATATATTATGGGCAAATGGGGCTGATGCCATGTGTTTGTTCTTTCTTCGATAGGATAGCCGAGTGCCAACGACTGGCAAGAGTCATGTCTTGATTCGAATTCGCTTTCCGTGGCATGACAGCGAGTCGTCGGAGTCGTCGCTACAGAAGGTTCGCGGATGATCTTCGACGCGAGTTGAAGGAATTAGGAGTGGGAAACCTTCAGCTTGGTCCGGTTACAGTCGTGATATCTATCAGCTGTCAGCAAGGGGTGGGCCAAATGCTACTAGAGCATCGTTACGCTTGCGCGTGCAAAGGGCCGATGACCGTCATGCTCTGTAACCGAACTCATCGATGTGAAATACTGACATCCTCAGGGTCCTTGCTGACGAGTCTGGATGAGATGAGGCGCGATCCTCGACCATACGAAAACCTAGTACAAATGGTTATTTGAGCTTCCCACATTCATGTGTTGCGTACCATGGCTGCATTCGTCAACACCGCTAACGCCTTCCCCAGATTCGGGATTGACATCGTTGTGACCACCCGTAAAAGGCATCGCTCTACTATGACGTATCCTAGGAGTTAGCGAAAATCCCGTGATATTTCCGCAGATAGGTACTTGATGCCGATTGAAGGTTGTACGTTGATCACGATCGATTCTTGCTCCCTCCGTCGCATAGCGTACACCGCAACGAGCCTGGGGACACACCATCAGGGCGACTAGGTGGATAACGTAGGAACTCCCCCTCCATGCTGATTGTCTGAAAGCGAGTAGAGATGAACGTGAGGCTGTGAGCGGATGCTCTGAAGGAATAAACCTGGCTGCGAAGGCTAGCCGTCCCAAGAGCTTCAACTTCCTTTGGTGTAGACTCGTGCGTACCAGTGGGCCAACAAATACACGGCTTTGCTTTGTTTTCGGGGCCAAATAAAATTGGTCGGCCATTGGTTCTTGGGTTCTCGTAAACTGGAATGCAACGTTGTCCAAGTTGCGTAGGGACGAACTTTGCTCAGGCGAGAGGGGGTCATCCGGCGAGCAAAATTCCGGTGTGCCAGGCAATGACCGTGACGGCGTCTACTCCGGCATCGCTCCCCCCTTACCCTCCCCGCTTTAATCCTGGTACCTCATCTCCTCCCTCCTCCTACATTGTTATCGCGGTGCATGCAGCCGCTTTATTTCGTCTCCTACGTCATTGGGTGGCCCTCTTCCTAATAGAGCAAGGACTCGGCACTGTATCTGAATCTGTATGTACGAATCGTCACAGCCTTTCCTTCTGTATTAATGTTCATTTTCAGTTCGAGTACACCTTGGGCACTGGCACTGTCTTGGCCATAGGCACTTGCCATGGGCACTGGCGTACTGCTAGCGCCAGGATCTGATGCCTGGTGGCTGATCCGTAAACAGAATGGAGTGGCCGGTGGCAACCGTGCGGGCATACCTCATGCTGCACTGGCACACTGTGGCTCCCCAGGTATAACAGTTCCTAGACAACTACGCCGCCTTCCGTCCATGAGTATATAACTCGGCATAGTTTGGGCGTACAACACGAAATTCAAGTCTTGCTGTCTGCTCCCCACCGACGTTTGTCTCGCGACATGGGCTCCTCCAACCTTTTTACGGCCGTCGCACTGGCTTCGGGTCCCTTGGAGTTTCGGTGTCGTCTTGAAGCATGGTTGGAGGTGACTCACATGAGATGAATGCCGACTTTTGAACCCTCGGCTGCAAGATAGATGAAACCAAGAACAGCCTGTTCACTAGTCCACCATTTCTCTCCGTCGCCGTCGCCCTTCAGGTGCCTCTGGCACTGTAGGCACAATGGGGCCCATTGGTGGTGCCCATTAGCTGGTAAGCAGGTGCCTCCATTGCGTACTTTTCCAGCCGTTCTGGACTCCGAGTCGTGGCGTGGTGGATGTAGGGTATAAATACAGACTGGCAAGGAACCCTCATATGGCCCATTCAGCGTAGACATCATTGAAGCCGGTTTACATCTTCACCCGAGCCTCTCTCGAATGTCGTTAGTTGTGCGTCGCATTTTCATCGATGGTCCTATTTACCCGACCTTGCGAACCTGGTTTTTATACCACAGCCTGGCTTTTTGGAGCCTGTCCAAGGCCAACCCTTTGACCCCAATCTCATACTGTTCCCGGACCTCCAGCAGTATATGGAGTGTATGGGGCAACAAGAACAAGTGCGTTCTCGCCGAGTCATCCATTGCCACTGCTAATCCCAACGTCGCATAGACGTTGCCCGCATACCACCCTACCCAGTTTGAGGGAGACAACACTCTGGTGTACGACCCACCGCAATTGCCTACGAACACCCCGCGACCCGCGTGCCCTAGATGCGGACGAACTTTCCCACGTAAGCAGGAGAGAAATAGACATCTACGATCGTACCTGCCGCACTTCATCTACTGCCCCTTCTCTGGATGCGCATGGAGATGCGACCGTCATGACAATCTGAGAAACCACTGGCAAAAGAAGCACGCAGGCCACGGTCAAGCGCCTCAGAAGCAGGAGTGCGAGATATATAACCCCGATGAGTTCGTGAAATTGGTCACCTGTGGTCAGATGTCGATCGAGGAGGCCGCAAATTCCGCAATGTTTGAGGTCATACGGCGGGCTTGCGAGGAGGGCAAGCAGGACCTATAGTTAGAGAACTGGTCGGGCCGCCGTTCGGCAGCTTGAACACTGAGGCTAGGAGGTATGTGACTGGCATTCCTTTCCCCACCTCTTGCTCACGCTGTTACCATGGAGCTGCCCCGACGCACTTTTTCTGGGCGGAAAACCCAGCTAAGTTTGCGCCCAGAATAAGCGTCCTTGTTGCATGATAAACCCCCTTCGTTACGTACTTTGTTGGACCTTCCTTCCCTATTGTAGCCTACAGCATATTACTGTACTAGCACGACGAGCCAATCATACAGTATTACAGTACTATACGATAGTAGTCGGAAGCGGCGCCCACAATATTAATCTCGTTACACTTTCAAGACCTAGCCGTTCCAGTGTGAAGCATAGGCAAGGCAACCAGTGATTGTACACGATCGTGCAAGTTTGGACAACTCCTGTTACTAGTCTCACATTGTATGGACCGCCCCAATTGTCACAAGATATTCGCGATAAGTATCACGAAACAAGATATGTGTGTATCATCAGCAAGTGGTATATAAGTCATCGGCCCAAGACAAATAATCGCGAAACATAAATAGTGATCCACATACTGCACCCCGCGGGTGCCAATAACTGTAATCTTGAATAAATTAACTTAGGTATCACTCTCGTCACCAGCATCCACCTGCGCAAACTCTCGCAGATGCAGCACCGTCGAGGACAGCGACGAACTGACGAGGACCGGTGTCGATTCTTCGCTCTCGGGGATAGTCTTCGGTTTCGCGCGACCCTTGTGCTTGCCCTTGCCGGATGAAATGTCCTGATTGGCGGCGCCAGCACGCAGAGCGTGCTCTTTCTCGCCGCGCTTCTTGAACCGTAACCTCACCACTGCCTGCAGCGAATCGACGTACGAGTCGGTACGACTCATATTTAACATGTTCTGCGAGAAATGCTGCGATCTCTTTTCCCAGTTACTGAGAGCCCTTGCCGAATTCTGCGAGCGCGAAGGGTACTGAAAGAAAAAGAGAGATGTAAGGCGTCAGAGGCGAGCCAGTAAAAGGAAGAGCGGGAAAAGGTAAGGCCAAGGACTGGATTGGAGGGAACGTACCAGGGCCATCATTGGTCCTCGCAGCTCGTTGTGCTCCTGCAGCTCTTGCACCAGCACTGACACACGCTTTTTGAGGGCCTCCAACTGCGCCTCTTCGTCATGCGTACTCGGAATAGATGGCGCGCGTGGCGGTTACAATTTGCTGATAGACGTCCGATCTGAATTGCCAACCCGCAAAAGTCGCCGCACCCTCTTTGATGCGCCCGAACCGGCCGTGGTTGCTACGTCAACTACGAATGCCTGCGTTGTCAAGTCGCGCACGCGGATAGACTCGTCGTTTGACACCGATCGCCCGTGCTGTAGTACCTCGCTGACGCGGTTCCATCTATATTCCACATTCGAGACCCCACCAGCGAGCGGTTCCTTGCTTGTCGTGCCGCCCTCGCAATGTCGGACATATACCGTGAAGCCCCTGAGCTGGATCAAGAACTTGACAGGCGCCGACGTCGTTTTGGCAGCTCAGAATCTTGCGGTTGACCTCGTCAAGGTAAAGGCGCTGGAGCTGGGGAGGTAGGAGTGGTTGGAGGATGGCTGGGGCCTTTCGCCGCCGGAGACTTGAGCCCGTCGTGTTAGCGAATCGTAGAACAGCGATCATCAGCGTAGCGACATTACTTGTAAATGTACAGAAATTGAATATTGAACTTGAACAGTAGACGGATGCCAGTTGATCGATTTGATTCCTATTTTCCGCAGCAGAACTGGCCAAGCCATTCTCTGTGTCTACGTTGATCAGAGTAGAGATAGACGTCTGTGACTCGTAAGAACGTTCCAAAGACAAGTGTTGAAGGAAAGGCTCACAGAACCATCCGTTGGCATGTTCTCTGGCTCTCGTCGTGGAGCCTGTAAAAACTTTCCCTTCTCGGACTTCAATTTTGCATCTAGAATGCGCCGCCCAAGTATCTGTATGATTTTCATGTATGTCCTGTACTTGTTGCAGGCCTGGCAGTGTCAAGTTATACCAGAGGGGGTGGTTGATTCGCGGGGTCAGTTGAAACAACACCGTGGCATCGTGATGGTCGCACCGGACAAGTTGGAATGAGGGCGATCGAGGCAGCACCTCTGGCAGTGCTGATCGGTAAACAATCTACATGCTGTCAAAAAATAGGATTGCAGTTGAGATATACTAACACACGTAAAAGTGTTAGCCATGTCTGAATGCCCCTACTCCGTACCTCCCTCCAATGCCCTCCTAGCTCAATCGAATAGAGCGTCAGACTCCTAAGGTGAGTATGTGTGAATTCAACCGCCGCAGTATTCGTTCTCGAGGTCAAGCTGCAACTCTCCAGAGGAACTTGCTTACGTGCAAGGTAAACTGCCCCAAATTTGGTGCCAAAGTAGCAAGTCAATGCCATGGCCCCCCTAGCGTAGCATGCATCAACTACGTGTGTAGGAAAGTTGTGCCATCAGAATGAACACGGGACCTTACCGAAGGTTCTGCGTGGGTGGCCTCCATATATATTATGGGCAAATGGGGCTGATGCGGTGTTTGTTATTTCTTCAATAGGATAGCCGTGTTCTAACGATTTGCCTTGATTCGAATTCGCTTTCCGTGGCATGGCAGCGAGTCGTCGGAGTCGTCGCTATCTTACAGAAGGTTCACTCGACTCGACATGTGAGAGCAAAAGGGATTAGGAACGGGAAACCTCCAGCAGGGCGCAGGCGCAGTGCTGCATGGTCCGGTTACAGTCCTGATATCTATCAGCTATCAGCAAGGGTGGGCTAATGCTACCGGAACTTCGTTGCGCTTGCGCGGGCGAACGGTCGATAATCATGATGCACCTGTAAATGAAATTCGTCGATGTGAAAGTGAAATACTGACATCTTCAAGGTCTCTTCTTGCCTGACAGCATCATTTTCTTCTAACGAGCTCCCTTTATGCTTGATCGACTGCGGGTATTCTGTGATCGATCGTATGCTGGTGATCGGGAGTGCTCATGGCGTGGAGCCCAACGGAACCTCCAAACTTCAGTACGACCCTATCAAGTTCATAGGAGAGAAGGCCCTTTGCCTTTGCTGACGAGTCTGGATAAGGTTAGGCGCAATCCTCTCGACCATGCGAAACCCTAGTACAAAGGTTATTCGAGCTTCCTCACATTCACGATTTGCGTACCATGGCTGAATTCGTCAACATCACTAACGCCTCCCCATATTTGGGATTAACATCGCCCATTGTGGCGGCGAAAGTCATCGTTCTTCTATGACTTATCCCAGGAGCTGTTGAAAACCCCGTGGTATTTCCGCAATAGGTGAGGCCTGTGAGGTCTCGATACCCGGGCCGATCAAAGGTTGTATGTTGATCACGATCGATTCTAGTTACACCGCAACGAGAGGACACTCCATCGGGCATCTAGGTGGATAATGTACGAAACCTCCCTCCATGCTGGTTGTCTGAAAGCGAGTAGAGATGGACGTGAGGGTGTGAGCGGATGCTCTGAAGGCATCAACCTGCCTGCGAAGGCTGAGCTTCAACTTCCTTTGGTTTAGTCACTCTCTCGTGGGCCAACAAAAACACGGCTTTGGTCTGTTTCACGGCCAAATAAACCCAGGTCGCCCGTTGGTTCTCGGATGCTCGTAAACTGGAATGCAACGCTGTCCAAGTTGCGTGGGGACGTACTTTGCTCAGGCCAGGCGAGAGGGGGTCCTGCGGTGAGCGAAATTCCAGTGTGCCAGGGGTGAGAGACGAGAGCGTCTACTCCGAAGCCCCCGTATACTCCCCTCACCCTCCCCACTTAAACCCTTGTACCCCATCTCCCCTACATTGTTATCACGGTGCATGCAGCCACTTTCTTTCGTCTCCTACGCATTCACCTGGACATTGGGTGGTCATCTATCCCTAGTAGAACAACAAGGACTCGGCACTGTGTCTGAATCGGTATGTACGACTCGTCACGGGCTTTCCTTCTGCTTTAATGACTATTTCCAGGTTGTGTATCTTGGGAACTGGCACTGTCCTGGCCATAGGCCCCTGCCATGGGCACTGGCATTCTCTTAGCACCAGGATCTGATGTATGCTAGACTGCAAGGCTTGAACCTCGTGTTGTAGCCGATGCACGAGGTATGCTCGCGCCCGGTGGCCATCACTTCATTATGGTTGCCGATCAGCCGCCCCCGCCGACGTTTGTCGCGTGACATGGGTTTCAATTGTATTGCGACCCTCGCTCTAGGTCGCCGAGCTTCGTATCCCTGGGAGTTTCGGTGCCATCTTGAGTCATTATTGGAGATAGCCAAGACGAGATGAGGGCAGACCTTGAACACGCCGCAAGATGGATCAAATGAAAGATCAAAATGAAGAACCTATCTGTTCGTTAGTCTACTGGCGTCGTTCTGTCCGTCGCTCGTCAGGTTCTTCTGGCAGTGCCGTAGACACAAAGGGGCGTATTGGTGCCCATAAACTGGCAAGCACGTACATCCATTCGATTGGGAACTTTCCCAGCCGTTCAGGATTACGAGTCGCTGCGGACGTAGGTATATAACACGCTGGAAAGCCGACGGTTTGCATCTCACCCGAGTCTCTTTCAAATGTTGCTAGATGTGCGTCGCATTTTCATTAATGGTCCTATTTTCCCGACTGATGCGAACCTGGTTTATGTACCACAGCCTAGTTTTTTTGGGCCAGCCCAAGGCCAAACCTTTCAACCCAATGATATTCCGCTCCCTGAGCTCCAACCGCATATGGGGCACCAAGAACAGGTGCGTTCTCGTCGAGTCGTTCATTGGCATTGCTAGTCCCAACATCGCGTTGACGTTCCTCGCACACCACCCTACCCAGTCAGAGGGAGACAATACCCCGCCACCCGCGTGCCCTATATGTGAGCGAACGTTCACACGTACTCAGGAGAGAAATCGACATCTACGATCGCACCTGCCGCACTACATATATTGCCCCTTCCCGGGTTGCCCATGGAGATGCGACCGTCACGACAATCTGAGAAACCACTGGAAAAGGAAACACGCAGACAGCGGTCAAGCGCCTCAGAAGCAGGAGTGCGAGATATACAACCCTGACTCGTTCGTGGAATTGGTCACCTGTGGTCAGATGTCGATCGAGGAGGCCGGAAATGCCGCACTGTTTGAAGTCATACTGCGGGCTTTCGAGGAGGGCAAGCAGGACTTATGGTCAGAGAATTGGTGGGGCCGCCGTTTGCAACACCGCACTGCAGCTTGAACACCGAGGGGTATGTGACTGGCATTCCTTTCCCGCCTCTTGCTCACCCTGTTACCATGCAGCTGCCCCGACGCATCTTTTCTGGGCGGAAAACCCGCGTCCACGCAGCTAGGTTTGTGCCCAGAATAAGCTTCCTTGTTGCATGATAAACCCCCTTTGTTACGTACTTCGTTGGATCTTCCTTTCCTGTACGATAGTAGTCGGAAGCGGCGGCCACAATATTAATATCGTAACAAGTCCCACCTAGCCATTCCAGTGTCAAGCATAGGCAGCCGGTGATTGTGCGCGATCGTGCAAGCTCAGACAACTCCTGTTTCTAGTCTCACATTGTATGGACCGCCCCAATTGTCACAAGATATTCGCGATAAGTATCACGAAACAAGATATGTGTGTATCATCAGCAAGTGGTATATAAGTCATCGGCCCAAGACAAATAATCGCGA
>Ga0307510_10004395_pt1 | contig 16583 bp, 14 predicted proteins | sample 12_EM_MG_FD_207224 | JGI IMG/M metagenome (GOLD analysis project Ga0307510, IMG submission 207224) | Populus trichocarpa ectomycorrhiza microbial communities from riparian zone in the Pacific Northwest, United States - 12_EM | ecosystem: Host-associated > Plants > Roots > Unclassified | place...
CCCTTTCCAAACCCCCCCCCCCCCCCACACCATTGTAGATATACAACAGAACTCAAAACAAACATAGCCTTCGAACACTCCATATATATTTTTGTCATGCCTTTCTCAGGGTTGCCCAGAGGACCTGCGTGGGGAGTCCAATAGTTCTTCGTTCTGGTTCATATACCCATAGACTGGACATGACCCTCAGAGTAGTACGGTAGGTAAGAGCACAATTTCGGCCATCTCTATTCCCATTCTCTATTTCTTACGCCCCCCCTCGCTTTCTCCCCGTCCTCTCTCGTGGGCTCTATCGTGTCATATGGGCGGGCGATCTCACAACATGGTCGAAGTTTCCGAGTGAGAAACTGTGATCCAAACGAGTCTTTTCTCCTCCCGTCTTTCCTGTACTGTACTGTACATAAACCACTGCTCGGACGACCGTGAAAAAAAAAAAAAAGGGGGAAAACATCCAAGTGCGCGAAGGGAGGAATTTAACAAAAAAACCAAAAGCGTCACGATTCATGGTGATACAAGTTATAATAGACAATGTCATTATGCCCCAATCCCCGGACCAAAACAGCGGATTCCGCAACTCCCCCCATTCACCGCGGAAATCTACTTCCGGCAGACCAATTCCCCGCCAACCCACACCGCCCTGACATTCCTATCATCGCCGGAGAAGAGCCACTTGGCGACCTTCTCCTCCCAGCTCTCCCACCCGAAAAAGTCCACCTTGCCGCCAATCTTGGTGTGCTTCCCTTCGTGATGGACGACGCCGTTGAGCATCTTCTCGGCGTCCTCCCCGTCCTGGTCGGCGGGGACTTCATCCGCGCCGACGAGGATGACATCCCAAGCCATGCCCACCTCCAGGCCACCCACCTTCCTTTCCAAGCCCAACACCTGGGCACCACCCCTCGTCGCGAGCCACAGCGCCTCCTCCACCGAAATCTTGCTCTCCTCCCCCTTCCCGCCCTCGGCCACGCCGCGCGAGACCAGGCACGCCATCCTCGCCGCCTCGAGCACATTCACGTCGTAGCCGCCCGAAATGTCCGTTCCGAGGCCCACCTTGACGCCCTCGTCGAGCAGGTGCCTGACCCAGAGATTCCCGCTTCCGAGCGCCATGTTGCTCGTCGGGCAGTGCGAAACCCCACACCCCCTGCTCCGGACGAGCGCGATCTCCTCCTCGGTCAGGTGGACGGCGTGCGCGAGCACAGTCCGGGACGTGAGCAAGCCGTGCGCATCGTACACCTGCGCGTAGCTGCTGCACTCGGGGAATAACTGCTTGACGAGCTCCACCTCGTTCTTGTTCTCGGAGATGTGCGTCTGGCAGAGCAAGCCCTCCTCCTCGCCCTCCGCGAGCAAGCGACCAAGATGGGAGAGCGTGTCGCGCGAGCAGCTCGGCGCAAAGCGCGGCGTGACGATGCCGCGCACCCGGCCACTCCGGTCCGCCTCTTTGCAGTACTCCACGCACGCCGATGTATCCTTGGCCGCGGCTTCGGGGCTCCCGTCGCGGTACCACTTCGGCTGCAGGTCCGAGTCCATCGCGCAGCGCCCCACGAAGCCCCGCTGGCCCAGGCTGACGACCACGTCCGTTAGGATGTTCGTCGAGCGCGCGCTCTGCGTCGCGTAGTAGGCCGCCGTGGTGGTCCCGTTGCGCAGCGAGCGCTGTACGCACTGTGTGTACACTCGCTTCGCCTTCGCCGGGTCGGTTAGGCTGGCTTCGAGCGGGAAGGTGTACTTGTTTAGCCATTCCAGCAGCGTCGTCTTGCCGAATATGCCGAGGTTGGGGTACTGGCTCGCGTGTATGTGCGTGTCTATCAGGCCCGGGAAGAGAAAGTGGTTCTTGGGGATTACGCGAATCGTGAGTTGTGAGGCGTTGTTATTGTTGTTGTCGTGGCCGAGCTTTTGTAGCAGTGCGAAGGGAGGGAGGGTGCTGTCTGACTCGGTGTAGTCTTCGCCCATGCGCTGGATTGACTGGATTATTCCGTTGGAGACGCAGATTGTGCCATGTTCGACGATCTCGAGAGTCGTTAGAGTGAGACTGTGGATGAAGGTCCCGATGTAGTATGCTTTTGACATTGTGAAAGCGGGCTGGGAGGGGAAGACGAAAGGGGGGGTCTAGAGATTCTTATCTGGTCTTGGACCTATCTCTCCTTCGAGACTTATCGCCTGGGTGACCCTGCTGACTATAGCAAGGTACAGTACCGTTATCTTCCCTCCAGACAATTCCTGGTTAGCCTAGCCGACGGAAGCCGCCAGCGTGCGACCCAGAGCCCTCTCGGTATTCTCCGTTACACAAGTTACACGCGGATAGCAAATTGGATTAAATATAAATTTTAAATTTTAAATTTTAATGCTAGGACCCCACACATAATACAGGGAAGGAATACATAAAATGTACCAGAAAATCGCAATAGTCGCATTAGATACTCGCCCTTCTCGGCGCCATTGTTCTCCTGAACTCTCTCTTTCCGTCGGCCACTCCCGGAGCTACGGCTGGAAGCAGACCCTTGCCTTTCATGGCCTCAAGGAACTTCTTCCCATATTCGTATCCGACGTGATATATCTCGTCGAATTTCACAAAGTCTAGGGTGCCGTAAGGGTCGATTGGAGGACGCATGTATATGCAACCAGGTATCAACTTTGCTCGCTCCAACGCATCCACACTCGAGACATACGCCAATCTTGCCTGAATCTCGGCAAGTGTAGGAGGGTTGGGGTGCGGACTAAAGGGATTCCACCTAGAATTTGCAACTTAACTCCCGCCCTGCAAGACAAGGTGTGTGTGGGACAAACCTGTTCAGAAAGGCCCAAAAGCCCGACAGCGAATCGCCGAATTCCTGCGGGATGTTATCGTCGATACTCCCGACGTCCACTGCAAAGATTACGTCCGCACCTAGGCTTTTCATGTGTGCCACGGTGAGATTGTCAACGTATCCCCCGTCCAGCAACATCTCGCCCTCATCGCAGAGCGGAGGTAGTAATCCAGCAAGACTCATGCTCGCACGGATGTATCGCCAGGCGTAACCACTTGTATGAATTTCCATGCGAGACTTACTTATGCTGGTTGTGTTACAGTAGAACTCTAGCCAAAAGTCCTCAATCTGAGAGTTTCCAAAGGTCTTGAAGATGCCTCGGTTGAATTCGTGCCCAGTAGTGTAGGAGACAGATGGGTAGGTTAGGTCTAGAACGAAACGCCACAAGGACGCCATACGTCCGGCGAATTTTTTGGCTCGACCGAGGACGGGAACAATATCTGCATCTCGGGAGTAAAGCGCTCCAACGAATGCACCAATGGAAGTTCCACCAACAATATCAATCGGTATTCCGGCTTCTTCTAATGCTCGGATCACGCCCACTTGAGAAATACCTCTAGCCCCACCACCTCCGAGCACTAGACCTATGGACTTTCCGCAAAGCCTCCTAGCGAGGCGATGGAAATCGCTCTTGATCGGAGTTCCTGCTGAGTATATTGGCGCGTTCCGCAGCCGTTTTGAGGTGTATTTTGTTATCTCGGCTTGCAAGATCTGTACTCGTTGCTTCAGGGCTGAGCCGAACCTTCTCGCTTGCGTATGGACGGGCTCCGGCGTTGTCCGGAAGGACATTTGTATGTGGTGATGGCCACCATTTACCCACATTCTGTTCTTAAGCCACTGTCTGGTCAATCCTGACGGGCAGAACCGTTCCAAATGTAATAGTACCAACTCTTTCCTTGCCGTGGTCTTCATCCCAACCAAGAATCTTTCGTATTCCCCAATCGCAGGACTTCCTTCGGCAAGACCAACGAGTAAGATAGAATCCGCCTGGCTGATACAAGTTTGTGTCCACGGAGCATTGACACTCGTGTCAGCAACGTAGATGACCATCCCGTACTTCTCCTCCAAATCCGCGAGATAGCCTTGAAGTTTCAATTTGCCCATTCTGCTGAATGCATGTCTCCCAAGATGGTTTAATATTGCAGCTTGGTTGAGTACAGTGACCCCGTTAGGGGTGTTGATCTGTTGAAGGGCGTTGGAAAGTCTGTGCGCAAATTCGGACACAGGAACGCCAGAAGTGACCGGCAAAACACCAACAGTGCGGAGGTTCATTGCCGACGAGGTTTTCTTGACAGGCGCATTTCTGCTCCGGTCTGCCCATCTACGCTGTTCTGAGAGGGGGTCATCTATCAAAGCCCGCATTCTAGAGGCAATGATCTTGGATATCTGGATGGTGATCCCGGGGTGTTCTAGGGCGAGGCTATTAAACAGCGACTCCGGGAGTCTAGCCACTTCTGTATCTCGGATAGCGTGAAGTGTGGCAGGGCGAGTTGTTTCGGTCATGACCTCTAGCTCGCCCACACTCTCCCCTTGGCCAAACTCCCCAACAACCCTCATACCACCCTTCTCGTCCTCTTGTACGGCCCTCAGTCGCCCATTAAGCACAATGTAAATAGCGTCACTAAAACATGATTAACGCTAGTCTGGAGGGATTTAGGATCAAAACATACCTCTCGTCCCCCTGATGATATATAACTTGCCCAGCATTAACCTGCAACCACTCAAGCGCAAAATCAATATGCAAAATCAATCTCGGCAGTAAACTCGTCAAGCGCTTGGCCATGGTCAAAAGCACAACGGGGTGCCTCTCAACAATCCTTTCCAACGCAGCCCTAGGCAGAAAGCCAACATAAACATCGGTCTTTGCAGTGACATCTATAAAGCTTCTATAGCTGCTAACACTTCCGATATATCCCGCGATACCTCCGGGCTTGACCATGAAAAGGCTCTTTCTGCCCATCTTTCCCTTTGGGTCCCCTGACCTAGAAGCGAACGAGTTCTTCCTTTCCTTCGTTGGCGGTAGGTGTTCGGTATGGTCACCACCGAGCGATCCAAGGTTGATCGAGTTTCCTCCCAAGAAATTACTATTCTCGGCCTTTTCGTCAACTGGGATACTGGCATCCAAGAATCCGTCAATAACGTAATAGAGTCCGGGGTTTCTCTCCCCTTGTTCAACCAATACAGATCCTTTAGGAAAAAATACAATCTCAACTTCGTCTTTCAATTCAGCATAGACACCACTGATGCCGACATTCACGAATCCGCCAGTGCTTGCACCGGACCCACTGGTGCTAGCGGCAGATTCAGTCTCTCCATCACCTTCGATAGGGTCGATATATCCGAATGCATTAGAGAAAACGGCTTTCTGCCTCCTGGCATCATAGCTAACGAGTCGGGGGCTCTGGTCACCGCTCTCAGTGCCAGAACGTACATTCATCGCTGATCCAGTTAAACCAATAGCCTTGAACATGCACTCTAATACAGCTTCTCTAAACGCAGAGTCTTCATTTTCCGAAGGTCCGTCGGCTTTGAACCTTTGAGCTGCTCGTTGTGCGAATGGATTAAACGCTCCTTCGGTCATGGGCGTGGGCATGTCTAACCCCATACTCGAGGCCGTCATAGTCCATCCTTGAGAGGATGGCGCAAGCTGGCTAGTTGGATGATGTTGCTGAAACTTGCCCTTAAGCTTTCCATTATTGTCTCTAAACGGTGAGGGAGCCGTGTCCAACGCAGGAGATGGTTGACCCCTAGCAGCAGCAAGCCGGGCATGAATGACTGCTTCCTTACGAAGAGAACTACTAGACCTCCTCCGCTTCCCCGAATTTGCACCAGGGTTGTGTAGGACTATCCCCTTCATCGAATCCTCGGGTTCCGCCCTCTCTTGCTCTTTTTCAAACTTCTCCTTCAATCTTTCGAGCGGTTCTCCGCGGAGATGGTTCGGCAATTCATACATGGTGTATCTATTCATGAACTTCTCGGTCCTCAGAACCTCATCCGTAAGGCCGAGATACCGATAACCAGTCAAGAATGTGACCCTCTGAAACCTCGTAAGAATAACCTGAACGATGTGTGCCGTCGCTTTGGGGTAGATTCTCGTCAGCCTTCGGAAGGCGCTGGCGGGGATAACCGCAATGGTAGTGTCAACGGTCGCTCTGGCGACAATATCCGGGTGTACGGATTTGGATTTCTTCATTCGAGGTTTCTGAGGGCGTGGGGGATGCTGATCATGCGGCGTCACTGGCCGCGAACTGCTTCGGGCAAAGTCACCACTCAGAGATAGTGGTGGCACGGGAGGCAAGTGGAATCGTCCACAATCAGAACTCTCCCCCGCCGCGTGAAGATTCACCATACTACTGCTAGTACTCACGGGGCCACTCTCGTCTTCGTCGTCGTGCCGTAGTTTAACGTCTTCGGTAAAGAGACTAAGAATAGTAAACAAGCTACTCATCGGGGCGCCGTTCTTCACTTCAGTGAGTAGCTGATAGCCTTGCCCGTCTTCGATCTTCTCTTCCTCCTCATCATGAAAAGCACCACCGTAACCGGGCCCTGAAGCCGCTGCGGCCATGTGTCCGACATCGCGATTAGCTTTAACGAACACCTGGACCAAACCGTCGACCACTATGCAGAACCCCTTCTCTTCCTCGAGTAGTAAAGTTTCCCCTAAATGGCGGCGTTGTTAGTCTAGCACAAATGGTGAGGTGCCGACATGTGGGGTATAATACCGGCAATCAACTTTCTCGTCTGCATACTCCGGGTGAGCTCGTGGAACACCGGTCGCTCCAAATATCCAAACACCTTGATGGCACTGAGGAATTCGTCCAAATAGTTCGAGAGCCCCGGTTTGGAGTCCCCCGCTTGCGAATCGGGAAATAGGTCGAGCTGGGGTTCCTTCCGCTGGGGTTCGTGAGGTAACCGGTTGTAATTATAGAGTAACCTGTATCTCACAGCCCACGAGACTATTGATCCGAAGATCAGGAATATGATGAGCCTTCACCACATCTTGTGTATTAGCAAATACCCTCAGGGGGGGAAGGTCAGAGGGACGAACAAAGTAGTGAAATTCATGGTGAATGTCAAACTAGTACTGAACAAAGTAAATAGCCATGTGGGTAGGGTGTAAGTCGAGAAGGATATCGCCCAGAGGAATATCCGTTGGAGGAGGCAAACAATAGAGTAGACCAGAGAGGCCGATAGCCAAAATATGGACTGGGTATCCTGCGGAGATATGGTTGGGACGGCCCTAGTTAGTTCGGAGGAGACGGGAGAGAGGGTGGACCCGGGCGCAGAGGAGTCGGGTAGCGGGAATGCCATGACAGCTAGCTGTAGAAGGTTTTAAACCCCTCTAGTATGGCGGAGAAGAACAGTTGGTTGATTTTATTTGGTTTGGTTGCCGGTGTTCGGCTATGAATGGGAAGTCGAGGTGAAGTCAAGGGTGAGCATGGGAGAAGAGGGTTCATCATCGTGATAGGAAGAGGCTCTGCTGAAAAGCCCGAGACGCGGATAGCTGGGCATCTGACACGTACTGCGCGGTTCACCCATCACCTCTCGTTCTTTGCTATTGTCTCACACTGGCACTCCAGAGAGGCCCCTCCGTGACCTCTCACCTTTCCTATGGAGAGATATTATCGTGAAGTCAAACATTTCTTCCCCCGCAAGTGAACAAAAGCGCTTCCAGAGTGAACCCATAAAGAGCCCTGGCCCAGGACCCCGGATCTCCGTCGATCTTGGCCGAAACACCCGACTTGTCGGCATGACGTCACATGAATCTGGCAGAACAGCTCTACTTCAGCCTCACATTCCATAGAAAACTCCCTAGAATCTTTTCCCCTCGAGAGTTTGCGAAAAGGAAGGTCTGTCATTTTTTCCCTCCTCTGCCACGGTACCGGTACCGTATCAGGGGGGATGAGAATCCCGATGCCCGAGTCCGAAAAATTAAAATAGTCCCAAACAAAAGGTAAAGCAAGCTAAGAAATTGAAAAGAAAAAAGAAAAAAACCATCCCTATCATCTGTTTCCCTAATCCGGTTGGCATCAATCATATCATCGCATCCATTTAGAGTTTACTCCGGTATTGATTCGATAACGGCCTTCGTTTTGTCTACAAGATAATTCAGCTTATACCGTTTCTGGGAATACAGAATTATGGGGTGAATCTGGGAGAGGAAAAGGAAAAAGAGAGTAAAAGAATCACACAATAGCAGAGAGGGTACTAACGCAGACGAAAGGGAACTCTTTTCAGATGGAGCATTAGTGGGGCATACATACAGAACGCCACGAAGTCTTTGTATGGCCTGAACTTGTCTTTTGGCTCTGGGTAGCACCAAGCGGCGTCCTTGATTGTAACTCCTGAGGGCGAGAGAAACACTTACTAAAAATGCCTCCAATGTCCGCCGCCGGGGGATGCGAAGACAAGTTGTGGGAATGAGAGAAAGGGATAAAGTGAATGTCATAATTACCATCAACTTTGACGTCGTAATACACCGCGGTTCCTTTCCACGGACAGTAACTCGAAGTATCAGACTTTTCGAGGAATTCCGAGCCCACGGACCTATGATGTTCCGGTTAGCTTTCCCGAACAGCCGCCCCGCCTGCGATAAGCGCTCCGGTGTCCCGAGAACATACTGCGGTGGAAACTGTCGGGGAATATTTTATCAGTAATTTCTTTCATCCAGTTGTAGATAAGAAAAGCGCTACGCGAAAAAAAGAGAGAATGAGATATTGCCGGCAGAGGGGTATCGGATCTCTAAGACGGGGGGGGTGGCGCAAATTAGATGTCCTTGTAACACTCACATAAATGTTTCCCTCGACTGTCTCGTAAATGTCTGAGCTTGCGATGATGGTTCCGTTAACCTTCACGGTAGCTGTTGGCGGCATGTCCACTGAGTTCGATTGTCGCTGGCTCGTGAAAAGGAATTGGAAATAATTTCTCGGGGGTGAGAGAGTAGAAGGGAGAAAAGCTAGGAGGGGGGTAAAAGAAGTGAGGGTCGCTTGAACAAGGAGAGCAAAGGGAAAACTAGCTCAAGTCAACAGCAATTGGGGGGTGGGCTGTTCGGATGCTGGGTTGGTCGGGTGGAGATGTACTGAGCAATATTGGATGTGCTGCCTGCAGGATGACATTCAATGGCTGAGTAGGAATTGCATAGGATAGGATATCTCGCAAAGTGATTGTGGACGATTCGGACAAGCTGGATTTAGGGTCTACCGTATGTTACATGGAAATTCTGCATGCTATAGTCAGGGCAAGTGAGTCTCCTCCAGTCTTTGCGGGTGGGAAAAAAGGAGATATCCGACTGGTGAAATTGGTGATTGTTTCGAATATCAACCCTAAAGTGCTCAAGCACAAAAACAATAATATACAGTTTATCTAACACGCGGTATACAGTCCGACAAATGACTTTGCGGTGTTTTGACTTGCCATGCTCGAGTATACTCGTAGAAACGGTACCGTGCAGATACAAGCACAGTCTGCTATGCTACATTGGCATGCACTGTACTGGAGTACAGTATAGTACAGTAAGGCAATCATCTCGGGCTGATCCGAGGATTCGCTAGGAAATTGCTTACAGGCTACAGTAATAAGAAATTGTGGGGGTGTTGATTATTGGTGGGAGAGACATTTTTGAACTTCCGAGAGATTTTGCCCACCCGCTTCCTGATGCCGGTAACTTAGTGTACTAAGCGTTTGGTGAGAGGCACAGAATACTGGTGCCATAGTTAAGATGTTCAGTCCCTTGGCCAGATATCTCTCCCTATCTCTCCCTATTACGAGTTACCGTTGGGAGTGAACCACCTTAAATTTACTACGGTATTCAAGTGACTTTGGTGGCTGGGTCAAAGCTTCACGAGTTCAACCTCTGCCGCCCTCAGTCGTACTACAAATTACCCTTTGCACGGTACTCGAGTGCAGCACTTCCTCGTCCAGGTATCATACCCTCCCTACTATACGACGAAACTCCTTCCACAAGCGGAGAAGGGAAAGAAAACAATTCTAGCCCACCTTGCTTTCGTTTACCAGCTCCAATCCGCTAAGCTTGCCCGCCTATTACTTGTACGATTGCATGTTACTCAAGCACGGTGCACCCTCTCTAAGCGCCTCCCAGAAAGCAAGCGATCAAACAAGCGGGCAAGAAGCCAAACCGGACCTATAATCACGACACCCTTCCCACCCCCTTTCCTTTCCTCTCTGGAAGCAAAAAAGAGCCTGAAAACCTCGACGTCGGGGACGGTAACCGAACACGCTCAGATGGGATGGGTTACTCAGAAGAGGGGAGGAAGAAGAGTCCTCTCTTCCCACCGGTGCTGTGAAAAGTCATATAATCTACTATCTCTGCTAGACTTCTGGTCCTAGCATTCAGAGCTAAAACACCTTGAGGAGGATTAGTATTTACCTAACGTGGTGCAGCTTGAGCAAACTGCTGTGTCTCGTTGACTAATGTTCGCGGTTAACCTGCTTAGTCAGGCTTATGGCAGTTTAGCCCGGTTGGCCTGTCTGGTCTCGTGGTGGATTGTGCGCGCGAATACTTGGAGTCCCACGAATGCCATCGGCGGAAGGATACCCACATTCCAATTATAAGTTGGTACCCTTTTCCCCTTGTGGTGGTTGCTGGAATCGAGCTTCAAGCCTTGCAGAGTGTGGCGATGTGTCGGGGGCGACAAAGAGCACCGAAGATGGGATGGGATCGGAGGCTTAAAAAGTGGTTCGGTGAGCGCGAGTCACTGCGCACGGAGGAGGAGGAGGGCGAAAAAGAAGAAGGCTTGGAATGGGGAGGGAGGAATGGTTTGGTATAAATCGCCCCACTAACCCCACTACTACGATAGATAGGGTCTCTGGATTATGATACTGCACTAGCTTCCAAACAACTGATTTGCCTCTTCACATTCTGCGAGTGCGTCAGTTTAAATAATCAATCTACAGGAACTTTTTCCACTTTCTACCTTGGCTTTTCTCTTTTGTTTCGCTGGTTTAGTTGACCTGTTTCTCCCTTTTTCCCCTCGCCATGAATTCGGAGGAATTCCGGGTGGCCGCCCACTCCGCCATTGACCAAAGTAACCTCCCCTCCTTCCGCCCCTGCCGGCTTCTCTGCCCCAACCTCCGCCCATAACTAACTAACGAACCACTAAACAGTAATCGACTACTACGACACTATCGAATCCCGCCGCGTAGTCTCTGACGTCTCGCCCGGATACCTAAAGCCCCTCCTTCCTCTGGGGCCCCCAGCCGATCCCGAACCCTGGGCCGACATTCAATCAGACATAGAATCCAAAATCCTCCCTGGGATAACTCATTGGCAAAGCCCCAACTTTCTCGCATTTTTCCCCGCAAACTCCTCATACCCCGGTATTCTAGGAGAGCTCTACTCTGCGACCTTCAACAGTGCAAACTTCAACTGGCTCTGTTCCCCTGCCGCAACCGAGTTGGAGACTATTGTCCTGGACTGGCTTGCACGGTTGCTCAACCTGCCGGAGTGCTTTCTAAGCACGAGCAAGAATGGTGGTGGAGGAGTTATTCAAGGGAGTGCTAGTGAGGCTATTTGCACAGTCATCGTTGCAGCGAGGGAACGGTACCTGCGTAGTCTCGCTACCGCGGGTAAATCGGCGGAAGAGTGCGAGGAGGTCATAGATAACAATAGATCGAAGCTCGTCGCACTATTCTCCGACCAGGCCCACAGTTCTACACAAAAAGGCTGTCAAATCGCCGGCGTAAAACACCATTCCATCAAAGTCCCCGGCAGTGCCACGGAGAACTACGTCCTGACGGGTCCGCTCCTTCGAGAGGCCCTGGAGGAGCTCACAGCCAGGGGCCTACATCCCTTCTTCCTAACTGTAACCCTCGGCACCACCGCCACCTGCGCTGCTGATGATTTCGCTTCCATAGTCCCTGTGTTGAGGGACTACCCAAACCTCTGGGTGCATGTCGACGCAGCATTCGCCGGCGCAGCCCTCATCCTCCCACAATATCAGCACATCCCGGCTCCCTTTGAGCACTTTGACAGCTTCGACATGAACATGCACAAGTGGTTGCTAACAAACTTTGATTGTTCATGCCTATACGTCAAGACCCGCAAGCACCTGATAGACGCTCTCTCTATAACCCCTCCTTATCTCCGAAACGCATTCTCAGAGCAAGGTCTGGTTACCGACTATAGAGATTGGCAAATCCCCCTCGGCCGCCGGTTCCGCGCGCTCAAGATCTGGTTCGTGATGCGATCGTACGGAGTCTCGGGGCTGCAGGGGCATATCCGGAATTCCCTCCAGCATGGGGAGAGTTTCGCACAGTGGGTGCGCGATCGCGCGGACATATTCGAAATCGTCGTTCCGCCGGCGTTTGCACTTACGGTGTTCGCGGTTAAGACGGCGCTGAGGGAGGAGAGTAATCGCCTGACCAAGGTTGTGTATGAGGCGGTGAATGCTGATGGAGAGATATTTATCACTAGTACGGTTGTCGACGGGATCTATGCTATTCGTGTTGTAGGTGGTGGGCCCAAGGTTCGAGAAGAGGTGTTGAGGAGGGCGTTTTCGATTTTGGTTAGCAAGACGGAGGAGGTGCTTAAGGCTGGGGGTGCAACTATGCTTGATGCTGTCAATGGCGTCAAGGAAGTCGCAAGGATTAACGGCAGGAACGGCGAGAACGGGGTCAAGCTCAGTGGTGTCAGCGCTATCGCTGCGGTAGAGCAGGGAGTGAAGGGGATTGTGCAGGAGGGCATTCGAGGGGTCTAGGTTCCGCTCCGTGCTATCTACGAGTGATAATGTGTGTCTAGTCGCGATTCTGGGGCCGGGTTTTTCTATTCGCCCCACTTTTTTGTTCTCTGTTCTTTGCTACTCGTACGATATCACAATGTGACTTTGAATTATGACGTGCGATCTGATGGAGCACATATCTCATCCCAACCACAACTCCTATTTCGCTTATCGCCTCCTTCAGGCGCACGCGAGGTTGTCTCGAGTAAAGTCTCTGCTAAGGTGTTTGCGGAATGGCCTTTCCACACTAATACCTGCCACGTTTGTCAACACCATGCGACCGGAATTCCCGGCACTCCAAATCGTGCGCATATCCCACCCAAGCGCTTTCGCGAGAAACCACGCACAAAATTGATCTACCTTCGCTGTTACCCGACGGACATCAGGGTTGACAAGCACCGGCTGCGGATGCCAACTTTTTCATGTAAAATGCCACTTTGAGCTATTTCCAAGCTTTGGGGCTCCGTAAATACCCCCACTTTCGACAAAGGCGAGTGCGAGCCAGATCAGCGTATCGAGAGACCACTACAGATTTAAATCTTGGATCCTAGCTTGCGGGTTACCGGTGGTTCATAAACTACAGTATGTAGCTACTGTAAAAATTTAATTGCTCGTGGTGCCATTTCACCGGCCCTCGTGTAGAGATTGTACGACTCGCTCATTGCTACTATTTTTGTTTTTATAACATAATACTTGGGGCGCCCGCGAGGACCGATCGCTTGTCTACTTTAATAGTACTGCAGCAGATTGAAACTGGCGTGCTCTCGGACCGCCCTAGGCAAGCGCGAAAAAGGTAGACTGGGGCATTCACTCGAGATGGGGCCAAATCAATCCAATAAAGTATCGTATGGCTCGATAAGGCGAGCGGGGTCAACCCTCTCTTTTGAGAGGAGCACAGACTTTTGGTAGAACAAGCGTTCAGGAGAATATTCGCTGGAATCCAACTATGGGACGGCTCTCTTTCAAACCCAACTCGCCTATCGGGCCGCATACTCTAGCTGCACATCGGGTGTCAACTTACAGTAATATGCTGCGGCCCTCGCCATGCCCTGGAAAGCTTCCACTCTTCCTGGTGTCTTGGAGAACCGAGTATGATGCTATTGCATACAGCCAACTTAACCGGGGCTTGGGGGTATGCGATGGCACGGCCTAACTAGTGCCCGGACCATGTTCCAACAACGAACTACCGGTAACCTAACCTAGCTTTGGTACAGCAACCGGCAACTGCCGGTAAATCTCGTCGCATGGCCGGGTCGGAGCAGTCATGCTTGAAGAGAGTGCCCAAAGGGCCTGATTGGTAAACGAGTAAGATGCAGCACTATATTCCCAGAATGCTCGCCTTCACTTGGCGCATCGGTTGCAGAAACGGTCTCGGAACTGCCCCGCTTCGGGGAGTTTGTTGCTCCGCTTCTTTCCCGGGTATGATAACCAAAGTTATACTTCGCCCTACCGTGCAGTAGAGTTGAGCTGACTCGGGTTATATAAACTACCTCCAATACCGTACTTTTCTTCCTCCCTTCATCGCTTCCATCCCTCTACTCCCCCAAACCCCAACAATGGCAGCAACACAACCCGCCCCCACCCTCTCAATTGGCGTCCTCCTCCTCGACAACCACGAGCTCTTGGACAGCACGGGACCAATTGACCTATTGACAAATATCTCCCGCCACTTCCTCAGCCAGCTTCCGTACACCGAGGCGTTCCTCCCTCTGGCTCCGCGGCTTACATGGCACTACATCTCCCACAGCCTATCCCCCATGAGCGCAACCGGGGGCCCACAGCTCCTCCCGACAACAACACACGCCACGTGCCCGCCCCTCGACGTTCTCATAGTCCCGGGCCCCGACGTACTGCCGCCTCTGCGCGAGGACGTGAAGGAGTTTATCATCGCCCGGGTGGAGGAAGTACAGGCTGTGCTCGCCATCTGCTCGGGTTCGATAGCACTGGCGAAGGCGGGGGTGTTGGCGGGGAAGAAAGCGATGAGCAATAAGATTTTGCTGAAGGCTATGGGGAAGGATCTTGCCTTTGGGGCGCAGTGGGTGTATAAGGGGAGGTGGATGAGGGACGGGAAGATTTGGACGTGTGGGGGCGTTACGGCTGGTATGGATATGACGGCTGCGTGGATGTTGGAGAATTTTGATAACGCGCTGGTGAAGTGGTCGTTCGAGGTTGCGGAATTTGAACCGAAAGAGGGGGGGTGGAGTGGGTTTGATTATTTGGCTGGGGAGGTGTAGACCTTCCGTGGGTGTTTTTTGTCACATATGAGATATGTTGTATAGCTCACTCAGTTCTCTTTTGTTCTCGTTGTTGAGAGTGGGGACATGCCTGTTCGATCCGGTATCGCAATTTACCCAATTATGAGCAGTCAGTGTGATGGGGTGACATTGGCGAATCTGCCCCAAACAGCTACCCCTCCATGACCCTCTATCCTCAGACAAGTTCTATCACACTACTAGTATAGTGGCCGTCCACGACTAAAACTCGCCCAACCCCTTCGGGTAATCTAGAATCGCCCCGGGACACTCACCTCTCCCGCGCCACCACTTGATGCCTCACCGCCGCTTCGGTAGAGTTCAGTGTCATGATTTGTCACTCGCTCCTCACACCAGATCACTCACTTACTCACTCCTGTCCACACGCAGCAGATATCGCACAACATGCTTCCCCCAACTCAAGCAAGCACTAAAAACCCATCAAAATACCTCTTCTCAAGAAACGCGCCTTATGGAAGTACGAATCATATCCGATGAGCATCTATCTATCGCGGAGGCCAGATTCGAAAAACCCCTCACGCATACCCCCCCCCCCCCCGCCCCGGATCACCCCGCTGGTCGGATATACGGTTCTATCCCAGTCCCCCACTCGCCGTCCCCGCTCGGTTTAAAAGTTTCCGGACAGCCAGGGATGATCTGACGCGGGGGGGGGGGTTATGTAGATGCCAGAGTCACCACACATAACCCACTACCCCGACCCACCTCTCCATCAATCTCTATGGAAAGAGCGGTTGGCCCGGGGTTATTCCAATCCGGACGACGCAAGCAAAATCCAACTTTCACGCCTTTATAGATGCGAATGTGCATTGCAACTACTAAAAAAATCAGCGACAATGCGGCAAGAATAGCAAGCATTAGACTCATGCGCGATCCTCAGATGAACCGGCCGGGGGAACCCCACCGTCGGCTTCTACTTACCAGATCGGTATTTCACCCTGAGCAGTGAATCCTCTGGCTTGATGGTTCCTATCGGTGGGGGGGTGCTAGTTTAAGCTCAGCACGGTACCCGAATCCTGGACTCACGCAAGCATGTAGAAATCCTCGCGCAGTGTGCTCGATCTCTCGGGGGGTGGTAGTCCGGGGGAGCTGGCCAACTTCGTCTCGGTGCTGGGCTCTCGCGGTCGTCTTTTGTAAAGGTGAGAGTCTGTGGGGGGTTGGTTGGTCATAGGTCCCGGCCGTCTCGCTTTGGTACTATTCCTTGATGTGTCCCAGAGCTACAAACCTAGAGGAAGTTGCGAGTCACCCGCAGTCACTCGCAGGCACTCCCGATTGGTCCGGTTTAGTAACCGGACGAACGAACGCCGGAACACACACCAAAACTGCTAGTTGTTTTTCGAGCCATCGCAACCCAAACACCATAGGTGAAAAACAGCAACGGGAGGAATAGAATCAAAAGTAACCTGCCAAGTTATATATAATAGGACCCAGACAAAAAAAAAAGTTGAGATTTTTTTCCCCCTTCAATTCTCCTATAGTACAGTAGTGAGGAGTGGAATGTCATTTCCAGCCAAGACCTGGATATCAGCAGACTCCAGATGAAAAAAAATTGAAATAGATGTATATTATTGTACTTCAGACATGCCCAATTTTCCAAAGTCGGACGTGTGAATTAGAAGTAACTAAGAGAGCATAGGAGGAGGAAAAACCAAAGAGCCAAAAACCGAATAACGCCAAAGGAGAGTACAGTTGAGCCTGAATCCATCTCATCCGATACCTAGTTCCACTGCCGGAGGCGTTGCTGAGAATGTCGCTGCCCTTGCCCGGGAAGATCGTTA